>SESF01016861.1_pt1 | contig 30928 bp, 19 predicted proteins | sample 3171521 | NCBI WGS metagenome assembly SESF01 (sample SAMN10866945, study PRJNA518727) | freshwater metagenome | biome: subpolar coniferous forest; feature: holomictic lake; material: water; isolation source: holomictic Lake 227, 6 m and 8 m depth | place: Canada: near Kenora, Ontario | collected...
ACTCTCCCCAAGTGCATAAAGAGGTGCTAGAGCATAGCCCATTTTTATAACCAGGATTGAGGAGAATAGCTCCCAGGCATGACCCGACCCAGGTTTCATACCTGTGGAGGAGCCCCTGGAAATATAAAAGGTATCGTTATCCATAACTGCATCATCTAGGCTATACGACTGAGCAACTGACCACGTACCTTTCCATGAAAAGGGTAATATTCCTGTTATGGTTACGATATCCCCGGTTTTACCTGATAAGGGTGATACTTCCGTGATAGATAAGCTACTCACGAAAGGGTCATCAATCCGCTCGAACCCGAATGGATTTATGGACATGGCACTAGATTTGAGTCTATATACATGAAAGTCCCTCTCAGAGAAAGGGACTTTCATTCAAAAATATGGAGTTGCTTTATCAGTATTCCCAGGCTGTCTCGTACCGAACTAAGCCCTCTACTGAAATTTCAAACTCAAGAAATTCTGGACGGTCCGACAACTGCTCAACCAAGGACTCATAAGTTCTTGCGACAATCCTACGCTGTTCACACTCCATGTTTGTCCAGTTAGGACGCACACTCCAGAACACCTTTCCGAACACCTTGTAATTCTGAGGGGCACGCTTAAGAACTCTAAGGATCAGATTCTCAGTCATCTGATCCACATCAAGCACCACCTTGAAATTGGGTGGTGGAACCAGGGAACCCAGAATATCAACGAGTTGTTCACGGGCAGGACTTTGAGTTAAACCAGCCATTTTGGCCTCCAGTTAGGATAGTTAGACTACGCGGACAAGGTATGGGATTACCATACCTGCTCTTTCTACCATCACGTTACATCCGATAAAGACCCCCAGATCAAGAAGTCGTTTGAGATTATGACTCGACACATTTCTAAGATTTGTACCATCTAGGATGGCGTCAACCTGTAGAACCGGGGTGATGACCCCAGATGGACCCGGTTCCCAGGTAATCCCTAGAACCTCACACACACAAACGGGTGGAGCAAACTTGTGAGCAATAGCAAACTCTGGGTTTAGACCGTTGGAACTGAAACCAATCTCTTTCTGACGCACCACTGAGTTACACTTGATTACCACACCATCTGCGGGAAGATCAAGATCCTTACCACGCTCCGTGTCGCAATCAGCGAACTTATACCAGAAGTTGGAGTAATCGTTGGCGTCAATGGGGTCAGCAGACCAAAGTCCACCCACCAACGCCCAAGGGGCGCAAGTGAACCCCATAGTCTCTAGGAGTTCAAACTTATCTGCCTCAAAAGTACGGTGGCAATCATCCCCCTCAAGATCATAACAGTAAACCTTGAGACGATGAGCGTTGACACCTGTGGAATCCTTAGCGAACCCCACACCAGCATTACGAGGGGTGTTGGCCTGGACCCCATCGGCCTTTGCCTTATTGAAGGCCGTCTTAGTGAGAACTACCTCACCACGAATGTAAGTAGGGGAGTTACTCGGGATAATCGCCACCACACCCTGCATCTTGCGAACATTGGAGGTAATGTCCTCACCCGTTGCGCCGTCACCTCTGGTGATTGCGCGAGTGAACTTGCCCCCGATGTATTCCAGCAAGATGGACATACCATCCAGCTTAAGGGAAGCCACATAGAGCTTATCCTCAGCTTTCTTCCAGAAGGCTTCTAGGTCTACCCTAGAGAGAGACTTGTTCTGGCTCCCCATCGTGATAGGAAGCTTAGTTAGGTCTACCTTGGCCCACTTTGTGGATAGCTTTGGTGATCCAACTTTGGTTAGATATGGATTTTCAGGATCTAGAGATCGGAGATCTGCTTCAAGGAGATCATACTCTGTGTCCGACAGAAACGGGTGTCCAGAGTCATAGGCGTCTCTGGCTAGACTCAACTGGGCCACCAAGTCTGCTACAAGCGTCATGCGGATCACCTCTACCTAATATACGATGGGATCTCAGAGAATTACAGAACTAGGCTTTCTTTTTTCTAGTAATGGCTCTAAGTTTAGCCTGCTCAGCAGTATTGTTCTTGTGACACCAGTAGCACAGAGTTCGATAGTTGTCCAAACCACAGGATCCGCCGCCTTCAAATACAGCTAGAATGTGGTCTGCTTCCCATAGTCTCTTGCGTGGGATCTCTCTAGTGAGTAATTCTGCTGGCTTTAACCCATTATTCTCTAGGTAGGATCGTTCAACCTGTTTAGCAACCAGGGATGTTCTAAGTTTTTTAGGGAGAAAAAGGTGTGCGCTATAGCATCGGGTAGCTAAATAGGTGGCTCTCTTAAAAGCTTTTTCGGGATCTTTTTTCCACTCGGAGGAGACTGCTTGTGAAATGTGATATAATAGTTCAAGCATAAGTTGAACGGTGTTCACGCCACAAACAGAACAAAGCCCGTGGTCCCTCTTGAATACAAAGCCTGCTGCATAAGTTGGATCCGACCTGAGCTTCCATTCGTGTACACAGGCATCTGAGCAGAAGGTCTTTCTTCTGGGATTTAGCCTCGTCACACTTAATCCACACCAACGGCAAGTCCCTGACTTATGGGGGGCATTGATGGATACGTGTCTAGCAGGTAACCTCAAGCAATACCCACAGCAATAATTTCAGTGGTAGGGATATCTAACTGTCCACTGATTACGGTGTCATTCTCAAGAGCCGCCATGTAATGGATCGAGCATCTAGAGTGGCTGAACTTCATACCCTCGTATAGATTATTCAGAGTAGCTGTCACAAGAATTTCTGTGTCTAGAGGGGGGACCTCGGGGGATGCTTCGGACAACAGAGTACCCATCACCAAACCTTCTGCATAACTAGTAATTGAAAGTCTAGCATTGGTATCTAGCGTGTAGGTCTCACCCTTGAAGGACAGACCCTCTTCTGTGAGTAGATTACGAAGTTTTGCTAAGTCTAGAATTTGCACGATGACTCCAGTTCTATTACATACACCGCATCAATCCATGGGTGGTTTATTACCAGCGTCCATGAATCTCAGGTGTACATGCAATCTTGCCCCTAGATTGGATAACTGCATCTTTATAGTGGGGTTAAGGTATAGAATATAAATATTGGTGTATTCATTCAGAACCAAAAGTTCTAGCAAATTACGAACACACAGCTTAGCGTGGGCACCCATAGGTGCCAAGTCCACCAGATTCAACACTATTTTTGAATCTGTGGATAGCTGGGCTAGAGCCGCAGATAAATGAATACTGGGCTCTTTTGGAAATTCAGAGACAGTGATAAGTAACCCGTAGTGGGTTGATTCAGTAAGCATGGGAACCCCCCAGTATAGATATTAAATTTAGGCTAGTAGTCTAAATTTTTAAGGGGCTTACAAGTATGATCCCAAGCTGGACCTTCTTCAAAGCCAGCGCACCCACCGTCAAGTCTGGGTGTTACCAAACATGAGTTGTGCTTGCGACACTCCCTGCAAGTAGCATGGGTGCATCTATTCAGGCGAGGTTTTGTCTCAAGGAGTTTGGTATCTTCAGGAACCTTCATATCTTTTTTAGGCTCTTTCTTCGTTTCTTTACGTAGGTCTCTAGCCAAAAGCACCCCCTTTTAAACCGTCACTGAATGTAGGTTTATGATCCCAGGATAGGATCTAGGAGTTCCCTATATTTAGGTTCCGCTGTTACAAAATCAGCGGCTGCGGCTTTGATGGCATTGTAGCGATTAGAATAGGAGCTTGGTGATAGCTTTAATTCTTGACGAATGACCGTTGGCTTAGCCCCTTGAAAGAGCATTCCAAAAAGATTGGTCAAAGAATCCGCATCTCTGTGATAATCCTGTGCGTGTTCCCTCAAAAACTGGGCGAATGATGCGAGGCATTCTTTGGCATCATCTGGATCTGGACGGTCAAGACTAGACTCAAACCTATCTAGGTCAAGCTCCAAGTCATCATTGCCTTCGAGTACTAACTCTTTGGAATATTTATTTACAAAGGATTTTCTAAAATCTTTGGCAAAATATGGAACGGAAATGGTAAAGAAACGTACCAAGGAAGCCTTACTGGGATCTAAGGACTTCACCCAGGTACTATCCGGGCTTAGTTTATTTATGACCATCCACTGCACACCGTCTTCAATTAGATCCTGGGGTATATTTGCTGCGCGGAAAGCCTCATAGGCGATACCATCATAGTCCCAGGGACCACCTTCAGATACAGATGGGGGAAAGGGTAGGTCAAGTTCTTCACGGAGATGTATGAGGGCGGCATCCACCACTCGTGACTTAAAGCGGGGTGACGCGGTATGCCCGGATGTTCCAAAAATGGAGTGCAGGAGATCTACATAATGATTGGATGTGGTGCTGGCCAGATGCGTAGGGGATGACAGTATCAACCCATCAAGGATGGTTGCTATTTTAGATGTCTCAAAGTTGGTGATAGGTGTAGGGGGCTCAAAGGCTGGAAGACCCAACGCGACAGCCTTATCATTCAACATGGTGAATACACCCGTGAGGGTCTTATCCAGGAATAGGTTGGGATCAACCCCCTCAGGGATTCCAAGACCCATAATCGTGTAGACCACGCCGAGAGCAACGTAGTTTGAAGCAGATACATAGGCTAGATAGTGCTCGGGGAGTTGATTCAAAACCTCAACCCCAGTTAGATCTGATGGGCTTTGAATAAATTCAGGTGAGAATTGAGTATCCATAGAACCTCTACTTAAAAGAAAAACGCCAACTCAGAGTTGGCGTTTTGAGTAGGTTTTAGTAGATATTAGGGCTCAGGGCTGCAGGTAACTACAGAGGACCACTCCTTCTCCATGAAAACCTGCCAAAGAACCCGCAGGTTATCACACAGTTTCCGGTAGTCCCCCTCTTTAAGACCAAGTTCCTGGACGATGTCTGCCCTAGACTCACCCATGGCCAGGGCTTCCAAACCTGAGATGGTTGCATCACATTCCATGTGTTGGTAGACAAATACTTTGAATTTCTCGATGCGCTCTTTACTGATACGGAGCCGCTCTGCAATCAAGAAAGTATCCTCAGGGGTCTCATGGTGATTGGGGAGATCCTGATAGCGAACAGTGAAAGCCGTGTCTGGAGACTTATCGGGGCTCACTTCAATCCCTAAAGCATACTGCAAGCGTTGAGGTCCAGGTTGCCTGAGAATATTGATGACATGGTTCGTGATCACCTTATACATGTGGGCACGCCAGCCGTGTTCAGGGGTCCGATCCATTCGACCTAGGTTGAAATTTGCGAGGGGGGTCAGACCCGTCTTAACAGCGGGTCTAGAAAGGTGCAGATACACTTCTTGGATTAAGTCCTCAAGCTGATCTGAGCACCGGAGTCTGCCACCCTGTCTGGACCTAACCGTGTAGCGCACCTGGGCAGGTACAAAGTCAGGATACTTGGCGATCAAATGTTCCACAGTCCGAGGAGGGCTAAAAATAGCTCCGCTCCTAATTTTCCTCAAGACTAGCGCACTTCGATAACTTCGCCCCGCAAAACACCCAGAAACCCGAATAGTTCTGGAATCTAGCTTCCGCATTTTTTGTCCCTTGGTTCTGGTGAGGGTTTCAGGGGGTGAGGGGTTACCCTCGTTTCGGTGGGGGAAAGCCCCCAGGGGTGCTCATCAGAATATACGCCATTAATTTGAGTTTGCATAGGAGATTTTGAGGTTTTCTTTTAGCGGAGACACAGTGGGATGCTCATTCTTCCATTGAATCATTTTCTGTGTCAATACGTAAGTTTCTTCACAGGTTTTACGGTAGGGGTCCTCATAAGCGGTTTTTACCCAGTGAGCATATACCACTGGTAGAATGCTTGATCGGTAGTCCTCAACTGTGAAATGTGTCCCATCTACAATAGCTTGGTATAGTTGGGCAAATCCTGCTTGTTTTAATCCGGCAAGCCCTGGAACCCCAGACCACTTGTGATCCTTGAACTTGTGCTTTACGTCCCAGCTAGGCCCATACTCCACATCACAATCTAAGGGAACAGGCCACTTAAGTAGCTGGATGAGATCCGGAACCTTCAATAGACGGACAAGATTAGGGATGATGAAGGGGATCCACTCATCTTTGCAGGACAAATCAATTTCATCATGGACATGAAAGTGCATCTTTACATAGTCACCAAGGCCGTTGGCTTGAATCCAAGACTTAATTCTGTAGAGGGCTACTCTAAGAATATCTGCGGCTGAGCCCTGGGCAGGATGATTCAAAGCCGTTCTTTCTGCGTAACTGATTTTTGCATAATCATTGGCCATGAATTCCTGTTCTAGAGGACGTAACCTACCGAAGGCTGTGGACACTCTCTGATTCTTACGCACGTATACTTTTTGGTGGTCCACCCATGCCTTGTAACCTGGAATAGCTCCGATCCAATTCTTGTATAGTTCCTGTGCTTCCTCAATGGTAATGGGTTCGGACAGATGTTGTTGGATAGTCCGAGCCGTCCCCCCGTACAAGTTTCCAAAGGTGATACTTTTTGCCATGGATCGAAGGTTAGATCTCTCGGCAGCATCAGCGTTTGCAAATTTATCCTTGTAAAGAGCTGCTGCCATTGAAGCGTGTAGATCTTTTCCACCAACAAATCCATCTATCCAAAGTTGCTCCATGGCTAGGTTAGTTACAAGTCTAAGCTCAATGGCTGCATAGTCAATGGAGAAAAAAGTCCACCCTGGGGGAGCAATAAATGCTCTCCGAAGATTCATTACCTCTGCGGTATCAAACTGAATCTCACTCGTGGGGCAGGTTATAGTTGGGTCGGCAAAACAGTCCGGGCACTCATTCAAGATGCACACCCAAGAGTCGGGGGTGAGCTTGAGATGGTTATTGATAACGGTAGGATTGTCCTGTAGGCTGTAGGAAGAGATGCCCTCCTTGAGGGTAACAAGTCCAAGATTTTTATGTGACTGTAGCTGATTCAAAATCTCTGTTGAGATCAATGCTTTAGTAGCATCCTGATCTAGGTCAGGATTAGAGGCTCTGACATGCTTTCCAATTTCATCTTTACTGGGATACTCCACCACCTCCACAGGTCTTACATGGTCTGTCAGCCACGTGAACAATGCGGGATCAAACATGGATCCCGAACTCAATCCATCGACACCCTGAAGTGATAGGGTGTCCAGAGCCTTCACGGTTACGTACTTGGTTCCGTAGAGTGCTTGAATGGCCTGTACATTAAGTCCAGCACCACCATCCTTCTCATAGTCACCACCCTGACACGCGAACCTACCCGTGGGGGTTCTAATGGCAGAGTATGAGAACTTGGCAGAGTTATCTAGAGGATCAGAGCCATCATAAAGTTTCTTGGGGGAACCAGATCTAAGTTCACGGTATGACACAATGAGCTTGAAGATAGTCAACTCGGGGTGTTCTACCGCCAAGGACTCCATACTGGCAGCATCTGTCTTCCAGTTACCACGAGGGTAGAGCTTAGTAGGATCGGTTCTACCCTTGTTGGGTAGATTCATTTTTTCAAACAAGGTCTCACCCAGAGTCTTGGTACTATCTGGGTTGATCTCAAAACCAACAATCTTCTGAATCTGCTTGAGGGTGTGCTCACATTTCAAGTCGAGAAATTTATCCTCATCCAGTAAAAACTCTCGGTCAATGAGAACCCGCTGAGCCTCTAGCCATTGCTGGACACCAATCGTGAAATGGTCAATCTTATGGATGTCAGGTACGTAAGGACGGATGTACCCGAAAATATCTGAGAGTTGTAGGGTGCAGATAGCATCAGCCGCCGCATAGTAGACGCATTCATGCGGAGGTACTTCATCAAACGTCTTTAAGATTTGCTTCCTAGAACCTTTCTTCTTAACGCCTGTTCCCGTTACTTCCTCGAACTCAATCATGGTCTGGTTCAAGAACGTAGCGGATAGGGCCTTCAGGCCCATGCCGCCTCTGGTGGAACGGTTACAGTCAATAAGGAACATGAGGGCCTGAGTGTCCTCTAGGAAGGGATACTCAGGAAAACGCATGGGTGCTCTGGTACACACCTGTTCGGTATAGTTATGATGCTGAACTGAGTGGTGCACCAAGTCGGTTTCAGCCTGAAGGGCCATGAAATCAAACTTACCATTATGCGTAACAACAATAGCATTATCGAAGATATCCTGGAGCACAACTAGAACCTCTTTCATGTCCAGGTTATTGCTCCAACGCTTGTGAGCCACGGGGATATACAAGCCCTGGCACACCTTGATGGGTGTTGCAGGACTTGTCTTGGAAGCTCTCCCAGACCCATAGCTACGTGAAGGGCTAGCATAGGTGGATAGGCACACCCCCACTACGTGAGTCTTGGAGAAGCCCAGAACCAATCTATTATCTAGACCAGTGGTTTCAAGATCAAAACCAATCTTGGGATACAAGCGTGGGTTGGATACTGAAAGATCAGCGGCACATGGAACATGATTTTCCGTATCCAGTTGTACCTGAGCCCACCAAGCCTTGAGTTCATCCAGGGATTGAATGATGTTCCAAGTATTATGGCGCATCCAATCCATGGGGGGTTCCCCGAGAACCCCATCCCACACGATGGGGGTGGTATCAATCTCTACTTCAACCTCAAAGTTACCCAGTGAGTTTGCCACCTCTTCAGGGGTTAGATCCGGCCTATCAGCCTTCTTCACTCTAGGCTTCCGAATCTTCTTAACAGGTTCCTCAGCAAACCTAAAACCGCTGGACGCAATATCAAGAAGTGGATCGGTTGCCATAGTTTTACCTCAGATGGTACTTTTTAGCCAAGTCGGGTTTGGTGCGTACCTGATCTTCGGCTGGACAGAATTTACGATTGGATTTCAATGAGAATACACAGCATGCGCAACAGAGGGACTCGCTGGGGCATTGTTCTGTAAAAGATCCTGTTCCCCTATTTTGTAGGAAGGACGTATTACAGTTGATACAGATTTCTTGTGTAGTATCCCCAGTTCCTTGTTGTCTCAGATTTATTCTACGAACTAACTTTTTAAAACAGGAAGACCCGTACATTCGATCCTGAAAAGTCTCCTCCTTTTCAGACTGAATGAGCCTTCCGCATAAGTTACATACATGTCCAAAAGATCCAAACAGGTCCAAAAAATCTTGGGGGTCAGTCATTGTAGGACCGCAGATCCCCCTCTAGTCCTTCAAAGAAAGTGTGTATCTCATTCAGGACATCCGTGTCATTGGGTTTAGCGCGAAGTTTATTGATCAGTGATATAAACAATAAGTAGTTGCGCTTGAAATTAGGTGCATTAATATGTTTCTTCCAAACTGTGCGGGTGTCATCAAAAATACTTTGGACTGAGGTACCCTGCAGAGATATGGCGTTCCTGGTTTGAGGGTCAGACATCTCAAGATTACGTTTTTGTTGGGCTATTAGGCCCAGCGGGGCTGACCCTAAGTGCTTTAAATACGCATTACGAACATCATCAGCCGAGAAAGTCTCATCGGCTAAGTCAGGGTAGGAGTTGAGGATGTCCTTCCTAAATGTGGCCAGGAACTCCGCAACAGAGTCCGTGAGTGGGAGCCCCATCATGGATTTGTAGAAGAATAAAGGAGTTTTGGAAAACCCACAGGTGAAGCAGAACCAGGAGTTCGTATCCTCATAGATTCTTGCAGAGGGGTGCCTGTCCACTCCGTGGAAAGGGCACTTACACTGCGTGCTACCATCACTCCTACGGTAGTCTAGCTTAAAATAGTCATAGACATGCCGGAAGGGGACGCCCTCATTAGCAATAGATATCAGTTCATCAAATGTGAGATCCATACGTCACCATGAATAAGAATGCTCGGCTCTAGCCCATTCCAAGAATCTTGAGATAGAGTCCGCAGCAAAATGGAAATTTAAGGTAGAAGGACTTACTAGTAGAGCTTCATATATGTAAAAATTATCTGAGCTTGCTGAAGATTTTTGCCATGTTGAGCATGAACAGATGGACGGGAGAATGCTAAAGAAAGTGGGTAATTCTTTATCCAAAGATGGTACTAGCACCTTCCCTGAGGTAGGCTCGATCTGACTAAAGAAACCCAGCCGGATGGCGCTATGAGATTCAGGAATATCAAAGGTAGGGAAGTCCATAGTAAGTCGGAAAGATGCATAGTTGGGACGAGCAGACTCCAGGGCCACACTTAACCCTGGTATAGCACCACCGGAAACTACCAGAGGAGAGGCCAAGATATTCTGGGGTATAGAATAATAGTTTACAAGAATATCAAGGACACAACGGGTGTAAAAATCTGATTCAGCCTCACCATGATTCTTAGTATAAGACAGGAAGCGTTTAGCGTCATTACGAGCATACGAAGCATCCGCTTCCTCAAGTAGGGGTAGACCCTCGGTGATACTCGTAACTTCCGATAATACTAGAGGTTCTCTACGCATCTAGACCCCCCAACATATTTAGGGCTCCCGGTGACACAGCGTTCATACCGCCATTAGGGAGGCTTACAGGGGTGTTCCTGACGATATCAGCTACTAGGCAGTAGCCTCCATTGAAAGTGGCTCTGAAGGGGTCTGGTGGCGCACAGCGCCTAGCCTTGAGGCCACCGATGATACACTCATCCTGATCAATCAGAGTTTTATCCCGATACGTAAAAAACACAAAATCTGATGAGTTTGGAATTTCGGAATACTGGTTGATGGCTCTCAAGGTATATACCCCATCATTATTCTCAGCCGCCTGCCTACCAGCCTTGTTAACCTGAGTGGGAATGATACCCGTGATTCTCTGGCCACTATTAAATGTTCTACAGAGGGTCTTAAGCCTAACGTAGAGTCTACTCATGGCACGATCATAGTCCATCCCACGCTCGGTCTGGATCTCCATCAGGTTGGGATAGTCCAAGTAGAAGGCATCTAAGGGCTGATCCGCGTTTAGCTTGAGAAGCTCAGCCTTAAGAGTATCATAGGTGAACCCAGAATCAAGAGGCTCTAGAACTCTGATGGAACCTAGGCCCGAGACAGCCGTATCAAAATCAGGGACAACCTTGGTGAACATGAACTCTTCATCGGCCAGGGACAACTTATAGTCTAAATAATCTGAGGCCTTGATGGGAGCGTGTCCAAATTTGGGGTGAGTCGCGTGTAGGATGTGAAAACGCTTTTTGATTTCATCCGCTGGCATCTCTAGCGTGATGTAGGCTACATGCAGCCCCGTCAGGAACGCTCGGTAGGCCCAATTTACGCAGACGGTAGTCTTGCCATCCCCCGTGTAGCCCATCAAAGTAATGAGTTCCCCAGGTCGGAACCCGTTCACAATCTGATCAATCGCAGACAACCCACACTTAATTCGCTTCGCTGTTAGCTGCTCACACTTATCATGTAGGTAATAGGAGTGGAGGTCACGCCCATCCTCGGCAAGAGCGTGATGTAGCACCTTAGATGCACTAGATCCAAGGTTTGACAGCTTCCTCTGGGTGTAATCTAAAGCTGCATCGAACCCCATGAGTTCGTGACCATCAATCTTCACGGGCGCACGATTAATCTCCATCGCCGTGGTGAAGGTCTGCTGGAAGAGATAAAAGTCACGACCCTGCTCATAGCGGTCCAGCAGGAACTGCGTATCCGCAGCATCCATATAGAATAAAGTTCCACCACTGATTCTGCCTGAGAATTCAGCTAGGTCACTCTGCTCTTCTGCAGCAAGGAGAGCCGGAATCTCCGTGAAGAATACTTTTCTAGATGGGGCAATATTATATTCTGTGATGTACTTATACAAGAATGAGAACGCTTTATTCTCAAACTTTGCTGGTGTTTTCTGAATCAACAGGGGTAATACAGTGGACGCATACCGCAAAGGTTCAGTAGCATCATAGCCATAGATCTCTTCCGAGATCATGTTATACAAAAGTGGTAAGAACTCGGGGGTCATCATTGAGGCTTGGCCTTCTTGGCTTGTGCTCTGTTGAATTGCTCGCGCTCTGCCTTGGTCATCTTGCTCAAAGGTTTATCGTCATCTACCTCAGGCTCTGGGCTGGAAGCAACAGGAGGGGGTATAATAGTTGTATTAGCGTCAAACAGTTGGGATGTAGGGGTCAAGGCATTTTGGGTAGGCACGGTAGACATAACGGGTAGATCCGAACCCACATCCTTTAGCTTAGTTTGTCCTTTGTGTCCTTTGTGTCCTTTGTCAAACCCCACTTGAAAACCCTTCCAGGTGTACTGAGGCTTGGGGGGTAGCTTAGAGGCTCCCACAAAATCACGAATATTAATGATGGGGAACTGTGCTAGGAATTCTTGGATCTCACCGGGATACTTCTGTAGTTGGTACTCGTTTACGTCCTCTGGAACAAAATACCAAGTATCACCACCCCAATTTTTACGTTCTCTGTAGAAATAAGCAAACATATCAGGATACTTATTGGAACTGGTAGCCGGAGATAAATCTATAACCAACATGGAGGCTCGGATAGCTTCTTTGTGTAGGTCGTATTCCTCATCATCACTAAGGCCAGCTACTCGTCTCTCCTGATATTTATTAGTGTAGATCCCACCCAGATCATGTGGATTGGCCCACTTGAACTTAGAGTCTTCATCTACAAAGTGCTTCAGAGTTGCTCTAATTAAGCCTATGGTTTGAGTGCGAGGTCCGGTCAAGATCAAGGTGGAGTGCATGGGATCAAGTTCAAAGAATTTTTCAGAGGGTAGATCTTCTCCTGCATTGGGAATATTTGTAACCTTGATATCACCAAGACGGTCCTTCCCACAATGTGGGCATCGAATAGTATATATGAACCCCTCAGGGGTATGCATAAGTATCTTACCGTTCATACAGTTGAGGGGGCACTTATAGTCTATCTTCAAGCTATGCTCCGAAAGTTAGCTTACCCGACATGCTGGGCTTATAGGATTTTCTATCCAGTGTAAGAGTATCGAATAGTTTGGTCACGAACCCCCGGTCACCTTCCGACATGGGTTCATGGTCTGTCTCATCAAATACACCCAAAGAAGCGCTTCGAGATAGCATCCGCTCGAAGATACCCTTCTTATTTTTGAGAAGGGCGAGTACATGGTCATCAATGGAATTGTTTGTCTTTAGAACAAATAGGTTGCAGATGGCATGAGGTGATCGGAGGCGCACCATTCTTCCAACCAACTGTAGTAGACCGCCCCACGACCACGGAAGATCCAAACAAATCATATTGGCCGCTTGCTGTAGATTCACAGCCTGGAAGGCAGCTTGATTGATACAGATCAGGTTGTAGGCTGGGTCCGTCTGAAATTTCTGAATCATGTCGTACCGGGCATCCTTGTCCATATCGCCATGGATGTAGAGTAGTTGTCTCCCTGTGGCCTCGGGTAGTACCTTCTTAAGACGCTCAAGCTCTCGCCTAAACCTAGTGAAAACAATACACTTGGTACCATGTAATTGAGTGTTGAGAAGTTCAATGAGAGTATCTTCTTTTGGAGATGTAGGGGCATTGAGGTAATCTTCAGGGCGGTCCGATAGAATAGCTGGATTGATACTAACCATCTGGTGGAGTAGTAGCACGGTCATCTTGGAGTCCACCTTCTTGATCTCCTCAGTCTCTCCTTGACCAGCATCTACATGAGAGATGGAGAATAGCCCGTTCCAGATATCCTCGGTCTTTTGTAATTGTTCAGCATTCATTGACACATCAAGCGTTTCGGTATTGAGTTGAGGAAGCTGTTCACCCACCTCGGACTGGGATCTTGCCCAGAAATAGGGGGTCAAAAGTTCCTGAAGCTCATTGAGATTCTGATACCCGATTGTCACCACGATGGGAGTTTTTAGCATGGTCTTACGCCCATCACGATAGCCCCAATGAGTTCTATACCCAGTCACCTCTTCCACACAGTAACGGTGGCGGAACCACTTTTCATCACCAAAAACATTCACCCCCAGGCCACCCATGATGTTGTAGATTTCTGTCAGGTGATTCTCGATGGGGGTCGCTGAAAGCCCATACCGCCACTTACAGTGGGAAGATATCTTTCGCACCAACTTATGTGTTGTGGTGTCGCTTGATTTAAAAGCAGTAGCCTCATCATAGATTACGCAGACCTGTCTATCTGAGGTCTGAATCATCTGGGCCTGCCACTCCCCATCAACTAAGATCGTTGAATAACGCATCACTAGAATATCAGTTGAATCCTCTGGGGATAGGAATCTATTAAAATCTATGAGCCTAGCTTGCTTGGGAGTCAACTTCTTGCCAGACTCCTGGAGACTACGCACGGATAGCTTGGTGAATTTCTTAATTTCCTCACACCACTGTCGCTGTGCCGATGAGGTGGTATAGACAATAAATTTCACACCCGGCTGTGCAGATTTCACAGCAGACATCATAGCACTTCCCATGGCTGTCTTACCCAACCCGACACTGTCACCACATAAAAAAGATGGGCAGAGGATCATATTCCAGACCATCTGGATCTGGTAGGGTCGCAGTTGAACATCGGGATCATCAGACCAAAAGACATCCACCCCTGGGGGGAGGGGTAGAGGTGCTTTTGTTTCACGTATTTTTTTAAGTGCGGTTACTAAATCTGACATTGATAGTCAAGGCCTCCCTATTGTATACACGCTCAGTTACGAGGTGATATACAAGGATGGCGCAGAAGATGTTGGATCCGGTAGTATTGTGTTGTCAGAGCCCAGGGTGAGCTTCATCTGGATTGGGACTCTGGCATAGGATTTACCGCGTAGCCAAGATGGAGAACTGGTGTTTGTAATCTGATCCTGGGTTAGGCCTGAGGCAGCAGCAATACCATCAATATCTAGGAATAAACGAGCCTCAGCACTACTCAGATTGATATTAGGGCGCGTAACTAGGAACATGAACAAAAGATAGATGGAGTCTCCTTCAACCATCCCCACCGAGCGCAGGTAAGAGAATAACCCCGTGGAGTCCATCTCACAGTCTACCCTAAACCCACGATCAATTCTAGTTATGGTTGGGTGTACTAATGTAGAGGCCCCGCCAGGAATCTTACTCCCCGTGGATTTTGGTCCAAGAAAATACTTTTTAGGAAGTGGGTCCAAGGATGGGTCATTGATAAATTTAGAAATATAGTCCCAGTCACCAGTGGGGCCGGGTGCAGTAGCCAATGAGAAGTAGCTTCTCAACTTAGTGATAAACTCGGCAGAAGGGGTGGAAGATAGCCCATGTATACTTAGATCAAGGGTATGCTCAACATTAGAGCTATCTACCGTGTAGAAATTAACTAGCATGGCCTGAACAGACGGAGTCAGAATGCTGGTGCTATCTGGAAAAACTCCGCGTTTTAGAAGTCTGTCACACTCCGTAAATCCAAAATATATGGGCCTAGAGTTGAGATCAAGTCCCGTGGAGAAACTACTAGCCCCCCCTAGCCAGTAGTAACTCGTATTTTTCCAGATATTGGAACCCGCCACCCAAAATTTAGACGATGTATTTTCGGATATAGGAAGCTCGGAATTGATAACAACTTTACCTTCTAGCATAGTGGCTTCAATCTCAAGAGGGTCCGATCCGGATCCTATCTCAGGAGTGGTTTTGTAGAACCCCTGCTTGAAGTCACCCTGAGTCAGGGCTTGTATGAAGCTAGATCTATTGCTGGAAGAGAAACTATCCGCATAGAAGGACCCGACCCCTAGGGATGAGTATCTTCCGTAGGTGTCTAGCAAGGTAGCATAGGCATCTCTAGGGGCAACTGTGGCACCCTGTTCTGGAGTTAGTAACTCAAAGTGAGGCAACATATACCCCAATTCCCAGAAATTACTTAGAGATGCTCCATGTTTTTGGGCGGCAATGGTAATGATATCTCCAACAGATAACTCAGTAGTGAGTGTAAACCCACACACTTCCTCATTAGAGTCGTGCAATAGCGTAGAACTATCAACAGGGGTATATCCCGAAGTGGTGTACTTAACGAGACTCTCGTCACTAGACACTATGTTGGCAATCTGGTATGAGTCAACCTGCTTGTAACCACCTGTAGAAAATTTCTGAAGTCCAAAGTTTAGACCCATGGGCATAGCATATCTGAAGCTACGCCAGTAATCTGGATTCTTATTCGTGACTTTAAGCGTTACAGATTTTTTAGAGTCCAGGAAGAATCCTCGTGGTGCGGCTCCTGGAAGGAGTCCCTCTGGGTAGTCATTCAAGTAATCATATGAAGAAGTATTAACCCAGGGAAAATTAGCATAAGTTAGGGCAGCACTCTTATGTGCTACAGGTTCCTCAGAAGAGCATTCAAAGCGTAGATCTGACGCCAAGTAGGGGGTTAAATTAAGATCTGCGATATCACTGGATGTAAACATCAGGTCTATCGTTGCCGTTTTTTGAACTACGAAGGCCGCTGAACTGCTATCCATGACTGTTACGATTACTTGGTGTGTCTCAGGAATAACATCCGTAGGAGTGGGCACACGAGCACCCGCAATAATAAACGTGGAATTATCCGCAGAGGTCGTGGTTGTCTCGATATTGGGTATGACAGAGGTCCCAAATGCAACACCATCCCACAAGCAAGTCCAGGTGTAGGGAGGCGTACCTCCTACAACAGTATAGATCACATTGAAGTTTACAAGGGTCTTAAGTAGAAGTGAGTCCCCGTCTGCCAACGAGGTGGTCGAGTTTGCATCTCCCTGGGTTTGTGCAGAGATACCTATCTGAAGATCACCCGCCACAAGGATAGCATCCAAAGATTTAGTGGTCTCAATGTAATCGTAATGCCACGGATTTGAAACACTTCTAAATGTGGGGAATCTCTCGGATAGTACAGGAGTAATGGCGGAACTTTGGGGTAGGTTCATTACACAAGCAAGGTCAAGTGCAAAGGGTGCTAAATTGAGGTCAAAAGAACTAGGTTTTGCAACCCAAGCCACGGTATCTACTGCGGGATCCGATCCTAGGGACTGAGCCAGAGCTAGGTAGTAGACATCATCCTTGATGACTAGATCATCCTTGATATAGTTTGATGCGGGTTCCCAAGCACCTATAAAGTGAGGTTTAAGCGTGGGGGTCCACAAAGAACGATCTACGTGAAATAGTGAAACTGCATTATATTCATTGTAGGGGTACCCCGATACAGTGTCGGAGGTAGTCCCCAGAGTCATCCCATAGCGAGTTCCTGTGTGAACCACGTGCTGCGGATTTCTAACCGCAGGCATCGCAGGGGCTGCTTTAATGTACATATAAATGGATTTTGTTATGGAAACACCATCTATATCAATCACTTTAAGGGCGAGGGTTACTAGGTAGGGTCCGTGGGATACTAGAGTTGAGTAAGGTACCTTAATGCCACCAGCATTATTCAAACTTCGGATAAATAGCTTCTGGGAAGGTACTGTAAACTCCCAACCCAACCCGCCCGTAGTTCCCTGTGTAGACGATGATGTAAAAGATCTAGTCGCGTCCGAGTCCACACCAAGATAAAATTGGGTGGCACCCCCGGAAGTACCCGAAGTAAATACATCGGACACCGCAACGGAGGACCGTTGGATATCTTGAACAAATATAGAGGTTATGCTAACCGTATATGGAGCGTGAAGTCCCTGAACAAGGACGTAATTAGAACCCCCCGAGGGTGATGTAGTGGCATCTGATCCATAAACATTGGGGGAAGCATTACTTGGTAAAGGATTCGTGTTGGGGAATCCACTGGGGTCAAAAATTAGTTTGGTTGGAATATAATCATTGCTATTTGCTGTGGTCAACGATGTGTGTGCTGGGTCTGTAAATGCGATACGCTTAAAATGAGATCTAGATAATCTGGAGTCAAACAGTTTAGCCATAAAGGATGTACTAGAGGGCTCGGTCAAAGTTCCGTGGATTGTACCTGCGGGGTAACCAGAATCAGGATCAGATCCTTGTAGAACCAGCCCATCTGGTAATGGATTTAAGTCAAACTGACTAGCATAGGATGGGAAAAATATGCTATAAGTCTGTGTAGAAGTATCTAACCCAAGATGGCCAGCCCCATCTAATTTATCAAAGTAATTAGGGGTGGTAGGGACCGTCCAAGTGGACGAGTCAAATCCCCTAGATTCAAGGGTATGATTGAGGATACGGGCTCGTTTCCAGTCGTTGATAGCTACGTGTCGGTAGGGAACGTATACATCCCCCAACAAGAATATACCTCTGGCAACTCCAGTAGGAGTCACCGTAGTGGATGAATCAAAAGTCACCTTAATAGAAGAAGTCTCAACATCATGGGAGAAAGCAATCGTTGGCAGGGGAGCATTCAACTTCCAAGACCAAGTTGTTCCTGCTACCCATGTGAATTGATTCAGGTATAAACGGGAATTGGCCCACAGGTAGGCTTTAGCCTGTATGGTAGTGTCCTCTATGTAATAACTTGGGGTGCAGGTAGTCAGCAAAGACCCAGATACAGAAGCATGTGAATCCTGGGTGGTGACCGTACAAGTGAGGGCAATTTCACCCGGATGCCCCGCAGTTAAAAATACATAGGGGGTAAACTCGTTAACACTAGTCAGAGAGCCATTCGTGGCTGACCACATATAGGTACAATTATCCTGAGTGGGTACAGACACGGTATAGCCACCCATCTGGGTTGTAACTACTAGTGGGGCTGTAAGAACGGGCACCTCAGGTAAGCATGAAATACGAAGGGATCCCTGGACGGATTCATGTGTAGTGCTATCCGTTACGGTACAGAAAATAGTGAAGTACCCCGGTGTTCCAGCAGTTAAGGTGACTGAATTTGAAGTTCCATCTATACTACCGGAGGGTACAGACCACGCATAAGTACAGTTAGTCTGAGCAGGTACAGACACCGCATAGCCACCAACTTTGGTAGTTACTACTGAAGGGGCTGTGATGACTGGTACAATCGGTGACATGAGCGTCCTTATTAAAGGCCTAACTGATCAATACGTGTAGCATATGTTCCGTTTGACGCTGCAAGCTGTGATTCGTATGCAGTGGGGGTGCCCGTAATCTGGTATTGACTGGATGCGGTACAAAACCAGGGAGTGTGGACCTGATACGTGATCGTAGGACTTGTTACGAAGGAACCCTGGTTATCCGTCACGGTTATGCTTATATCATAGTTTGCGGGATCTTCTCTCGTGAGGTTGATAAGAGTTAGTTCCGGGTTCTTTTGAGTAGCTAACCCAGCATCTGAATTTATGGGAGTTCCTGATTTATCTAAAGTGGGTAGTCCCCCGAAATCCCACAGATAAGTGAGATGGGGGTTGGAACTACTAATTTCTGCTGATGCCGTGATCGTAGAGTTATAGTCATACAGAGTAGGCGCGGGTAAGGGGCAGGTGATATCTACCCCCAGAATCTCATCCAAGGCCACACGCACATCATGCATGAAGTCTTCAACACTTTGATACGGAGGGTTGATGTAAATGGTGAGGGGGTACGTGGCAACCGGGTTACCATCAATACTTGCTGTAATAGTTACTGAGAATGGCCCGATATCACTAGAGACTCCACTGGGGGTTCCGTAGATCATCCCCAGAGATGAGAATGAGAGTCCCGGTGGCAATGTCCCTACAAGACTAAACTCACTCAGATCGTTCACGTAAGCCCCTACAGGGGCAGATCCACTAGTGGTGAGAACTCTGTAAAGATACAGAGGGATTGCTTTACTGGATGAGTATAGATCTAGTGATGCGTATTGCTGGCCGATGGCAACTACGTTGCTTCCGGCCTCTACAAATGAATCCAGTGTGTGTATGGAGAACCCTGTGGTGTCATCTGAAGACATGAAGTGGAAGTCTTTAAAGTGTGATACTCTCCCCTTCTTTAGGAAGACACGGAACCACACATTGGCATTTGGGGGGATAAGACTGGTATCCGGGCAGGCTAGCAATCCTGCACTGGCTCCAGTCTTTGATAGTGTCAGGTAGGATGGAAGTGTGGAGGAGATTCCATGGGCAGAATCTTCGCTATCAAATAAGATGTCTCCCGTTAGATGCTGTGGGCTAAAAGTATGGGGTGAGTTTGTAGCAAGTTGAACAGACCATGGTTTATTGGGCATAGCAATAGGAAGCTGTGCGTCAGTGACTATGACTAGATCATTTAGTGCAGGAGAGATAATGATATCAAAGTCTTTCGTGTCAACTTCAATGTTAGCACCGTTGCCAGACTGGACAGTACAACGCACTCTGTAGTAAGCCTCAGGAATGATTGGTTCAGAGGGAGCCGTGTATTTCAAGGCCGTAACATTACCAAATCCTGTGATACCCTGGACATCATATGACAGTTGAGAAGGCCATGGATATTCACCATCAACAGCAGGGACCGAGCTAGTAAGAATACTGAAGGACCACCGGTAGTCCGTGTTATTACCTCCAATAGCCACTATCTTCTGTTCACAAGTCTCTGCTTCAAAGAATTCGAGTAGGTGATCCGTAGCAATTTTCAATTTTGGAGGGTAAATATAAGCATTAAAGGATGTGGTCGCCATACTCCCAAAGGAATCCTGGACTTGAACTGTCACAGGCTGCGCTGGGCTGGGGAGTCTGAAATTACCAAGATCAAGGGGAACTCCCGTAATCATGGTTCCGTCTGGGCTATCCACCAGGGATAACCCGAAGCTCTTTAATACATCGACCCCCTCAGTAATGGACCAACTATATGGAGGGGTCCCCCCTGTAGCCAGAAGAGGTGTTACAGCAATCTCATCCACAGAGTAATACTGAGCGGCGATATCGGAGACCGATATGTCCGTCTCAACAAATAGATTTAGGGTTCTAACATCTATCTGAGCCGGGTTCTCTGAATCAACTACGGATAGAGTTGCTTGGTAGAGCCCTGGTTTTACAGGAGATCCTAGAATACGTCCCTGTGTTGTACATACTAAACCCTCGGGTAGGTCCACTGCATAGTAAGCGTAGGGTTTTAGGCCACCTGTGGTAGCAAGAGCAATATCAAAGGTGTAACCAACCTTCAGTTTAGGGAGGCGCAGACTTGTAATTTTCAAGGGGTTATAGAGGGATGCATCCGTGTAAGCTCTAGTAGAGTCAAATGTAATAGTAGCCGCTGGGGAGAATGATGGAATTTTGTAGCGTCCTGGAACGGGGTACAAATCCCACGCAAGAGTTTGGTAATATGTGTTAGCATCCGAGGATCTACTCGCTGCGAGGAACATCTTCAATTCTCTGTTGCGGTCACTAATGGCCGCACCTGTAACCACTACCGTGAAATTTCCTGGGGCATAGTTCGAGGTAGTGACATCCGTATACATGAATCCAAGGGAAGAGCCTACCCCAACCCACGAGTCTAACCCGGTTAAGGGGCTCTCTTGTGCTGAGATTACTTCCACTACAACAGCACTAGATCTGATAAGGTAGGAGGATCCTTGAGTAGACTGAAGATCTGCCGCTACCTTGACAACACAAGTTTTAGTTCCGATAGAATTATGAAGATAATGGAACTCAAAGTCTGGTATAAAGGATTTCCAGTGAGATGCAAGAGCAGGCTCACTCAAGTCAGGGTTAAAGATAATTCTAGATAAATTGGTATTACCTACCCCATATCCTGTAGGCATTAGGTAGGTTATTTCAGATCCGACAGATATCTTGGACGCCGAGACCCCCACCACAAAAGCAGGGGGGAAAGGTCTGTCAAGGGGCCACCAAGGTGAGTCTGAAAAACGGGTAGTATCACGAGCCACAGCCTGAATATTGAAAGACAATCCAGTGGACGCAGCATTAAAACTTGGGGTAGAACTCCACGGCAAGAGATCCCAGGCTAAGTTAGCCACGATCTCTGTTACCCCGAATGGTACGTCATACTTAAAAGTGTAGCTCTCTCCTGGGATAGAAAGTCTAAAGTTATACTGTGAGATTGAATCTAGGGTCCCACCCGCAGGGGCTACCCGAATAAGGGTCATACTGATGCTACCCGCTGGGGTTATCTCAACTTGGGCTGATACGGGAGAAAGCTGCGTAGTCACAAGATACCTCAGTTAAAGCTATTTGTAGAAAGCTCTACAGCGGATGACGTTGCATCAAAAACGGGAGTGCCTTCTGCGCCATACCAGGGGATACCTGCGTATCTAATGGTGGAGTTGTTCCTCACACGAACAGACCCAAAGGGGAACTCAAACCCATCAATACCAGATGTGTCCAGAGTTGAATACTGTCTAACAAGGAGTTCAGGTCCAAAAATATTGGACTCAGCCCCTGGTGCATACCCCGATAGGATCAAGGGTTTTGTAATATTGACCCCCGAGTTTTTCTCCACCACTAGTGTATACCCATCGGAGGTGGGGTCCTTAACTAGTGAGACTCCTTCTTGGAGTTCCACTTGACCCCCAGAGCTTACGATAATATTTGTGTTGGTTGAACTAGTAAAACTACTCATGGCGATGGAACCCTTAGCGCCGTAGGCTAAGATTTGAGGCTTACCTTCAGCCAGAATACAATCATATAGTGAGAACTCAGACCCTGGATAAGCCGCAAAGGTGATCCCAGAAACCGAGGCCAACTCAAGACTTTCTAATCTAATGCGACCACCAGTGTGTAACCATGAATAAACTCCCATGTCAGACAGGAATGGGGTATCTGGCATAATAATCGTAGGTCTAGAAGTTGAAGCTGGGTCCTTACGAATAGTGACTAGCCCACCAGCCTCTGTCTTAAATGAACTATGGATGAGGGCATAGATGGAGGATCTTGTAGGGAACCCGTAGGGGGTCGCGGGTATCACACTAATTTTAGCAGAGTCCGAGCCTACAAAGGATCCTGAGATATTGATAATTACAGTACCAGTGATGACCTCTGGAAGAACCTCTAACGTAGCCTGGAGACTTTGTTTTGCGGAATCACGGGTGTGACCCGGATTGGTATCCAGACCATTCTGCTGATCCACAAAAAATACTAGATCCTTGTTTTGAAATATTTGTCTAGTGGTAACCATAGGCGGGTCCACTGCATATGAGAACGCCATAATGTTATTGGAGAACCCACGCTGGGCTGGTCCTCGGGGGGATAATGTTGGAACTGAGTGCTCTGAGAGTAGGAACTCCAGGTTACCCACCGAAGTAGTCATTGGGGTGGTTTTTACGAAGGGAGCCACTGATAATGCAGAATTTCCTATATTGTTTGAGATACCCCCGCACTCTAGAGAGTCTCCCGATAAATCAGAATCCTTCCACCCCAGCCCGGAGGGGAGGGTATAGGATATTGGCATCATCATATTGAATGCAGAGTTAGTAATTCCGGGAATGGTTCTAAGGCCCGTCCCCGATGTGGTGACAACCGCAGAGTCATTTAAATAGACTAAGTGATAATCTTCCGATGAACTACCTTCTCCTTGATAGGGAACATAGTTATAGCTAATCAGGGTTGTAGAATCTTGGTCTACGGGGGTGCTCACATTGACTAGCACCAAGATATCCTCTACTGTAGAAACCGAGATGTTCGGGATGGATACTCGCAGCAGGGGAGTCCCTAGACCCTCAACAGTACATGGAACTAATCTGTAGCTGGTCCCATTAGAGAACATAACAAATACGAAGGAATTCCCATTAAACCCAAATAGACCTTCAAACACACCACCAGCCTGGAGACTTTGCCAGTTATGGACAGGTACTGACATAAGCATGTCAACACTGGCTCGTGTATAATTATTTGAAATCACGGTGTTGTAAGGTCTAGAGGAAGATGATGTATTGAAGAATAGGTAGGAGTTTTTGGCTATTGCCAGGGTCTCCGTGATTCCTGTTATGCCTTGAACCGATGGGTTAAAGTGGAACGTCTTCAATCCATTGCAGAGAAGTTCCAGTTCAACATAATCTGAAGAACTCCCCGAGAACCAACCGAAGACCGCCATTTCAAAAGATCCTAGAGCGGTATTAGTCACAGTATTTGAAAAAGTTTGATATCTGATAGTGAGATCCGTAGACTCTTCTGCTCCCGTAATCTGGTTTACTTGATGCAATGTGGCCTTAAAACAACCAAGTAGAACATTCTGTAGGGGGTCTCCCAATCCAGGGAGAGATGCGAAGAAAGAAGCCGGGATCACCGTGTAATTTGAGGTTATATTCTCAGGGTTTAAAGACCCCCCTGGATAGGCATAGGACTTTGACCCGGAGGTGATAACTGTTGACCCTGAACTAACTAGATCAGTTGGGGGATCTACGGTCAAGGACTTACTTACGGGGTCAGCGTTTGGGGTAGTGTAAACATAGAGGATGAACTCTGTTTGCTGAGTCAAACGCACCGTAAGAGAACCCTGGAGGGGGACCTCCCCAATAGCCAGTCCTGTAGTGTTATTAAGCAGCGTTACCCGCTGGGCGTTCGTTACTTTCCATGAAATAGTTACTAAATTTGCGGTACTGGTTGAGGAAAGAGTCTGGTCGAAAGCTACGGTTGTGCTGGTAAGATCTGTTTCTAGAGCATCAGATGATTTTTGGTGCTCAACTAGATCTTGCGTATAGATCCTAACCTTACGAACAGTTCCGAATATGTTTGGGTCATAGCTCCGTTTGTAGGATTTGAGTTTGATGCGTGTGTCAAACGCTGAAAATTCTTCTGCATCCTGTACGAAGTCTGACACTCGACCACACTGGATGGCCATAGAAGGAGTCACATAAATAGGGGTGTGCAGAGTGGTTGGAACATATCTAAGGTGTTCAATAGAGGTTGTCCTAGATATCTGAGCAACTACCCATACGGGATTAGCCGTGTCAAAGCGGGGGTCTGCACTCATATCTCCCCAGGAGAGTAGAATACTACTGGTTCCCAGTCCACTCACAGAGATATATACGGGGGCCACGCGAAGGATCTGTGCCTGTGCATTTGTTGTATAGATAACTACTGAATCTACGCGTGATGAAGTATCCCCTACGGTAAGGGTGACGGTATCTCCCGAAGACCACGTGGTTCCCTGCGTCACACCTATTTCAGAATTACGCATATCCTGCGTTACTCTGAAAGTCATGTGCTCGGGCATATCATCAGAAGTCCAGCAAGTTCTAGGGAGGGTATTAGTGGCAATATTTGCCATTGGACTGGTAATCTTGTAGGGGCTGGTGCAGCCGGGACCTATGAATTCTTGACTGAGAAGTGTCTGACCTAGCTGATGAGCATTAAGGTCAGAACTGGGAGGTTCTGCTAATTTTAGGCGGAGGGATCCCTGCCATAAACGAGTTGCAGCATCCCGAATGGTGGACTCATAGTCCTCCAAAGAACCACCTAAGAAGGAGGATCTCGTATCAAGTATGTCATCCGGGTATAGTTTTGTGGCCAACTTACCATCTGGACGGCCTGAACCAATTGTCCCGACCCCAAGAGTAGCGGAACCATGCGCGTTTGTGAATGGGTCCCACACCCCCATATTTCGTTGATAGATAATCCCCAGAGGTATTGCATAAGTTTTACTATCTACGCTTCTTAGGGAGGTGTTCTGAGCATCTGAGCTAATGTAGAGTCCAGGGTCTTCAGATCCTGCAAATTCAAAGGGTAGGGTGTGAAGAGGTATGGTAAATGTCTTACCCCCTAAGGAGGGGTGGGTAATACCAAAATCTTTAAAGTAGTCCGTGAGATTAGGAACATTGGTGGAGGGTACAATTTGACGGGCGCGAATAGCATATTGAAGTTGCACACGACCTGATGTATAACCAGCCAGGGGATCCTTTAGGTCATCAATGAATTTAGACTGTCTGATCCAGAATTCGCTGGCTAGAGTGTTTCCATAGGGATAGAAGTATCTGGGGTTGATTCTGGGGTCCCAAACAGTGATATCATAATTATTGGGGAAGAAGCCGTGACTAGGATTAGTCAGGGATTCATCCAGCATCTGACTCCACACCTCTAGGTAGACAACTACTATTCCGTACCCTGTTGTGGGTGGGTTCGGAATATAGACCAAGTTATCCGAGTTTTCGGGTGAATATGGGTTTTGGGTACCCTGAACATAAACTAGGTTGCTTCCAACAAGAGCACGGAAGGCCGGAATAATCAGGCAGTTAGCCTGATCACCGAGTACCATGGGGGGTAGATCAATGCACCCAGAGAATGTTTGTGTCTTGCTTAGCTGCTCGATGCGGTATGCCTGAAGATCCTGGAGTAGAATACCCTCAGCATCCGTGATAGCTTTTCCGGATCTCGCAACCAAAAGTTGAAGTGATTTTGCATCCAGATCAAAAACACGAGATGTCTTAGTACCAAAGGAACGGCCCATAATAAACTTCCCTCTCTCAAAAGATAAACGCCCCCTTTACAGGGGGCGTTTTAGATTCTGCGAGCCATTAGTGAGTGAAGTCCAGCACTACAGCGATTACAAAATCACGCCCCAAGGGGATTTTGAAGGGTTCCGGATTCACATAATCCAGCAGGATTCCACAGTTTGGTTGATTTACAGGTCCACCACCTAAGCCTAGATTATTAGTGGTGCTTGAAGAAACCTGTGTTGAACCTCCCACGAGACCCATCTCAGTAATTAAGGGGGCCGTCTGAAGTTTAACATCTGTGTTGCTGTTAAAAATAGTCTGAATTTCTAGGTAGGGAGTAATATAAGATACTGGTATTTTTTGAGAAATAGTGTTGGATAGGCTTGGAAGGTAGAGAGCAGGATCTAGGAAATAGATGAAGGAGCTTGGCTTTCTGAAAATCTCACGGATTAAGGTTCTTCGTAATTTTTTCTTGTCATCACTACCAACTTGGTCTTGAATAACAGTCTGATCTGTATCCCCAATAGCAAGGCCCCAGATAGGGTAGTCGGCCACTGGGACGGGTACTGAACCACCTACTGCATTATTCCTGATGGCGTTGGAAGCCATAACCCACGCGAGAAGCCATCCACCAACGATGACTTCCACATTCTTCTTTTCCCAGATAATCTCTTCTGGGCTATCTTTTAAGTATGCTGTAAAATTTCCTGAATAAGTGAGCATAGTATCCTCTACATTAAGTAAGTTTCGTGCGAACCGGAGCGATAACGTGCAGTAGGTCCAATCGCGGGGGATAGGAGGCCCGAGGTCAATTGATTCTGCTCCTCGGCTGTTTCTTCTAGTCTAAGTGAATACCAAGATAGGTCGAGTTGTTTGGATGCTAGGTCAGGAAATGTAACGGTCCCATTAGAGCTTTCAACAGCTTGTGGGTCGGAAAGCCTTGCTGGGGACATAGCAATCATACTCTGCGTGAACCATGTTGGAGGAGTATCTCCGGAGGCCCAAGTCAACAGCACAACCGGAGTTCTATCTTCTGGAACATACAACTTCAGATAAAAAGGATCCTGAATGGTTGCGGTATGAATGAATTCACCATGCCCAATAGGGTCAGCTACCAAGCGAAGCATCACGTGTGCTGGACGTATTGAGTCAAAAAGAGTCAACATATCCTGTGAAGTATGGGTTATGGGGAGATTAAGTGGTATATGAATATCGGCAATATGTTGATCTTCAAAATCAGAGAAAGATTTCCATAATTCATCAACTCGTATTGAAGTGGTTCCACTCCTACAAACAGTGGCGTAGGCCAAGAATAGATTATAGACTGTCTCTCGGGTGGATCCCTGGAGGTATAGCTGTCCGAGTCTGACAAGGAAATCACGATAATCTAGGTCAAACCAATTAGCCCTAGGCATGGAGCCAGGGAGGTTAAACATGGGCGCTTCAGATGCGTGAGCAAATACTGGGTCTAATGCTTCGGCATCCGCTTGATCTATAACCCAATTATTATAGGCATCCAGTTGGGCTATTTCATCGGCAATTGCCTGTAAAGCTTGTCCATACTGCATTTGATCAATATTTTCGGTAGACCAGTAGTCTGAGATATGTGTTTTGATAGATTCCATCAAAAACGCGGATCTATTAACCACCCACTCTTGGGTGGTTAGACTCTGGGATATCCAAAGATTAGCCATTACGCACCTGTAAATGTGAGGCTAAGTTTGTCCAGGGTCAGAATGCTTAGGTCAGCACCGGGCAAATCGTGGGTGGAAACATCACCATAAACGTAGTAGGTGATGGAGTGCGCGTGTGTATTGATGTCCGCGTTAGAATCAGAGGTTCTATTGGGCTTGATGTATGTAATCAAGCGGTAGTCTGTATCTAACTTCAAGTAGAAAGTTCCATGGGCTCCTGGGCTGGACTCAAGAAAGAGATCCTCATCCATGAACCTAGTGAGTGGTAACCCATCTTCATACACGGCTACGTAATCCCATGCGTTACCACCACCAGCAACGGATGGGTAGACTGGTTTGGTAACCGATTCATAAATGGTGCTACTAGGAGCCGTGGAAAGAAGTGTGGTAGAGGTAATCCAGGCTGGTAGGGTCTCTTGAAGAATCTGACCCCCATCTGAGTAGGACAGGCGAGTAAGTGGTACCGTAAGATTTGCGACCCCTGGAACAGACTTAACAATTCTAATAATCTCAGACTCAGGCACACCCTGACCAACTTCAAGCCCATCAAACAAGGTGGAAAGACCCGAGCGTACCTTGTTCTCAACTGTGGTCGCATCCGCCGTAGTTGAGAGTGCGATGGAGAGTTCGATTGATACAGGGATATGATTACAACGCTTGACTAGCAAGTTAGATGTAATACTACGCATCGTCTCCGTATAGTTTTGTGCGTCAATCACGCCCTGATCAACGGAGTAGAGAACACTGATGTTCTCATAGTAGTCGTAAGAAATATAAACGGTGGACCCATCCGGAATCTTGGATAGATTCAAGTTAAGGAGTCCAACACGTGTGGTGTAGCTCGAGTTTTGAGAGATGGTAAGGATTGTGTTACTAGTAGCAGCCCAATAATCATTAGAATAAGGGGAGGTGCTAGATGAACTGGTGATAGGATCGTCCGTGGGAGTCAATCTAAAATCTGTCCCACGGATCAACTCATTGGTACCCATCATATCCGAGGTGACCCGGATACCTGCACTAATATCCACGCCCAGATTAGCCAAGTATGCTGGAACAGTGGTGCCCGTTAATACAACGGGCTCACCAACCGCCTTTAACTTGCGAGGGAAAATAGAGTATGTCTGGTATGTCAAAGAATAGGATCCACTAGCGGATAGTGTATCCAAACGGGTGACGCGTACTTTCTGCTCCTTGGTGATATCTAGAGTGTAATGCGTTCCAAGGAGTAGATTACTGGTGGGATCATAGTTGTCTACCAGGACAGGGGTATACACATGGAAGGGCACAACACCTGAAAGAATAGTAGTACGTGTCATATCCAGGGGGGCACTAGGGTGCTGTGGGTCAGGAATAACGAAGGGTATGGGTTCAACCTGAGTAATTACCTGGGGCGTAATGGCTAACGATTTGGTGTCACGAGTAGAATTACCAAGTCCAAGGGGATCCTGGTTAGATACTATCTTGGCATCTTGAACTGAAAGAGTGCCCGATCCACCCTTGGTAACCCCTGTCCCAATAATCGAGTTCAAGTAAAGGACAGGCTGATTCGCAAAAGTAAAATCAGAACTATACAAAATGTACATCTGGATATCAAGGAAGTCTGTACTCAGAGGCTTAGCTAGTAAGGTAGAACCGGGTATGCTAATTTCTACCGACCCTGGCTTCAAGTTCTGGGATGACCACGATGAAATATCATAGATGACGCCCTGTGTTCTATTAATGATAAACCCAAGCTTATAAACATAGGTGTAGTTGCTTAAACGAGCATCGTTTACACGAATAGTCCACGTGTCTGCATTGGAGATGAGTGTTGTCGTTGTTCCTGTTGCAGTAGTTTGCATGGAGGGAACTTCAAGCTCAATCATATAGTAATCTGCAACGAGAGGTGTGGGGTAACTGGCCAGAGCGCCAACCACTAGAGTTAGAGAGCCGTCCAGCATATCTGTAGCAGTCCAGGACACAACATCATAAACTTGTGCATCTACCGGGGTTAGTGTGAGGTTTGTAATTCTAATAGCAGCAGGGGGATACTTGACTTGGAAGGATGGGTTACGAATACTGAAGGTCCAGGCATCTTGTGTTGCAGACACTAGTGTTACATCTGACCCAGTAGAAGTTAGAACCGTCATAGTAGCGGTGCTGACCTCAACGGGGGTAATGACCATTGTTTGAGATCGCTCTGCAACAGCGTTGGAATCAACATAAATATCAGCACGCCCGTATACGTGACGCTGACGGACGGGATCGTAGTCACGCATCATGTAGGCATCACCAGCCCCCACTACACGACAGGAGTAGATGCCTGGGATAGAACTAATCCAGGACTTGATGCCCTCCTTACGCCCACTATCTTTTGATAAGTAAGCATTTCTAAGGCGAGCCGCCAGTTCCAAGTTAGTCTCAAGATCGCTGCCACCAGATAGGTTCGTCTCATTTGTGACTTTGAGATTTCCAAGAAATCCAGATGTCATATCCGTAACTGTACCTGCTAGCGCATTACCATTTGAACCCGCTGTACTGGCCTTTACAGCAACTTTCACTTCCCACCTAGACTTGGATACATTGAAGTAGGCCCCAAGTGAGGACAGGGGGATAGTGGCTGTTTCCTGGGTAAGGAAGGTAGCCGTGGATGCTCCCAGTAAGGTGGAGGATACACTGGTCCCCTGCGGGATAACAATAGTCTGGTAGGGCGTGCTGGTAGTATAGAATGTAACGGTTCCAGCCGCATATGTAGAACTTCTACGCTTGTCTATGAATTTTGAGGCTAGGCGATCAAAAGCAATATCAATCCAGGATTGGACATCCAAGGCGGATCCCAGATTAAACGCTAAAAGTAGTTGCTGCCGTAGAGGGGATTCCGTTAGGGTATCCTGGATTCCATCTCCGTTCTCATCCTCAAATTTGAGTAGGGTCGGAACAGAAGTGGCATGGTGATAGAAGCTTAGTCTCTGATACGCCTTGGCAAACTCAGTAGATACTGGATTTACATAAATATCTTGGAGAATTGACCCAGGCTTTATATCCATTGTCATGTCATAACTATGGATAGCACTCAAGAGACCATTTTTAATCTCTGCTTCGTTTCTATTGACAGGGCTAGAGTAGTCCGAGGGGAAGGCATGAAATTGGACATCAAACTCAAGCGACATAGCGGATTCTATCAAGCCTCCCGTAGGAGAATTTAGAACGGATGCCACAGTAGCGTAGAATTT
>SESF01008895.1_pt1 | contig 30906 bp, 22 predicted proteins | sample 3171521 | NCBI WGS metagenome assembly SESF01 (sample SAMN10866945, study PRJNA518727) | freshwater metagenome | biome: subpolar coniferous forest; feature: holomictic lake; material: water; isolation source: holomictic Lake 227, 6 m and 8 m depth | place: Canada: near Kenora, Ontario | collected...
GGTCGGGATAAACGATGATCGAGCACAGCGCGGTGATGATCCATGGCCACGGACGGAGTACGTAGTGGGCGATGTTGAAGAAGAGTGTACCGCCGAGGGAATCCTTCTCCGACTTCGAGGCCAGCATGCGCTGGGCGATATAAGAGCCGCCGCCAGGTTCAGAGCCGGGATACCAGTTGGCCCACCAACTGATGGCAATCGGCAGGATAAAGATCATCAGCGCTAGGTCTGGCATCGTGAAGTTCGGGAGCATGTCCAGAATCGGCTGACCCTTGCCGTCCGAGACCGACATTACCGGCACGCCATGGGTCGTGATGACCTGCTGCGTGGAAAGCTTGGAGACCAGAGCCTTGAGGCCGGCCCAGCCGCTGGCATCGCCGGTCAGGCGGCCGACCTCGACGAGCGAGAACCACGCCGCGGCGAAGACGGCCGTCATCTTGATGAAGAACTGCACCATATCGATGACCAGCACACCCCAGAGGCCGGAGTGGGCGGCGAAGACCACGTTCAAGATGCCGCAGATGACAATCGTCTGCCAGGCGGGCATGCCGAAGAGGATGTTGGCAATCTTGCAGGCAGCGAGGGTCACCATGCCCATGATGAAGCAGTTGAAGAACAGGCCGAGGTACACCGCACGGAAGCCGCGCACGACCGAAGCAGCGGTACCGGAGTAACGGTGCTCATAGAACTCGAGGTCGGTCATGACGCCCGAGCGGCGCCAGAGGCGGGCAAAGAAGAAGACCGTCGCCACGCCGGTGAGCACGAAAGCCCACCACTGCCAGTTGCCGGCGACGCCGTATTTGCGGACCTGCTCGGTGACCCAGTTCGGGGTGTCGGACGAGAACGTCGTCGCGACCATCGAGAGACCGGCCAGCCACCACGGCACCGAGCGGCCCGAGGCGAAGAACTCGGCCGTGCTTCCGCTCGAACGCTTCGCGAGGAAGAGCGCGGGGACGAAGCAGATCAGAATCGAAGCCGCGACGATGACCCAATCAATCCAGGTAATATGCATGGCAGGGGTAAGGGGTTGCATACTTCTGTTTCACCCTGCCCTGCGTGGCAACCGCCTTCCCTTCCTCTATATGAGCAGATGGGAGCATTAGTGCATCGAGGATAGGGCAGCACCGCGTGCTGCCCTAGCCACTCCCGCCGCCTGCCACCCGCCACCCGAAACGTTGCCTCTCACTTTTGCACCTAGGTCAGCACGCAGTGCTGACCCTACCTCGAGACAGCGGACGTGACGCGGTCCCGTCCCTACCAAGACAAGAAGGGCGCCTTGCGGCGCCCGTCGTAAATCACCCGGCCCTAGCCCAGGCTCTGGCCTTCCGCTAAACTTACTTAGCGGAAGGAATCTCGTTCAACGTATACCAGCCTTCATTATGCCAGAGGCTGTCGCCAGCCTTGGATCTCACAGAGGTCACGAGGTGATGGATGTGGCCGCGGACGAGGCCGTCGACCACGAGGCGCACCTTGAGACCGTCAGCGGAGACAGTGGCAGACTTGACCGTCGGCGTGGTCTGATCGACCTCGGGGCTGCCGTAGCTCGACTGGTAGATGTACGTGAAGGTATCCATCGTGTAGTTCTTCACGTCGGCGGCTGCGGCGGCGTCCACGGGGTGCGTGAAGGTGACTTCGAAGCCGTCATTGCGGGCGGAGATATCATGCATCTCGAACGGCACCTTGCCCTTGAAGCGCACGCGCTCGAAGGTGAACGGCTTCGAACCGCGCGAACCCCAGCCACGATTGGAACCACCGACGAACATCGTGCCGTCTTCTTGGTCCATGCGGACCGGGATCAGCCCGGCTTCAAAACCGGCGAGGAAGTGGAAGCACGCGCCCTGATAGAGGCCGTTCACGACTTCGAGATTGATGCGCTGGACCTGCGAAGCGGTCTGCTCGCCGACCATCATCTGGTTCTCCCAGGGGCCGAATTTGCCCTTGGTCATATCGCAAGCCACCCCCGACGGTGAATTGCCGACGATGCCGTGCGGCAGGATCACCGAGGGAGGCACGAAGTCCGGGAACTTCAGTCGCTCGGTGAGGATACGCGAGCCGCTCACGGGCTCAGGTGGGGCCGGGAAATTCGCGAGGGCCGAAGACTTGTTGCCCGTGGGGTTACCCTGGAAGGAACCAGGGCGCAGCCACTTGAGTGCGGAGGAGCCGTTCCAGACGCCCTGATTATCAGTGTAGAACATGTCGCCCTTCTCATTGGCACCGATACCGCCCGGCGAACGGATGCCTGAGCAGGTCGGGATCATCTTGCCCTCGGGCGTCACGCGCACGCACCAGCCGCGCCAAGGCGAGTGGGCGTGGAATGAACCGCTGAGGCAGAGCACGACCCAGACGTCGCCGTTGCGATCGGGCTCGGAGCCGAAGGCGTATTCGTGGTAGTCGCCGTTGATGCCCCATTTGGAGCAGATCGAGTCAAAACGGTCGGCCTTGCCATCTCCATCGGTGTCGGTCAGGCGCGAAAGTTCGGGGCGGTTCGTGGCGAAGATCGATCCGTCTTTCCAAAACATCCCGAGCGGCTCGTGCAGACTGGAGGCGAACTTGGTCCACTTGATCTTACTGAGGTCGGCGTCGTAGGCACCTTCGGCAATCCAGACATCTCCACGGCGCGTGCCGATGGCGACTTTCTTGCCGGGCATCAGGGCGATGGAGGAGACTTCGCAGACTTCGCCCACGGGCGTGGGGATCTCGACGCGGTCGTAGAATTCATCCTGGCGCGCTTCGGATTCCTTCGTGTCGGGCTTCTTGGCGCCTTTCGCCGCCTTGGCGGGCGCGGCGGCCAGGCCAGCGGTCAGCGCGAGCAGGGCGAGGAACAGGGAGAGTTTTTTCATAAGTTTGTTTTCCGGTGGAAGGATTAGCGGAGGACGTAGCCAAGGATGGCCGATTCGCCGGGCTTGAGGGTGACGGTGAGGGATTTATCCGCGGCGGAAGCGCGCGGAGCGACGCCGCCCTGCCAGCGGACCTGCAGGAGACCGCCGATGTCGGTTAGGCCGTCGGAAGGTCCGGTGATGGCCACGCCGCGGGCCAACACGATGGTGACCGCCTTGTCGCCGGTGACTTTGATCGTGCGCGTCAGGGAAGACTTACCCGAGGCTTCTTCGGCGACCCAGGCGTCGGACACCGCGAAGCCTTCGCCCGCGGCCTTGAAGGTCGGGTTGCCGAGCTTATCCAAATCATAGCCCTTGAACTCCGCCGCGACAGGCGAGGCAGTGAACTTCCAATCGGCGCCTTCCTTCTCGCCGAAGTAACGGGTGACGGATCCAGCCGCGCCGCCGTCCAACAAGACCGCCTGGCCGTCGGAAACTTTGATCACGCCGGTACCGGCGGGGGGTTCGTTACCCGCGCCGCGATCGGTCCAATGGTGACCACCGTCCATGAACTTACCCGACCAGAGTAGCTCGACCGCGACGTTATCGGCGCTGTAAGCGAGGTTCATGCCGTTGGGAAAACCGATGCCGATGGCGCGCGGCGTGGTGCCGCCGATGAAATTACGGTAGATCGCCGCGACCCCGTCCTTCGGCTGGATCGGGATGGAGACGCGCGCCTTGGCGGCCTTGGCGGAACCCTTCACGTTCGACATCCACTTATAGTCCTTGTCCTTGGGGCCCTTGACGCCCAGGACGACGGCGGCCTGCCCGGCGTATTGCACATACTCAACACGCAGGGGGGTGGAGCCCTGCTTGAGCATGACGGGCACTTCCTTCACACGACCGCCGATGGGCGCGATGCCCTTGATTTCGGCGATGCGTTCGCCGCCGACGTAAAGTGCCCCGAAGTCATCGCAATCAAAGACGAAGGTATACTTACCCTCTTCCTTGGCCTCGAACTGCGCGGTCCAGATCATTGCGTAATAGTTCTTCATGCCGGACTGGGCGGGGTCGATGATGCCGGTGTTGAAATCCTCCATGAGGGCGGGCTTCAGCTTGGAAAAATCAGGCATCTCTTTCCACTCACCCTTATAAAGAGTGCCGACGAGGTGCTTCAGCGGCGACTGGGCGACGGGGAACGGATGATCCTTGAGCAGCTCGTCAGCGGTCCAGGGCTTGAGGCGCGTGCTCGAGGCGGCGCGGACGGCCTTGACTTGGTCGACGGTCACGACGCTGGCGCGGCCGGCAAACTTCTCCCGCACGTAGCTCAGTGCGGCGGCGATCTTCTCGTCGCTCAGCACCGCGCCCTGCGGGGGCATCTCGATATTGTAAGCCTTGCCAGCAACGTCGACCGGGCCGGTGAGACCGTTGAGGACGATCTTGATGGAGCGATCGGGCTGACCCTTGGGCCAGTCGCTGCCGACGAGCGGAGGCAGACCGTTGAGGCCTTTCCCATCGGGACCGTGGCAGGCCACGCACAGCGTGTTGTAGACTTGGGCGCCATCTTCAGCGGCGGCGGCAAAGAGCGCCGAAACGAGAAGGGCGAGGAGCGACGAGGTGCGCATAAGGGGTGAGACGAGGAAGTTTAATCCCCGAGGCCTCGCAAATCAAAAGGGCCGATAAAGCGGGCGGAGTGGTATGATTACGACGGGGAGACAATTTCGGGTGACCGGTGACGGCCACGGTAGTCGGGAATTCAGGCTCCGGCCGTTCGGCCATCAGCCGCGGGAACCTGGAGCCGGCTGCCGAAGGCTGATCGGCTGACTCCCGAATGGCCGATGCCCAGATGGCCGTCACCCGACACCTGCAGTTATGAGATTCCGCAGCATCCTATCCGGTTTCCCTTTGAGTTATTGTCTCGAAACAACAAAAGGCCGCCTGATCTGGCGGCCATCGCTAGGGGCAGCACGCGGTGCTGCCCCTACCTGTCACGCTCACCGCGCGCGATACAGACCCTGGGGATCATAGACCCACCAAGCGTCGAACGGATTGGCCAAGGCTGGGAGCTCAAAATACGGACGGCCCTTATCGTCAAGGCGCGAGGTGATACCCGAAATCTCGGTGCGCGTCGGCGGCTGCGGCAGTGGCATTGGCATGGTGGCGGCTGGCGGCTGGGGGACGGGCAACAGGTCGAGTACGGAGGTCTCTTCGATGCGCTCGACGACATTGTCGACCCACTTGAGTTCCTTGGCCTTGTCGCCAAAAGCCTGCCAGTCGCCGGTGGAATCGTTCGCATACATTTGCTTCACGAACTCCTCGAGCGAAATGCCCATCTTCTTGGCCACCGGGGTGGCGAGGCGGTCGAACCACTTGGAAGTGAAATCGATCTGCTCCTTCAGCATGGTCATGTTGCCGCGCACGGCATTGGAAGCCTGGTGATGCAGGATGATCGTGTTGGGGTAGCAGAACGAGCGCTCGGATAGCGTGCAGATCACCGCGGTCATCGAGGCCGCGAAGCCTTTCACGACGACGTAGACCGGGGCTTTCGACGCAGCCATGGTCTTCTGAATCTGGTAACCGGCGGCGACCGAGCCGCCCGGAGAATTGTCCACCACGATGAAGATCGGGAATTCCGAGGACTGGTTGTTATAGAAGGCGATGCGCTGGCAGACGTAGTCGGCGAGCTGCTCGGTCACGACACCGTTGAACGAAATGCGACGGTCGCTGACATAAAGCACGCCGTCGACAAGGGGCTCCTTGAGCAACTTAGCCTTGGCCTTGCTGGCGACCTTGCGGGCTTCGTCTTCTTTCTGAAAGCGCTGAATCTCGTTGGAGAGACGGGCGACGGTGTTGGCGGCCTCGAGCTGGAGCTGCTTGGCTTCGGCTTCAAGTTCACGGATCTTGTTCGAACGTTCGGTGAGACGGGCGCCCGAGCGGGCAGCCTCGAGCGCAGCCTGGCGCTCGAGCTTAGCGCGTTCATCTTCCAGCGCAGCGGCCTCGGCGGCGGCCTTGGCGAGCCGCAGCGAGCGCTCAGTCGTCAGGCGGTAGACTTCGGCGTTGAGCGGGGCAAGTTCTTCGGTGCGCTTGGCCTCGGCAAGCGCGAGCTCGGCGTCGATGCGGGCCTTCTCGCCGCGCATGCGGTCCACTTCCTTGAGCGAGGCCTTCTGCTCGGGGGTGAGCTCATCGCGCTGAATCGGCGCGCCGGGAGGCACGGTGGTCGGCTGAGCTGGGACCGTGGGAATAGCGGCCGCGGGAGCGAAACCGGGGGCGTCGGGCGCGGCCGCAGCCGCGGCGGCGCGTTTCGTCGTCTGCGCCAAGGCCGGCGAGGCGACCAAGACGGCGAGTGCGAAAGCGCGAAGGAAAGAGCGAGAGTGCATAGGTGTTGGTTTAAAAGTTAGCGGAGGACGTATTCGACCGTCGGGTCAAAGAGCCACCAGACATCACAAGGGCCGAGCGGCGGGAGCATCAGGCGAGGGCGGCCATCCTGCGTCTTGCCGGCGTCGACGAAGCCTTCGGGCATGATCTCCGTAGGCTTGGGTTCGCTGCCGGCGTTAAAGAAGGAATCTTCGGCCATCTGCTCGACGACGTTGGTGACCCAGTGCAGGCGGGCGGCGTCGTCGCCGGTGACCTTCCAGTCGCCAGTGGAGACGGATTTGTACATCTGTGCCACGAAATCCTCGACCGTGATGCCGACGCGATCGGCAACTTTTACAAAGATACGCTCAACCCAGATTTTGCTCCACTTGAGCTGCTCCTTGAGCTGCGTCACGTTGCCGTTCATGCCGTTCGAGGCCTGGTGGTGTAGCACGATCGTCTGCGGGTAGACAAAGGAGCGCTTGGCCATGGTGGTGATGATAGCAGCCATCGAGGCGGCGTAGCCTTTGACGACGACGAACACCGGCGCCTTCGAGGTCTCCATGGCCTGGAGCATCATGTAGCCTGACATCACAGAGCCGCCGGGCGAGCGGTCGATGACGATGAAGATCGGGGCTTCGGCATCGAGCGCGTTGTAAAAGGCAATCCGGCTGCAGACGAAGTCGGCGAGTTTGTCGTCGACGCGGCCGTTGAACGGGATGCGGCGGTCGGAGATGTGCAGCACACCGTCGATCAACGGATCCTTCGGGTAGGAGAGCTTGGCATGCGAGGCGATGTCGGCGGCCTTCTGCTGCAGCTTGGCAATCTGCGCGACCGAGGACACCTTGGCGTATTCGACGGAAACCTGAGCGTTGGCGAGGCGGGCTTCGACTTCCAGTTCGGCACGAGCACGATCCTTGTCGGCGGAAGCCACGGCGGCCTTGGCATTCGCGAGCGCGGCCTCGATGGCGAGTCGGCCCTTCTCGGCGTCCGCTGGGGCGGCAGCGGCGTCGGCACGGGCCATGCGCACCATCGACTCGGCCTCGAGCTTACGCATTTCTAAGGTCTGCTGCAATTGCGCGAGGCGACGCTGGGAAGCGGCGAGATCTAGGCGAGCCCGGATGACTTCCGTGTCCAGTTCGGCCTTGATGGTCTCGGCGGATTTCTTGACGGGCCCCTGCTGAGCCAGGAGGAGCGCACTGAGAAAAAGAGGGACAAGGGCCAGGCGCGACATGGGGTAGGTGACTGTTTTGACAGATAAATGGTTCCCTTGAAGTCCTTTTTTGGCAAATCTACCCAAATGGACGCCGACGCCCCGATCACCCTGCATAATCGCCATACCGGCGGGACCGAAATCGAGCAGGTCTACGGTGAAGCCTGGTTGCGCCGCATCTACGGCCACCCGCTCGGTAAACTGAGTCTCCACGCCGTCGTCAAACGAGGCCTATTCTCCAAGTTATATGGCTGGGCCATGGATCGCCCGAGCAGTGCCCGCCGCATCGAGCCCTTTATCAAGGCCTTTAGGCTGAATCCGGCCGAATTTGCGGAAGCAGACCTCAGCGCGTATCGCACCTTCAACGATTTCTTCTACCGCAAGCTCAAGCCCTCGACCCGCCCGATTGACCCGCGGCCCGAGATGGCCGTGCTACCGGCCGACGGACGTCACCTCGGTTTTCAGGACGCTTCCCGCGTCAAAGGCATCTTCGCCAAAGGGCAGACTTTTGATATCCCCGCACTCGTCGCGGACCGCGCTCTCGGCGAACGCTATCTCCGCGGCACCGTCGTCTGCTCGCGCCTCTGCCCGGTCGACTACCACCGCTTCCACTTCCCGGTTGCCGGCGTACCGGGCGAACCCGTGCTGGCAAAGGGTCAGTTATATTCCGTCAACCCGATCGCCCTGCGCCGTCGTGTCGCCTACCTCTGGCACAACAAACGCCAGCGCGTGACCATCGACGCCGGCGCGTTCGGCCTCGTCACCATGGTGTCCGTCGGCGCCACCAACGTCGGCACTATCATCGAAACTTATCAGCCCGGCCGCGCCGTCGCCAAGGGCGACGAGAAAGGCTACTTCCGTTTCGGTGGATCATTTGTCGCCACCCTCTTTGAGCCTGGGCGGATCAAACTCGAGGCTGACCTTATCCAGGCCGGCGAAACCGCCACGGAGCTCTACGCCAAAGTCGGCTCACCGCTGGGCCGGCTCGCGTAAGCGCTTGCCTCCGCCGCCCGCGCCGCAAATCTGGACCGCACAGGTTTGCTCGGGTGGTGGAATGGCAGACACACTAGATTTAGGTTCTAGCGCCGCAAGGTGTGCGGGTTCGACCCCCGCCCCGAGCACCCTGTACCCCTTATTGGCTCAACGCTTGGCTCAGCCAGAAGCCTAGCGACAAGAGCAGGATCGCGATAGCCAGCGGTATGCCGGATGCGTCTCGGGCCGCATGCGGGCCGGCCTTGGGATTGATCCCATATTTATTTTCCGCATGCGTGCCATCGGGGAAGACCAGCCATAGTCCGTAGAGCGGAATCAACGCGAAGAAGCCGCTCTGCCCAAGATCGTGACAGCGCTTGACGATAGCAGCTAGCCCGAGCCAACCCAAGACGGCAATACCGAGGATCGCGACCGGTAGGGCCAGCAGACTCAGCGAGTCCGGGCAAGATCGTAGGAATTTCTGGAGCACCAAGAGTAGGTCGATGACAATCGCCATACTAAGCAAATAATCGATACGATGAATACGTCCACGGAATGAAAAAAATGAGGGCTGAGACATAATCAGGGACTATAACACACGGCCAGCCTATGCGTGCATCGATAAAACTGATGCAGCCTATCGCTCGAAACCGCCGAAGTGCGGAGGACGGAAACTGGAATATTTACGTGCTGTCTCTAGGCAGGGGCAGCACCGCGTGCGGCCCTTGTTGCCTCATTACCCCCGCCGTGGGTTTTAATAAGTAGAGATGAGACCACCCTCTCATCCGTTCACAGACAGATGCACGGAAGCGATGTCATCGCATCCCTACCCGTTACTTCTTGGCTGCGGGCTTCTTCGCCGGGGCGAGGGGCGTCTGCTTCGCGGCGAGGACGGCGCGATTCATGGGCCAATCGGGATGAGCGCTGGCTTCCCAGATGTGCAGATCACGCACAGACCCTTCGGTGCCGATGACAAACATGAAGCTCTTCTTGGTCTGGGCGACGGCGGCGTTCTGCCCGGTGAGGGTGACGCCGTTGACGGTCGCGGTCATTTCGTCGCCAAGGATCTCGAGCAACACGGTGGTCCATTCGCCGACCTTGACGGGCGCCTTGCCGCTCGCGAGCTGGACACGCTGATCAGGCCCTTCGAAATCATTGTCATCCTTGATGAGGCCGAAGGCACCAGGAGAGATGCTGAGGCTGCAGAGGTAGGTGCGGTCATTCGTCGTGCGTAGCTGGAGGTAGCGCGATTTGAAGCCATGCGCGGGGTCTTTATCCAGCTCGACGTCCTCAAAGCGAACCTGGCACTGGACGATGATGTTCTTGAATTCCAAACCAAACGAGGCGGTCGAGGGGTGCTTGACCTGCGGGTTTTCGTGTCCCTGGAAACGTCCGTCGATCTGCTTCCACTGGCCGCCGCGCGACTCCGGTCCGGTGCCGTGAATCAGCCAACCTTGGAAGCCCGTGGCGTAACCAATCGGCTTGCCGGTATACTTCGGTAGCGGCTGTGAGAAATCCTGGCTGTAGATCTCCTTGCCGCGGACGGTCATGACCGTGGGGATATCCTCGGCGCGCAGGGCGCCCAAGGATAACGTGAAGGCCAGCAGTGCGGAGAAGGTTCTCATGGATATAAAAGATAAGACACCCCTGCGGTGAGGGTTGTTCCCGCCGAATAGTCCGGTGCGGCGCTCAGATTTCGAAATCCGTGCCGGATTCCGACAAAGCAAGCTGGGCGACGGTGAAACCGGCGAGCGACTTATCAAAACGCTTGGAAACCTCGCGCCACAGGGCGGCGACCTGGGGTCCGGAGGCGCCCTTTAGGGTGATCTTAGTATCAATCAGGTCGGGCTCCACGACGGCGAGTACCTGCTTGAGCGTGATATCCTCGGGCGACTTCGCGAGACGGTAGCCGCCGGTCTTACCGCGCTTAGAGTCCACGAGGCCTCCTTCGCGGAGTTCATTGAGCAGCTGAACGAGGTAATTGGCCGGGATGGCCTCGAGGCGGGCGAGTTCTTCGACACGCGTGACGGCTCCGCCGCGATTACGGCGGGCGAGCTGGGAAAGCACCCGCAGGGAATACTCGAGCTTGAGGGAGGCTTTCATGCGCTGTGTTTCGTGCCGGGCGAGGCGCCCTTGGATTCCGAGCCTACGAGGATGAAAGTGCGGTCGGCAATCTCATCTGGCAGAATGGGGGCCTTCGGGCGGGCAAAATAAGATGTGCCAAGAAAACAAACCCCCGTGTTCTGCACGACCTGAATCGCCCGGTCATCCCAAAGCTCGATCATGCCGAAGTCTTTCTTGTCGGTGACCTCGAGCTCCGGAAGGCCATGAATCTTCAGCCATGCCTGCGTTGCCGCGAGGCCTTCGGGGTCGCCCGCGCGAGCGGTCACGATTTTTACCCGCAGCCCCTTCTCCAGCCAGAGGCGCACGCGGCGCAGCATCAAGGGCACCGGCGGCCCGATATGGGTCATACCCTGCCAGGGGGTGGCTTCGGCGAGGGTGCCATCCAAGTCGACCCCGATCCAAGCCTGAGCGTTCGCCGGGCGGGTCGATGAGGCCCGTTCGGAAGGCATCGGCTCTTCCGGAGCGGTGGCGAGGTCTGGTCCCGGAGCACGCCGGGGCTTCCGGCGCAGCAGCTTCAGGATCCAAGGGAACATGTGGGTATGTTGCCCCCTTCAGTTCTGACTGACAAGCATCGAGGTATCTCAGCCCATGAACTTGTGATGCAAAGGTAGACCGGGAGCGGGAGTTCATAAGGCAGCAACCAATCATCCGGTTTTCCACCCTCCCCTTGAGCCAAGTATCTAGCCTCAAGGGTGGGGCGCGACTGCGTCGCGGCCGTTCACAAAGGAAGGCTCGGAGAGCCGTCCCTACCTCATACCTCGTATCAATTCAGTCCTCTATTTCTTCCCCAACTCCCCTTCCGTCCAAGCATCAGTCCGGCCCTTGGTTTCGGTGCGGATCTTCTGCACGAGCTCGAGCGGCACGGGCGCGGCCTCATGATCCCACTCGCGGCGGATATACGTCAACACGCCGGCAATCTGCTCATCCGTCAGGAAGCCCGCGGCGGGCATGTCGTAACTATAATTATTTCCCTTCACCTTAATCGGACCGCGCAGGCCGTGCATGACGACCTTGATAATGCGCTCAGGGTCGCCGTTGACCCATTCGGAGTCCGCTAGCGGCGGTGCGAGGCCGTCAAGCCCCTTGCCCGTCGGCTGGTGACAGGCGGCGCAGAGGCCGGCGAAGGTCTGCTTGCCGGAATCAAATAAGGCGTGCTCTTCATTCGTGAGCGGCTTGATCACCGGCACGACAACGCCCGGCTTGCCCGGCCAGACGACGGTGCTCTTGAACCACGCGAGCACCTTGACACTCGCAGCGTCCTTACTCTTCGAGAGTTTCGCCAGCGAAGCCGGCTCGGCCGCGAGCCGCACCGGACGCTTGGCGGTGACGGTTGGGTGCGTCGACAACGAACCGAGCAGCGTGAGCTGCTGCGTCTTCGACGGGAGGGCCGCGATGATCGCGAGAGCTTTCTCCACGCGCCCGGCCTTGCGGGTGGCGAACACGCAACGGAGCAGCGCGGCGGGTAGGGTCTTGGCATAATCAGCGGGCTTCTTTAGCACGGCCTCGAAGACCTCGAGCTCGCGACCCTCGAGGCCGCTGATGAACGCATCTTGGATGAAGGCCGTCTCGGTGGCACGGTTTGCCAGCGTGGCGGCGGCGAGGTCGACGTCTACCGACTTGGCTTCGCCCATCGAAAGCACGAGTTGCTGCTGCACCTCCGTCGAGGCCTCCACGCGCGCAAGCTCGAGCCAGCGAGCGATGATCGCCTCACGGTCAGGCGAGGCCATCAATGATTCGGAGACGCGGATAGCGGCGGCCCGCACCCGGGCATCGGCATGGCTCAAGCACGTCAGCACCGCCTCGGCGCGGACGGCGCCCAAGCCTTCCATCGTCCACAGGGCGTGCACGCGGCCCATCGGGGCGGCGCTATGCTTGGCCGCTTCAACCAAGCCCGCGACCACGGAGACATCACCCTTCTCGACCAGGAGGCGCTGCGCCGTTTCACGGCGCCAGGAGTTGCCGCTGGAAAGTTCAGCGATGAGTTCCGCCGGGGACATCACGGAAAGCTTCTTGGCGGACGCAGGCGCGGGGCCTTCGGGGGCGATGCGCCAGATGCGGCCGAGCGCGAGGGGCTTGTCGAGACCGCGCTTCACGATCTGTTCGCGCAGGTAAGTCGTGAGCGAGATGCGGTGCTGGATGATGCCACGATACAAATCGATGACATAGAGCGCCCCGTCGGGACCGGTCAGCAGGTTCACCGGACGGAAACGCTCGTCGGTCGAGGCCAGGAACTCCGCCTTGTCGTAATAAGGCTGCGCGTCGAGGGCGCCGTCGACGGACTTCACGACATTGCGCGAAATGAGATTGCCGGCTGGCTCACAGACGAAGGCGTTACCGTAGGCGTCGGCCGGGAAAAGATCGGCGCGGTAGATCCAGGGCGCGCACGCCGCGGTGTATTCCTTGAGTTTGTAATCGCGAAGCATCTCCGGCCGGTAGCCGCGGTTGATGCCGGGATTCACGCGGATCGGCCACACGAACTGCTCTTTCGCGACCTTCCAGTTGAGCCCCGTGGTGCGGCTGAGGTTCGGATTGCGATTGAGATACGATGAGGGGATTACATCGGCGCGGAGCTGGTCGCTATTGCTGTTATGATAGAGGTGGCCGAAGTCGTCCTGCGAGAGGCCCCACTGTCCGCGGAAATTGCTCAACCCGCGCACCCAGCGGCCGTCCTTGAATTTAAAGCGGGCCGTGTAGGCGCCCACGTAAAGCCAGTTGTCGTGGCCCCAGAGCAGCGCGTTCGGGGCGCGCTCGGGATTGGCGAGCTGCGGGCGCGCCGGATCGACGCGCACGCCGAAGTCGCTCGCGACCTCGGTGCGCTCATCGCACTTGCCCGTGCCCTTTGTATCGCGGCAGAACCAGAGGTGGGGCGGCGCGCCCACCAGTACGCCATCGCGATGCAGGGCGATCGCGCGCGGCATCACGATGCCGTCGAGAAAGACCGTGGCCTTATCGAACACGCCGTTGCCGTGCGTGTCTTCGAGCACTGAGATGCGCCCTCGCGGCTGATCCTCGTTGGTGCCGTCGAGGTCGGGCATGTAGCCCTGCATTTCCACGACCCAGAGGCGGCCATCCGGGCCGAACGTGGCTGCCACCGGATCACCGATGCCCGGATCGCTTGCGACGAGGGAAATCTGGTAGCCCTTCGCGATTTGAAAACTCTTCAGTTCATCCGAAGGCGTCTGCGCCGGCGCCGCAGGGATCTTAGCATCGGGCACGATCTGCACCATCGGCTCGCCCTGCTTGTCGCCGATCTGGGCGCCCGCGGCGGCGGCGAGGCAAAGGGCGACAAGTGCGGGGATACGTCGGGGCATACGCATACCGACACTATGAAACCCGCCAGGTTGCAGGGTCAATCGAAGGACCGCCCGCCGGGGTTGTTTAATCGTCCGCGACCAGCCATAAAACTCCGGGGAGGGCCCAGGCCACAACCTGTCGTTTTCCCCATCACAAACACCTCATGGGCGGAGGATTGTTTTTCCAGCGGGGGGCTTAAAATGAGAGGGGTCATGATCGTACGCCTCACCCTTGCGCTATTCTTCCTCTGGCTCGGCTGGCCGGCCGGTCCGCTCGCGGCAGCGGGATCGGCGAGCGCCGCCGGAAATTCTTCCGCCGCCCTCATCGATTCGGATGGCGATGGTCTCAGCGACGAGGAAGAGCGCCTACTGGGCACGAATCCGCTCCTGGCGGACTCCGACGGCGATGGCTTCGACGACTTGGAAGAACTCCTGGCCGGCACCGACCCGCTGGACCCCCACGACCATCCCGCCACCGCGTGGCTCGATGCGGCCGGCGCACCACTGCTGGCCGTCGGCCATCGGCCAACCAACTACCTGCCCCTCTCGTCGCTGATGAACCCTTCGCGCCCGATGGTCGCCTCAGCGGCGGCCGTCAGCGGCGGCGGCGGGGGCACCAGCGGCGGCTCCCCGACCTTCTATCTACGATATTATCAAGCGGACGCCTTGAAACAAAATATGTCGGCGCAACTGCGCATGACGAATCTCAAACCCGGCACCTACCTGCTCGTATGGAAGCACTGCGTGTTCACGGATCCTTTGGGCGAAACCCCCTCCTACCAGGTATCCATCGAAGCCGAAGGCGGCCGGACCATCGCCCATTGGGACACGCCTTCACCCGTCGGGAGTGACTGGACCTACGTCGGACTGCCTTTTGAAATTCGTGTCGTCGACCGCGACCTCACCATCGCCATCAATATCTCACCTGCAGCCAACGAGGCCTTCGACTACGATCTCACCAACGTCAGCGTCGTCCAAGCCGGGCTGGAGGTGGATTATGACCGCGACGGGCAGATTGCCGCCCAGGAACGCCCGCCGAACGGCGCCCCGTTTCGATTCTGGGTCAACGACGACAGTGATGCCGGCGAAAGCCAGGAGCGCGCCGACGTGCCGGGGCGGGCAAGCAACGAAGCCGACGCCTGGAAGCCGGGCATCAATGGCCTGCGTGACTTGGTCGATTTCTTTCCGATCAACCTGAACCTGACTGCGGTGACCAAGGCACTCGATCCGGCCAAGGGGTTTCGCTATTACCTGAGCCAGGCGGACTCTGCCCTCCATACGGTCGAGACGAGCCTCACCGTCGCCGAAGCCGCCGCCATTCACCGCAACCCTGACCTGCTGGCGTTCGGGCCGACGGGAGACGGGCCGCTTGGCGCAGCCGTCGTGCAATCACCCGACCAGCACGGGCGAATCCCACTCACCGCCAGCTTCCTGAGCCAAGTCGGGCACGGGGGTGGAAGCGTGATCCTTGCGGAAGCCTGTCGGGTGACGACCTGTCCGCTCCGACTGATCATTGAAAAAGATGGCGTTGCCGTCGCCGCACTCGAACTCCCGCTGGCGATCGGTCCCGTCGAGGCGATGTATCGGCATCTCAATCTCAACAGCGTCTGCTTCGATTACCAAGGCCGACCCGTGCGCTCGCGAAAACCCGGCCGGCGCACCGAGCTCGGCGATCCCGCCGGCCTGCCGGATGCCGAGAGCGGCGACCATTGGGTCGTGCTCGTCCATGGATACAACGTCGACGGAGATTCCGCCCGCGGCTGGCAGGCGGAGACCTTCAAGCGGCTCTATGTGCTCGGCAGTCGGGCGAAGTTTATCGGGGTCACCTGGAACGGCGACACCGGCCTCGATTACCACAAGGCCGTCTTCCACGCCTTTCAAACGGGTAATGTGCTCGCGCGTTCCTTAGGGGTGATCGACCCCCACCGCACGCTGCTCATCGGGCACAGCCTCGGCAACATCGTCGCCAGCCAAGCCGTCCAAGCCGGCCTCGAGCCCGCCCACTACTTCCTGCTCAACGCCGCCTTGCCCATCGAAGCCATCGCCGGAGTCCGCGATCTGCCGACGCAAGCGGCGCAGATGACGGAAAAGGAATGGCGCGCCTACCCGCGGCGACTGTTCGCCGCAGACTGGCATAATCTCTTCAGCTCGGATCCGCAGAGAAAAACCTACACTTGGGTCGACTGCTTCAGCCGAGTCCGCACGCTCGGCATCGCCACCAATTGCTACTCGCCGGGCGAAGATATTACCAACTGTCCTGAAGCCATCCTCTCCGGCTCCGTGCTCGCCACCCTGTGGGCCGGCCGAGCCATCGATTACGGCGTCTGGAAAACGCAGGAGCTGCTGAAAGGCGTCGGCTGGGCGCGCTCCCTGGCGAGCTTGGCTATGGAGCGCTCGCAAGGCGGCTGGGGTTTCAATGGCGAGTGGCGCGGACCTTATGTACCTGGAAGCCAATCCCACGGCACAGGCGGCTACTATGAACACGTCCCGCCCGGAGAAGCGCAGCGCATCACCGACGCACAGTTAATCGCCCACCCCTTCTTCCGTCTCTTTGATGAACGCTGGCTGCACGGGCCAAGAACTTCCTCGCCTTCGCCGCTGCTCGACGCCGAACATATTCGTTACGACCTGCTCGCGCGGGGCATCCCCGCGATGACTTTCGCCGCCGGCGCCGAGCCCATCCCGGGACTCCCCAATATCGCGGGGGCTCCCGCCAACATCAACCTGGAGGACACAGGCCGCACCCCTGGGCGACGCTGGCCGACCGACGGACATCAGTCGACCCGGGCCGACGGGCGCTGGCTGCACAGCGACTTCAAAAACGTCGCCCTACCCTTCGTCCACCCACTCTTCACCCTCATGATCACCCGTGCTCAACTCCGATGAGATACCTCACCCCCTACCTCTTCGTCCTGACTCCGCTCGCGCTGTCCGCGAACGACTTCACCCTGCGCGTCATCGATGAGTCCGGCCAACCCGTGGCCGACGCCGAGTTATCCGTGGTCCTGGACCGGATCAACGACCCTCGCTACGCTTCCAATGAACACATCCTCCAGAGGACCGATGGTGCTGGCAGCCTGCACTTCACTTCGCGGGATGATATGTGCCTTGCCCGCATCGACGTCAAAAAATCCGGGCATTACCCGTGCCTACTTGATCACCGCCAACACCTCAGTCGCTTCGAGCCAAAGCAGACGCGCATCATCACGCTGCCGCACCGAGGTCGCCCGATTCCGTTGGTCGTGCATGAGGTCTACCTCAGCGACGCTCGCGGTCCGCTCCCGGAAAAAACCTGGCTCGGCTTTGACCTGGAGGAAGGCGACCTAGTGGCTCCACATGGGAAAGGCGTGGTCACGGACTTCCGTCTGTGGCTGGAGTCGACGCAAGACGGCTGGAATGTCAGCCCTGAGGACCTACGCAAGGCGCACACCGAAGGACGGCTCTCCCAATTATCTGAGCGCGATTTCACGCGGCGACTCGGGCACTGGAACTCCGTGGTGCGGCTCGAATTCCCAGAGCCAGGAACAGGCATCATGGTCGAGCCGAGGTTCTGGCCGTACTGCGAACTCCACATGCCGCCTAACGCACCCGAGGCGGGCTACCTTCGCGACTTTGAACAAACCTGCTCGACCCGGAAGCCTTGGACGCCCGAAGAAGAAGCCAGCGGAATGTTCCTGCGCACCCGAGTGCAGCTCGCCGCCGATGGGTCGATTCTTTCCGCCCATTACGCCAAGATCATGGGCCGAATCCAACCCGGCGCCTGCGAGGTTAAGTTTCGTTCCTATTACAATCCAGCGGCGAACGACCGGAACCTGGAGTTCGATGCCAATCATAATTTGCGGCGCAGCCCGCTACGCCCGGGGGCCCTTGAGGTTCGTGATCCGTGAGTCGTTTTCCGTTTGAAGACCGTCTCTAAATCCCGATGATGCTTGTCGAGGATTCCCCCATGTGCCCACCCACTCGTCCCTCGTTCGCCCTCACACCGGCCACCCTCGTCGCGGCCGCGCTTTCACTCGTTACCGCCTCCGCCCAAGCCGCGGGTTTCACCGATATCCACCCCAGCGGCGCGACTACTGATAATACTTATGCCTACGGTGTCTCCGCCGATGGCAACACGGCGGTCGGCTACTCCAGTATTTATAGTTATCTGGGCTCAGCCTGCTTCTTTGATGCCGCCGGCCTGCATGACCTCGGCCAAGGCGCGGGCTCCTACGCCACGGGCGTCTCCGCCAACGGCTCCATCATCGTCGGCACGAAATCCGTGGGCGGTCTTGATCAAGCCTTCAAATTTTCAGGAGGCACTACGACGCTCCTGGGAGACCTCGGGGGCGGAACTTCCAACGCACTCGCCATCTCGGGCAACGGACAGGTGATTGTCGGGCACAGCTTTGACGGCACGGCCGAAGTAGCGTTCAAATGGACGAGCGGTGGCATGACCGCCATCTCCACGGCGCCCTCCGGGCTTTACCAAGACGCGCGCGCCACGGGCGTTTCGTATGACGGGGGCGTCATCGTGGGCTGGCTGACTGACAGCTATAGTCAAATCCGTGCCTTCCGCTACACCGGCACGACCCTGGAAGTACTCCCAGGTCAAATCGGTCAAGGCACCTTCGTCTTCGGGGTGTCCGCCAACGGAAATGTCATCGTCGGGGGCCTCTTAGATTCTGTCGGCTATCAATACGCATTTAAGTACACCGAGGCCGACGGCTTCGTCTCGCTCGGGTTCCTCTACGCAAACCAACCCACAGAAGCCCACGCCGCCAACGCCAACGGGTCGGTCATCGTGGGAATGGGCTATGCCCCCGGCTCGGGCAATCAGCATGCGTTCAAATATCAAGACGGTGTGATGACCGACCTCGGCACGCTGTTGGGCGGCACCTATTCCAACGCCACGGGCGTGTCGGCCGATGGTACGGTAATCGTCGGCACGAGCACCGTCACAGGCGGGTACTCGCATGCGTTCGTTTATGCCAACGACGTGATGCTTGATGCCAATGAATGGATGCGCTCGATCAACGGCGCCAATAGTGTGCTCTCGATGGCGTCGTCGCTCTCGGCCCTGCCGATGGAAGGGGCGCACCATCGCCCGCTGATGTCCTACGATAGCATGGGCAAGCAGAGCCAAGCTTGGGCGACCGGTGATTTCGGCGCGAGCTCCCGCCAGAGCGATAGCCACGTGACCACCGGTGAGATTGGCGCGAGCACCACCTTTGGTAGTATAGTCGCCGGACTCGCGGCCGGCCACGGCTCCCAGAACCAGGACCTGATCTATGGCGGCAGCGCCCATGTCGCCGGCAACTACATCCTCGGCGAAATCGACGCCCGCCTCCCCGGCACGCAGGGCATTCTTTCCGCGGTCGTGCTCGCGGGCAACTGGCAGGCGAACACCTATCGCGGCTACACCACGGGAAGCGGCACCCAGTTCTCCTCGGGCTCGACCGGACTTAGCTCCCAAAGCCTGCGCCTCCGTTACGATGGCCCCGCGCTCCGTCTGATGAATCGCTGGGAGGCCTCTCCTTTCGCCTCCTTCACCGTGATGCGCACCACGGCCGATGCCTACGCTGAAACCGGCGGAAGCTTCCCCGCCCACTTCGACGCGCAGGCGCACACCTCGCAGGAAGCCCGACTCGGCCTGACGACGAAATACATCCTCGGCACAGACACCTCACTGCTTCTCACGGGTGAATGGATTCATCGCTTCGACGCCACGACCGCGACCCTCACGGGCAACGACGTCCTCCATGGCGCGCTGCCCTTCTCGGCCGCCGGCCTGCCGGTCACGCGCGACCAAGCCCGTGTCGGCGTGGACGTGGACCACAAACTAAACACGGACACGCTGCTCAACTTCTCCGTGCATGCGGCGAGCAACGGCCAGAGCCCCGATTTCTCCGCCGCCCTGAGCATCCGCCGGGCGTTCTGAGCGGCCTTACAGAATCAGCATCGCGTCGCCGTAGCTGAAGAAACGGTATTCACGGGCGATGGCTTCGGCGTAGATCTCCTTAAGCCAAGCGAGGCCATCCGGCGAGCCGGGGGTGAGAAACGCCGCGACGAGGCAGAGGAGTGTGGACCGCGGGAGGTGGAAGTTGGTGAGGAGGTGCTCGCAACAGCCGATGGTATCTCCTGGCTGGATGAAGAGTGAGGCGTCCGAATGATAATCTCCGGCCGCCTGGGCGAAGCCCTGCGTTTTGCGAAAAGCGTCTTCACTCGCACGCACGGAAGTCGTCCCGACGGCCAGCCGCGGCCGGCGCTCCCTCAGGGCCATCATCGTCGAGGCCGGAATCCGATACGCTTCAGTGTGCATGACGTGCTGATCGAGATGATCGACGGTGACGGGCTGGAATGTCCCGGGGCCGACATCGAGCACGAGGTCAAAGGCGTCGTGGCCGCGGGCCTTGAGCACCGCCAGAAGCTCGGGTGTGAAATGCAGACCGGCGGTCGGCGCGGCGGCGGCGCGGGCGGCGCCGGGATCCGCATAAACCGTCTGGTAGCGCGCGGTGTCGTCCGCCGGGGCGAGGCCACGCTCCTTGCGGGCTTCGACGATGTAAGGCGGTAGCGGCAGTTCGCCCACGCGGTCAGCGAGGCCCTGCACGGTTTCGCCGGCGGGTAAATCGAACCGCACGCGGTATTCGCCCTGCTTGGTCTCGACGGCGACGGCAGGGCGGCCATCGATGGTGAAGCCGGACGCATCGGAGGCACGTTTCCCCGGACGCAGCATGCACCACCACTCAAGCGAGTCGGCGGTGGGGCGCAGGAGAAGGCACTCCACCTTGCCGCCGGTGGGGCGTGCACCGAAGAGGCGGGCCTTGAGCACGGTAACGTTGTTGCGGAGCAGCACCGCACCGGCGGGCAGCAAGTCGGGTAATTCCGAAAAGAGCCGGTGTTCGATCGTGCGCGTGGCGCGGCGGACAACAAGCAAGCGCGAGCCGTCGCGACGCGCGGCGGGCTCCGCGGCGATGCGGGCGCGCGGGAGTTCGAAATCCAGCTCCCGGACGTCCATGGCTTACGCTCCGGTCTTCGGCGGCGTGATCAGTAGCTGGCCGTCGATCGCGCGCAACTGCATGAACTCGGCGCCGGGAGGAGCCTTGCGCAGCTCTTCTTCCACCGCGGAAAGCTTGGCGTCCATGTCATCGATGCGGGCGACGAAAACGGCCTCCGGCGTCGAAGGAATGGCGCAGGCGCCGTATTCACGCATGGTGTGATGCGAAAGCAGGATGTGCTCAAGTCGCTCGAGGAGCGAAGCCTCCAGACCGACCTTGGTGCCGTGCGTGCGCACGATGAAAGCGCCGAGGACGAGGTGGCCGTGCAGGTTGCCTGCGCGGGTGAAGCCGGCCTTGGCCATGCCAGGTTCGAGGCGGGAATATTCCTGCACCTTACCCAGGTCATGGAGAATCGTGCCGGCGACCGCGAGGGAGTGATCGACCTTCGTGTAGAGCGGCAGCAGCGCTTCGGCGCATTTGGCCATGCGCAGGGTGTGCTCAAGCAGACCGTGGCGGTAGGCGTGGTGCATGCCCAACGCGGCGACGGCTTCGTAGAAGCGCTCGCCGTGCTCTTCGAGGACGGATTCGACCGTGGCGCGCAAAGTCGCGTGCGGGATGCGGCTGATGATCCCGGCGAGGTCGGCCTTCATCTTCACCGGGTCCTGCTGCGAAACCGGGGTGAGCTTGCCCATGATCGCCGGATCGGAGCGCTCGGCGTCGGTGATCGGCGTGAGCAGATCGACCTTGAGGTCAGGGCGGCCGTTGAAGTCGCCGACCACTCCGCCCACGCGGACGATCGCACCAGGCTTGAGTGTCACGAGCACCGGCTTCACCGGAGAGTCGCCGAAGACGCGCACCTTGATGTCGTCGGTCGCATCAGCGATCACCGCTTCATAATAGGTAGAGCCGGTCTTCGCGGTCTTGGTGGCGATTTCCCCTAGGGCGCAGATTGCCTGGAAACGGGAGCCGACCGGGGAGGTCTTGCTTTCGCGGAGTGTCAGGAGTGGCTCGGACATGAGCGGGACAGTGGCACCGGAGGCGGGACGGAGAAAGAAAATAAGGTGTGCCCATGGGAGGGACGGCTCTCCGAGCCGTCCATTCGCGGCCAGAGATACGGATATCCATCGGCTCAACCGCGGGCTCGGAGTGCCCGCCCTACCCGCACGCTTGCCCCCGCGCCCACCTGCCCCCTACTTTTTCGACATGTCCACCAAACCCGCCATTCTTGTCCTCTGCACCGGCAATTCCTGCCGCAGCCACATGGCCGAAGGCTTTCTACGGGCCGCGGTCGGCGACAGCGCCGAAGTCTTCAGCGCCGGCTCGAAACCAGCCGGCTATGTGCACCCGCTTTCGATCAAAGTCATGGCCGAGGCGGGCGTCGATATCTCCGCGCATACCTCGAAGCACATGAACGAGTTCCTACCGCGCCGCATCGATGTCGTGATTACCGTCTGCGGCAACGCCGATCAGGTCTGCCCGATGTATCCCGGCCAAGTCGCGCGCTTCCACTGGGGCTTCGACGATCCCGCTCACGCCAAGGGGACCGAAGAAGAAATCTTGCGTGAATTCCGCCGGGTCCGCGACGAGATCAAAGCGAAGTTCACCGCCTACGGTACGGCTGTAAAAGCCGGCCAGCTGCAGGGCTGAGCCACCACTGTTCAGGCCGCGCCGGCAGCGGTTATTAACCTTTGCGTTAACGCAGCGGAAGGGATTGCATCTCGCCACCCCACTGCCGATGAAGCCTTTCCATGAAACGCGGCAGAAGATCCGCGCTGAACTTGAATCAGCCGCCCCGCAACGCGTCTTCGGTTCTGGCTGGGCCAGCGGCGTCCTGGGCATCGGCCTGAGTCTCGCCGGCCTGCTCCTCGTGATTTCGATGCGCGCTCCGGGTCAACTGCTGGCTGTGCCCGAAATTGCGCCCCTCCAAGCGAACCACTGGTTCAAGCTCGGCGTCCTGCTCCTGCTGGTCGGTGGCTTCGCTTCCTCGATAGTGAGCCTCGCGCTGCGCGAAGCCAAAATCCTCGGCACCACCGGCGTCTTGCTCGCGCTGGCGGCCACCGTCATCGGCCAATCCATCGTCACTGCGAACGCCGCCCACCCCTTACCGATTTACTTCGGCCTCGACTGGTTCGCGCTCAACGTGCTTTTCACCGGCCTGATTTTTATCCCCATCGAACGCCTGAACCCGCATGATGAAAATCAGCCAATCTTCCGCGACGAATGGCGCGAAGATGTCTTTTATGTCCTGGTCAGCAGCCTGATGGTGCAGGCACTGGCCTTCCTGCCACAGAATCCCGGCATACTGGCTGGCAAGCTCTCGGCTCTCGGCTCCGTCCGCCATTGGGTAGGCAGCCTACCGCTCCTCGTCCAGATTCCTATCATCATGTTCGCGGCGGACTTCTTCCAATATTGGGCGCATCGCGCCTTCCACCGCATTCCGTGGCTCTGGAACTTCCACGCCGTCCATCATTCCGCCCAGAGCATGGATTGGATGTCCGGCGCCCGCATGCACTTCGTGGAAATCCTACTCATTCGCTCGATCACCGCGATTCCGGTGCTGGCCCTCGGGTTCACGCCTCTGGCTGTGGAGGTCTACGTGCTGCTCGCGTATGTCTACACCACTTTGATTCACGCCAATCTCGGCTGGCGGCTACCGATCATCGACCAGCTGCTGGTCACGCCGCAGTTTCATCACTGGCACCATGGGGCGGACAAGGAAGCGATCGACGTCAATTTCGCCATCCACTTCCCGTTGTTCGACCGGCTCTTCGGCACCTATCATCTGCCGAAAGATCAGTGGCCGACCAGTTACGGCATCGAAGGCCATCCCGTCCCTAAAGGCTATTGGGCTCAGCTGATTTACCCTTTCCGCCGGAAGTAAGCGCGGCGGAGGCGTGCCGCAAGCGGGCACGTGTCCCCTTGCCCCGGTGCCCACTTGCCCCCTAATGAGCGACATGCGCCTCCTCGCTTCCCTGCTCTTCGCCGCCGCTTCGCTCGCCGCCGCCGAGCGTCCAGTCGTCGACCACACCACCTACACCGCCGCGCTGAAAGATTTCCGCAAAGGCGCAAGTAAGTCGGTCGAAGCCCTGAAAAAAGCTGATACCACCCCAGCCGTGCGCCTCGCTGCCATTGATGATATTCGCGAACGACTCGTCGATGAACCGACGTCGCCGTTGACTGGCGAAGTCGCCGCACTCCTGGGGTCGACCGATGTCCAAACTACCCAGCTCCTCCTTTCCGCACTCGCCGAAGCGAAGGCCGCTGGTGCGACCTCGCAGGTAGCGGCGCTCGCCTCTAAGATAGATTCACCGCTCCGCGTGCCGGCAGCCCTGGCTCTCGCTGAAATCGGCGGCGCCAAAGCCGTGCCGATTCTCGCGGCACTGGCGAAAGATGAAGCGCTTGCCGAAAATATTCAGGATGCCCTGGTGAAGGTCGCTGGTCCTGGCGTCACCGATGCGTTCACCGCCGGCATCACCGACGCTAAGGCCGATGTCTCGGCGCGTAACGCGCTCATCAAGGCCGCCGTCGCCCGTAATTTCCGCGCCGTCGCCGGTGCGCTCTGCGTCGCCATTAAAGAAGAATCCATGCGCCTCGAATGCCAGAAGGCCTTGTTGAAACTCGCCCAGCCGGCCGATCTCGCCGCCCTGCGCGACGCCGAGAAGACCATCACCAACGAGACGACCAAAGGCGCCCTCGGCCGGTTGATCAAGAAACTCGAAGCAGCGAAGTGAGCCGGATGCAGGGGCGCGCCGAGAGAACGGCGTATCGAGTATAGAGTATCGGTGGAGTGTTGGCCTTAGGTAGGGACGCGATCACTATCGCGTCCGCCCTAGAACCGAGCGGATGCGATATCATCGCATCCCGGCCACCTGACAGCTATGTCGTGACGCTGTCCTGACCCTACCCAAACAAAAGGACGGCCCGGAGAGCCGTCCCTGCCTTCCCCCATACTCGATACTCCAAACTCTATACTCTACTTACGCAGCACCCAGAGCAGGCCGCCGTTGAGGTGCTTGATGAACTCAGGCTCGGAATAAGATTCCTTGGTGTGGCCGAGCGCGGTGTAGAACATGCGGCCCTTGCCCACGTCCTTACACCAAGCCATCGGGTGGTGTTCGCCGTTTTCCTTACCCTTGACCGGGCTGTAAGACTTCTCGTCGATTTCGAGGAGGACGATGTTGTCCGGGTCGAGATTCTTGAAGCCGTACCACTCATCCTTGCGCTTCCAGTCAGCGGAGAGATGGGCCACGGCGGGGTGATTCTTTACGATCGGGTGTAGCACGGCAAGCTGCTGGGCGGGATGGCCGTTGAAGAGACCGCCGACCATCTTGGCATACCAAGGCCAGTATTTATCAGCCGCGCCGGCGTCAGAGGCAGCATGAATGCCGACATAGGCGCCGCCGTTTTCCATCCAGGCCTGGAAAGCCGCGCGACGCGCAGGGGCGGCCTTGGCGGCGGCTTCCTTGGCTTCCTTGGTCGCATCCTTGGCGACAGCATCACCCATCACGTCGCCCGTCACGCTCATGAAAGCGACTGCGCGATACTTCGCGAGACTCTCGGCACCGAAGGAGGCGGCGTCTTCCGAGAAATCGACTTCGAGGCCGGCCGCCTTGAACTGCTCTTCGAGGAGTTTGTTGCCGACGATGATTGAGTCCTTGTGGCGGAAGCCGGCGGTCTTCGAGAAGACCAAGGCACGGTTGGGTTCGGCGGCCAGAGCGGCCACGGAAGCGAGAAGCAGGGCGAGGAGGGAACGCATGGAGTTAATCAGGGGTAGGGGTAGGGATAGGGGCTGGGCAGGAGAGCGCAAGGGAGAGAAGCGAGGAACTGCTGTCACGGTGGCAGGCTACAAGGCAGAGGTATCTCGTTCGCCGACGGGCGAACCCAGGGAGGGTACGATTCATCGTGCACTCCTTTGCAGGAGGGCGCGGCGTAGCCACACGCCCCTACCCTCGGACGCCCTGCGGCGGCCCACCGGCAATAATCCGGCTCCCTCGCTGCTGTCATCGCCGCAGCCCACTTTTCCTTCCCTTTCCCTCCTTTCCTCGGAACGTTTTCCCCGTTATCCCTGTCCTACCCCTCTTACCACCCCATGACCAAACTGAATCGTCGTTCGTTCCTCCGAAACTCTTCGCTCGCCGGCCTCGCCCTCGGCTTCCCGTCCATCATTCCGGCCTCTGCGCTGGGCAAGGACGGCACCGTCGCCCCGAGCAACCGCCTCCAACTCGTGGGCATTGGCCTCAAAGCCCAAGGCGGCGGCGACATGCGCAACCTGATGTCCAAGAAAGGCGTCCAAGTCATCGCCGTGTGCGACGTCGATAAGCGCGTGCTCGCCTCTTCTTCTGAAGCCGTCGTCAAGAAAGGGATGGCCGCCCCGAAGCAATACGTCGACTTCCGTGAATTGCTCGCGAAGGAAAAGCCTGACGCCGCCGTCATGGGCCTGCCGGATCACTGGCACTCCGTCATCAGCTGCGCCACGCTGCGTGCCGGCATTGATGTCTACGGCGAAAAGCCCCTCGCGAAGACTTTCGCCGAAGGTCGTAAGATCGTCGACACGGTGAAAGAAAACGGCCGCGTCTGGCAGACGGGCATGTGGCAGCGCTCCACCCCGAATTTCCGCAAGGCGGTCGAACTCGTCCGCAACGGCGCCCTTGGTAAGATCCTCCACGTCGAAGCCGGCACCAACGCCAACACCCACAAGATGCCCGACGCGCCCGCGCCCGGCGAGAAGCCGCCCGTCGAAGTAGATTACGATCTCTGGGTCGGCCCCTCCGCCTGGATGGAATACGACCCGCGCGTCTTCCACTTCCACTGGCGCTGGAACCTCAACTTCGGCGGCGGCATGGTCCTCGACTGGGTCTGCCACCACGGCGATATCGCTGCGTGGGCGATCGGCAAAGACGCTGAATTTCCGGTGGCCATCGAAGGCACGGGCACGATGCGCGAAGCCCCGTGGAACACCCACAAGGATTACCGCTACACCCTCACCTACGCCGACGGCATGCAGCTCACCGTCACCAGCGAGTTCGAGGGCGTGAAGTTCACGGGCGAGAAAGGCACGATGTATGTCCGTCGTGGCAGCCAGACCACCTCCGAGAAGGGCTTGTTCGAAAAGGACCTCGGCCCGGATGCCTGGCGCTGCCCCGGTACCACCGATCACTTCCAGGAGTTCGTCGATTGCTGCCAGTCGCGACGCAAGCCGGTCTCGCACGCGCTCGCCGCGCACCACGCGACCGCGATCGGTCACCTCGGCAACGCCGCGATTTTCACCGGACGTAAGCTCAAGTTCGACGGCGCGGCGGGTAAGTTCATCGACGACGACACCGCCACGGCGATGCTCTCGCGCGAACTGCGCAAGCCCTGGTCGACGGACCATATCTGAGCGCGGCGCTACGCGCCGCGAGGGCCACGTGGAATGCAAAAGGGCGCCTGCGGGCGCCCTTTTTATTTAGGTAGAGCGGGCTCTCCGAGCCCGCCGATGAGCCGATTGAGACTCGTAGGTCTGTCCGCGAAGGGACGGCGCGGAGAGCCGTACCTACCCAAGGCATGGCAGCGAGACCCCCGCTGTCTTTTCTCTATACTCCATACTCGATACTCCATACTCTCACCTCGATCCGATGCCCCTTCGCCGCTCCGCGCAAATCGCCGTCGTCCTTGGTCTCATGGCCGTGGGCGTCTGGGTTGTGCGTGGCAAGAAATGGGAAGCACTCCGCCATCCAGCGGAAGTCGCGGCGAGGGCTGCGCCGGCGGTCAAGCCGCGTTCGGCAGCCGAGATCATTCCTCAGCTAAAAGATCCGCCCAAGCGCACGGGCATCACGATTAAAGATTTACTGGAAGGGAAAGTTCCTCAACTCAGCCAGATGGAGGTCGATGCCTTCCTGAAGAATCAAGGCCGAACGCCGGCCCATCTGCTCGTTGCCGCCCGCCTGCTCCACGATCTCAAATATGCCCGGGAAGCCGCGGCGATGGATCCGACGAATCCACTACCGCAGCTCGAACTCGCCCTGAGAGGCGAGACCCCTGAGGAGAAGGCCAGCGCCATCGCTGCCTTTCGCAAGGTAGCACCAGACAACTCCATGGGCGATTACCTCGCGGCCCATCAAGCCTTCGCGGCTGGCGACGCGGGTGCAGCCGGAGCGGCGCTTCTGCAGTCCTTGGACAACCCGCTCTTCGCCGTCTACTCGCAACAACTCATCGCCGGCTCCGAACAGGCCTACCTCGAGGCCGGCTACGAACCCGAGGCGGCCGCGGGCGCAGCGATGTTCTCCCTGACCCTCCCACACTTGACGCTGATTACGGAGGTCTCAAAGAACCTCCTATCCCTGCAGCAGGAATTCATCCGTTCGGCCGATTTCGATGCCGCTGAGCCCACCGTCATCATCGGGCTCACCCTCGGCCAGCGCATCCAGGACCAAGGCCCTTACCTGATTGACCAGCTGGTGGGCATCAGCATCGAGCGCCAGTTCCTCCAGCAGCTTGATCCGCTCACGGCGGCGGGACCCGGCGGCCAGACCGCCGGAGAACGCCTTGATGCCTTGAACGCCATGCAGTCGGAGATTCGGACCCTGGCCGGGTCCTTTGGCCCGGAGTTCGGTCAGCTGTCGCCATCGATTCAGTCCCAGTATTTCGCTAAAATGAAAAATGACGGCGAACTGGCGGCCTTACGCTGGCTCCAGACGCAGAGGTAGCCTGCCTCAAGGCAATCCTAGGTCAGCACGCAGTGCTGACCCTACCCAAGGCAAGTTCCCGCCCCTGATTTTTCACTTCGGACGGCTCGGAGAGCCATCCCTACCTCCCGATACAGGCGGATGCGATGTCATCGCATCCCTACCCAAACAAAGAGGGCGCCCGCAGGCGCCCTCTTGATTTCCCCGCGTCAACGTGCCCCCTTGCCCACGTGACCCTCGCGGCGTTTCACGCCGCGCTTAATAACGATAACTATCGGGCTTGAACGGACCAGACTGCTTCACGCCGATGTAGGCGGCCTGCTCCTTCGAGAGCTTGGTCAGCTTGGCGCCGAGCTTGCCGAGGTGGAGACGGGCGACTTCTTCGTCGAGGTGCTTCGGGAGGACGACGACGCCGGGCTTGGCCTGCGCACGCGTTTCCCAGAGATGCAGCTGAGCGAGGACCTGATTAGTAAACGAGGTCGACATCACGTAGCTCGGGTGGCCGGTAGCGCAACCAAGGTTCACGAGGCGACCTTCAGCGAGCATGTAGAGCTGGCGACCATCCTTGAGCGTGTAGCGGTCGACCTGCGGCTTGATCGTGTCCTTCTTCGCGGCCTTACAATTATTGAGACGCGTGACCTGGATTTCGTTGTCGAAGTGACCGATGTTACAGACGATGGCCTGATCCTTCATCTTGAGCAGGTGCTCGAGGGTGATGATGTCCTTATTGCCCGTGGCGGTGACGTAGATGTCGGCCTTGCCGAGGGTGTCCTCGACGGTCACGACGCGGTAACCTTCCATCGCGGCTTGGAGCGCGCAGATCGGATCGATTTCGGCGATCTGCACCGTGGCACCGAGGCCACGGAGAGATTGGGCCGAGCCCTTGCCGACATCGCCGTAGCCGACGACTAAGGCGACCTTGCCGGCGACCATGACGTCGGTCGCGCGCTTGATGCCATCGACGAGGGATTCACGGCAGCCGTAGAGATTGTCGAACTTCGACTTCGTGGCGGTATCGTTGACGTTGACCGTGGGCACGAGAAGGGAGCCCTCCTCGAGCATACGATAGAGACGCTTCACGCCGGTGGTAGTCTCTTCCGAGACACCCTTCCAGCTCTTCACAACCTTATGCCAGTGGCCGGGCTTTTCCTTGGCGACCTTCTTGAGCAGATTCTTGATGATCTGCTCTTCTTCGGATTCCGACGAAGACCAGGCCCACTTCGAACCGTTCTCCAGTTCGTAACCCTTGTGGATCAGGAGCGTGGCGTCGCCACCGTCGTCGACGATCAGCTCAGGGCCGTTGCCATTGGGCCAAGTGAGCGCACGCATCGTGCACTCCCAATACTCAACAAGGTTCTCACCCTTCCAGGCGAAGACCGGGATGCCGGCCTTCGCGATCGCGGCGGCGGCGTGGTCCTGCGTGGAGAAAATATTACAGGACGCCCAGCGCACGTCGGCGCCGAGGTCGACCAGGGTCTCAATGAGGACGGCAGTCTGGATTGTCATGTGCAGCGAGCCGGCGATGCGCACGCCCTTGAGGGGCTTGCGTTTGCCATGCTTGGCGCGCAGGGCCATGAGGCCGGGCATCTCGTGCTCGGCAACTTGGAGTTCCTTGCGGCCCCATTCGGCGAGGCTGAGATCGGCGACTTTGAAATCGGCCCCTTTCTGGGAGGCGCGAGCGGTTTTCTTGGGAGGCATGAGGGTGGGGAAATTAGCGAACGTTGCGGTTGATCGCCTTGACGAAGGCCTCGAGCTTCGAGGTGACTTCCCAAGGCAGGCCCTTCTTGCCGAAGTGGCCGTAGTGGGTCGACGCGCGGTAGATCGGCCGACGCAGGTCGAGCTGGCGGATGATCTCGGCCGGATTGAAAAGGAAGATGTGCTTCACGGCGGCGAGGATCACCGCATCGTCGACGGCGCCCGTGCCGAAAGTGTCGAGGTGGATGCTCGTCGGCTCCGGATGACCAATGGCGTAAGCGACTTGGAGTTCGCAGCGCTCGGCGGCGCCGGAAGCGACGATATGCTTAGCGACCCAGCGGGCCATGTAGGCAGCCGAACGGTCGACCTTGGTCGGGTCCTTGCCGGAGAAAGCACCGCCCCCGTGGCGGCCCATGCCTCCATATGAGTCGACGATGATCTTACGGCCGGTGAGGCCGCAATCGCCCTGAGGACCGCCGACCACAAAGCGTCCGGTGGGGTTGATCAGGTACTCGGTCTTCTTACCGACCAAGCCCTTCGGAAGGACTTTGCGGATGACCTGCTCGATGCAGAATTTTTCGATCTGGCGATGCGAGACATCCGCCGTGTGCTGGGTGGAGATGACCACGTTCTCGATGGCGACCGGGATGCCGTCCTCATAGCGCACCGCGACCTGCGATTTACAATCCGGGCGAATCCACTCGGTACCCTTGGCACCAGACTTGCGAATGCGGGCCAGCTCGCGGTTGAGGCGATGGGCGAACATCACTGGGGCCGGCATGAGCTCGGGCGTCTCCG
>SESF01016116.1_pt1 | contig 30803 bp, 21 predicted proteins | sample 3171521 | NCBI WGS metagenome assembly SESF01 (sample SAMN10866945, study PRJNA518727) | freshwater metagenome | biome: subpolar coniferous forest; feature: holomictic lake; material: water; isolation source: holomictic Lake 227, 6 m and 8 m depth | place: Canada: near Kenora, Ontario | collected...
TAACCAACTTCAATACCGTTCGTAAGAGCGTTAAGAAAATGCAGAGCATCGAAAAAATGCTTGCAGATGGTAGTGCTGAAAGCCTTACTAAGAAAGAGCGTTTGACTTTAACTCGCGATAAAGAAAAAATGGAAAAAGTATTGGGCGGTATCGCTCAGTTGGGTCGTTTACCGGCTGCTTTATTCCTTGTTGATATCGGATGTGAGCATATCGCATTGGCTGAAGCTAAGCGTTTAGGCATCACTACTTTCGGTATGGTAGATACTAATAGCGATCCTAATAAAGTAGACTTCGCTATTCCTGCTAACGATGATGCAACTAAATCAATCGCAATCATCACTAACTATATCATCGCAGCAATTGCTGAAGGTTTGGCTGAACGTCAGGCTTCTAAAGATGATGATGAAGGTGAAGAAGGCAATAATGAGAACGAAACTCGTGCTCGTCGCCTAGAAGCTGAAGCGCAAGCTGAAGCTGGCAGAGGTGGCAGAAGAGGTAGCAACAATGCCCCAGCTGGTGGACCAGCAGGCGGTGCTCCTAAGCGTCGTACTCCAAGCCAAGGTAACCGTCGCCCTGCAGGTGGTGGTACTGGAAGCAGATAATTTTATTATCCCTTTTTGGGTCATTAGTCATCTGCTCATGGGTAATGACTAATGACCCAATTTTTATACATCAATTAATTTAAAGAGATTATGTCAACTGTAACAATAACCGCTGCTGATATTAATAAATTACGTCAGGCTACCGGCGCTGGAATGCTAGACTGTAGAAAAGCTTTGACTGAAACCAATGGCGACTTTGAAGCTGCCATCGATTGGTTGCGTAAACAAGGTCAGAAAGTTGCTGCTAAACGTAGCGACCGTGAGGCAAAAGAAGGTGTGATCATTGCAGGTACTTCTGCTGATCATAAAACAGGTTTCATCGTTTGTGTTAGCTGCGAAACTGATTTCGTTTCTAAGAATGCTGAGTTCGTTGCCTTTGCAAAAGGTATCGCTGAAGCTGCTATTGCAAACAACGTGAAGTCTGCTGAAGAATTAAATGAAGTTTCAATCAACGGCGCGAAAGTGGCTGATTTGATCAACGATAAATTAACTTCTATCGGTGAAAAAATCGGTGTTGCTAAATTTGAAAGAATTGAAGCTCCTTTTGTTGCTTCTTATATCCATGGTGCAAACCGTATGGGTGTATTAGTTGGATTGAGTGCCGAAGCTGCAGAAGCTGGTAAAGACCTTGCAATGCAAATTGCAGCGATGAACCCATTAGCTGTTGATCCAGAAAGCATTCCTGCTGCATCTATCGAAAGAGAAAGAGCAATCGTAGTAGAAACTATGAAAGCAGATCCTAAGATGGCTGGTAAGCCTGATGAAATGATCGCTAAGATTGCTGAAGGAAAATTAAACGCCTTCTTTAAAGAAAACACTTTATATGCTCAAGCCTTTGTAAAAGATGGTGGCAAGACTGTAGGTGAATACTTAAAGTCAGTGAGCGCTGATTTGAAAGTAACTGAATTCAAGCGTGTTGCTTTAGGATAATATTTAAAAATAATATTTTTATGAAAGCCGTTCCATTCCGATTAATCGGGACTGGGCGGCTTTTTTAAATAAAAAAACCGCCCTACAATAAGGCGGCCCTTTATGTGCTGCATATTCTAAAACTAAAACTGAAAGAAAATTACAAGCAAGGCAATAGAAGCATAGATGACATAGAGACCCCAATTTTGGAGCTTATATTTTGTATAGAGTACCATATTTAAACGAGTGACGATCAAAAAAACGGGAAGCGCGTATCGCAAAGATTCACCCCTAAAAAATCCAAATCCCGAGGCTACCGCAATTAAGAGATAAAAAAATGCAGGTAACACTTTTACTACTTTAAAAGAAAGTTTCTCTTTCGATTTGGTACTTGTATACATAATGAACTTTTTATAACAAGAGCTATTAGCTTCTTATAGTTTACAATTGTCTAGCAATGTAGAAATAGTTTTAGTTGTAAAAAAGGTTGGAAACACCGAATTTTAGAGGTTAAAAACACCTGATAATCAAGTAGTTTTCATCGATTTTGTCTGGCATTTCATCCTTTCCTTTTGGCTGCTCATAAAAAAATAAGGTTATTTGCATAAATAAATGTGACCATGCTTCCAAAGTACAAACGCATTCTGCTTAAATTATCCGGTGAAGCTTTATTGGGAAACCAACGCAACGGAGATCCTTTCAACCCAAAAATCATTGAACAATACGCAATAGATATCAAATCGGTTACCGATTTAGGTGTGCAAGTTGCTATAGTAATTGGTGGTGGTAATATCTATAGGGGCATGAATGAAGCAGATAGCGGTATCGAAAGAGCTCATGGCGACTATATGGGCATGCTCGCAACAGTTATCAATGCGATGGCCATGCAGTCGATGCTGGAAAGATTTGGTGTGTATACGCGTTTGCAAAGTGCGATTCAGATGGATCAAGTGGCAGAACCCTATATCCGCAGAAAAGCCCTTCGTCACCTAGAAAAGGGCCGTGTGGTAATTTTTGGAGCAGGTACTGGTAACCCTTATTTCACAACTGATACTGCTGGCTCACTGCGTGCAGTTGAAATGAAGGCGGATGTGATTTTAAAAGGAACAAGAGTAAATGGTATTTATACCGCCGACCCAGAAAAGGACCCTACTGCTACCCGTTATGACAAAATCAGTTATCAGGAATGCCTTGATAAAAAATTGAAAGTAATGGATATGACTGCTTTCACACTTTGTATGGAAAACAAATTGCCAATCATCGTTTTCGATATGAACGAGCCCGGCAACTTGCTTAAAGTGGTAGAAGGTCAGGATTTAGGTACCCTAGTTAGCTAGTCAACCATTGGTGTAATATTTTGCTCATTTTTTTGAGCTCTCGGTAATTTCACAATTATGAAGAACCTACTGCTGTTTGTTTTTTGCGCTTTCGCATTAAGTGGATTTTCTCAACAGAAAATCACCCTTACAGATGCTATTAATATAGCGCTTAAGAATAGTTATGATATTCAGTTAGCTCAAAATAATATTGAAATCAGTACGATCGCCAATTCTTACGGTTATGCCGGTGGATTACCCATTGTTTCAGGAACAGCGAGCGACAACGAACAGGTTACCAGTATTAATCAAAAATTTGCTGATCCAACTCGCGATACAAAAAAAGATAATGTAGCCACCAATAACCTTGCAGTAGGAGTTACGGGAAGTATTCTTTTATATAATGGTATGCGCGTTCACGCCACTAAGAAAAGATTAGATGAATTACAGCTACAAAACCAACAAGTACTTGCGGCTCAAATTCAAAATACGATTGCCGCTGTGATGTCGAAATATTTCGATATAGTACGACAAGAATATTTTCTTAAAGCCCTCGAACGCACCATCGAAGTTTCAAAACAAAAACTTGATATTCTTGAAGTACGCAAACAAGTTGGCGTTGCCAATAATGCCGATATTTTTCAAGCTCAATTGGACTTAAACGGAAACCTTCAAACAAAACAATCACAGTTTCTTGCTATCGATCAGGCTAAGACTGATTTACTAAATCTGATATTTTTGAAGCCTGCAGATCAAAAAATTATTATAGAAGACACCATTATCATTGATAAATCTATTCAACTAGATTCTGTACTTAATAGATTAAGCAGCAACCCGCTTGTGATAGCGGCACAACAACAAATAAATATTAATAAAATAATTGAAAGAGAAGTTGCAGCAGTTCGTTATCCAACCCTTCGGGCTTCAACTGGATATAATCTAACAAGCGCTAAGAGTGCAGCAGGGTTTTCATTGTTAAATCAAAGCTATGGTCCATTTATAGGAATTAATCTTTCTGTTCCTATCTATAATGGCTCTATTTCTAAAAAGCAACAACAAATCGCAGAGATTAATACACGCAGCTCAAAAACTATTTACGATAATCTCTTACTCGATTACGAAACAGGGGCTGTTCGTACTTATCAGGCATATGCCAATTCTTTAAGTCAGCTAAAATTAGAATCAGAGAACTTTAAACTTTCACAACAATTACTCGACCTGATTTCAAAGAAGTTTGAACTAGGTCAGGCAACTATTATCGACGTAAAGCAGGCGCAACAAAGCTTTGAGACTGCCAGTTACCGCTTAATCAATTTAACTTATACAGCAAAGTTGGCTGAAGTGGAATTGAAAAGATTAGAGAGTGCTCTTAGCACGAAATAATATTCTTATCATGATGTTAAGAATATTTCTAATGTTTTAAACTCATCATTCTATTTTCTATCTTAGAATAATGAGAAATCAGATTTTGGCGACCTTTATTAGCTTCTTCCTATTCTTACCTGCAGCAAAATCACAGCAATTAGATTCTTTGCTCTCTGGTTTTTATGAACAAAGGCCAACTGAAAAGATCTATGTACAGTTCGATAATAGTCAATATAATACAAGTCAAACTATCTGGTATAAAGCCTATTTAATGTCGGGTTTTGAACCCTCTGTGTTGTCAAAGAATTTTTACCTCGATTGGTATGATCCAACAGGCAAACTAATCAGCTCTTCCGTTTCTCCGATCATTGACGGATCAGCCTGGGGAAATTTTAAAATACCTGATAACTATTCTGGAAATAATATTCAAGCAATTGCTTACACAAAATGGATGCGCAATTCAGATTCTGCTTACTTCTTTAAAAAACAACTGGGCATTGTTGCAACTGATCATACATCTTTCAATTCGAAAATAGCCTTACCCGAAACTACTATTCAATTTCTACCCGAATCAGGCAATGCTATAATTGATAAAATTTCAGCGGTGGCATTTAAAGCGGTGAATCAGTTAGGATTGCCTGCGGCTGTTAAAGGAAATATTAAAAATAGCAAAGGCGAGGTCATTACTGAATTTCATTCGGTGCATGATGGCATGGGTAAATTTTATTACACACCGCAATTCAATGAACAGTATACTGCAGAATGGACCGACCAGATCAATCAATCACATCAAACAACATTACCACTTGCATTAACAAGGGGTATTAATATCATGATAGACTCGGGGAGAGATAGCCGAGTCTATCATATTCAAAGAACTACTGATGTACCTGAAGCTTGGAAAAGGATTAATCTTGTTGCAGAAATGAATGGGCATATTATGTATCAGGCCATAGTAAATCTTTCTAACAAAGAGATCATTAGTAGCAAAATTCCTATTGAGAACTTTTTATCTGGCATCCTACACATCACACTCTTCGATGCCAATCAAGAGCCTATCTGTGAACGGCTTTTACTGGTAAACAATAAAGACTATGAATTAGATGCTTCTATTCAGATCGACACATTAGATCTAAATAAAAGAGGCAAAAACGTTTTTGAACTAGAAGTAAAGGATACCACTGTTACAAATCTATCTCTATCCATTACAGATGGAACAATGAATGGGAAAAATGAGAATAACATTGTTTCTCAATTCATACTCAATGGCGATCTTACTGGAAATATTCATGAGCCATCCTACTATTTTAGTTCTTCGGCCGACAGTGTCATGCAACATGCAGATCTTGTAATGCTAACAAACGGATGGAGAAGATTCAAGTGGCATGATGTATTAAATGGGATTTTGCCTCGCATTAATTTTGAAAAAGATACAGCCTATCTTTCTATTATCGGAAAAATTGAGCGAATCTCTGATGCAAAAATCAAGAAAGCTGCACTCATGAATCTGATGTTACTTTCAAAAGATTCGAGTAAGGCCATGCTCTTCTTACCCTTGCAAGCAGATGGAAGTTTTTCAGAAAAAAATGTCATCTTCTTTGACACCACTAAAATATTCTATAGTTTAAATGGAATAAAAATTCCTGTAACCAGTAACGTGTTGATCGAAAATAATTTCTTTCAACCCAATCCTAATAAAATTATTCGATCATCTCAAATAAATTTAGATACTTCAGCTTTAAGTAAATATCGATGGTTGATTGATGAAAACAATCGACTAGAATTATTAAAAAAACAAACTACCCTAAAAGAAGTAACTGTTTATTCTTCCAGAAAATCTAAGATCGACCTGATCGATCAAAGGTACACCAGTGGTATGTTTCAGGGCGATGCAAGGGCACAGTTTGATCTGATCAATGAACCACCGCGAGCATCTGAACCAATTCTGGCTTATTTACAGGGACAGGTAGCGGGTTTAAATATCAGCAATCCATATGGCGAAGCAGTAGTTAATTGGAGAGGTAGTGCAACTTCTTTGTACCTCGATGAGTTTCATGTTGATGCTGATCAACTGAGCATAATCAATATCCATGATGTAGCCTATATCAAGGTATTTAGTCCCCCTTTCATGGGTGGCTTCGGTGGTGCAGGTGGAGCTATCGTTGTGTATACTAGAAAAGGAAACGAAAGAACCAATACTGCAAGAGGCATGAGTTATGTTTCGGTTCCGGGATATGCATCCATGCGTGAATTTTATTTACCCAACTATGCCGAACAACATCAAGAATATGCTTCAAAAGATTTAAGAACCACCATCTATTGGAACCCAAGAATGATTACTGATCAAAAAAATCAAAAAATAAAATTCAGATTTTACAATAACGACTATAGCCATTCATTCCAACTTGTATTGGAAGGAATGGATAGTGATGGAAAGTTGGTACACTTTAGTAAATTGCTGCAATAATTAAGACCAAAAGAAGATGAATGAACTGATTATTTCAAAACTTCCCGATGTAGGTACTTCTATTTTTACAGTAATGAGTGCACTAGCTACCGAATATGGCGCCGTTAATCTGGGGCAAGGATTTCCGGATTTCCCAATGGATCATGCCCTGACAGATCTGGTAGCAAAAGCCATGAACGATGATTTTAATCAGTATTCTCCCATGGCTGGCCTTGCATTATTGCGCGAAAGACTTGCCGAAAAAGCGGCATTCTTATATCAAACAAACCTAGATCCCAATACACAGATCACTATTACTCCCGGTGGAACAGTTGCCATTTATTCGGCGCTTACAACTGTATTAAAACCTGGCGATGAGGTGATTGTTTTTGAGCCTGCCTATGATTGTTATATTCCAACGATCGAATTAAACGGAGCAAAACCTGTTTTGATTTCACTCGCATATCCCGACTATTCAATTCCTTGGGATTTAGTGCGGGAGAAAATTACTGCGCGCACTAGAATGATCATCATCAATACACCTCATAATCCTACCGGTGCGGTATTAAGTGAACATGATATTGCAGAATTAAGAAGCATTGTAACAGGCACAAATATTTTAATCTTGAGTGATGAAGTATACGAGCATTTAATTTTTGATGGGATTGCTCACCAAAGTATGCTTCGTTACCCCGATCTACTAGAGCGGAGTTTTGTATGTTTTTCTTTTGGTAAAACCTATCACTGTACGGGATGGAAATTGGGGTATTGTATTAGCTCCCCTACATTGATGAAAGAGTTCAGAAAGGTTTATCAATTCAATGCATTCTGTTGTGATACTCCTAAGCAAGTGGGTATCGCTGAATTTATTCAAGATAAAAATGCCTATTTATCATTGAGCGCATTCGTGCAAAAGAAGCGAGATTATTTTAGAGAATTGATGAAAGCTACTCCCTTTAAATGTATCCCATCGCACGGTAGTTATTTTGAATGTTATAGTTATGCTGATTTTTCAGATGAAACGGATATGGATCTCGCAATTCGATTAACTAAAGACTATGGAATAACTGCGATCCCGGTTTCTGCATTTTATAAAAATGGGGAAGATAATAAAGTACTGCGCTTCTGCTTTGCCAAAAAAGAAACGACCCTCGAAAGGGCCGTTGAAAAATTAAGTAAACTAACCAGTTAATTTTTATTGATGCTTTTGATTAAGATCTAATCCTGCATAAAAACCCAGATCTTTTTCTAACAACAATTTTGTAAGAAAAGCTATCTGTCCTGTATGATAAGATAAGTGTTCGGTTACATGAATAATTATACCAACACCAGTTAATTCATACACCTGCACTTTTTTAATATCAGACAAATCTTGTTCACTAGCGGCAATAATGCAATCAATACTTTGTTCAATTACCTGATTAAAAATTGATTTTAATTCCTCTTTTGTTTTGCCCCCTGTAGCAGCAAATTCTGCATCTCTATTTCTATGATCAGGCGCACCGCCCAAAGTACTGATAATATACTGCCTAATATTTCCACACAAATGCAAGACCAGATTTCCCATACTATTGAGCGCCAAATTAGGCTTCAGCCAAATTTGCGATTCATCCAACAAATCAAGACAAGCAATGATTCGCTTATGACTTTCTTTGATTCGATAGATACTCTGTTCTTTAAAATCTTCACTTATATGCATGCCAACTTTTTTCTTTTCTTTCTTCTTCCTCAACTCTTCACTTTTATCTCTTCACTTCTTCCTTCACTTTTATCTTTTCACTTTTATCTTTTATCTTTTATCTTTTTTTAGAACCAACTTCCAATAAATGCATCATTTACTTTCTGGCCCTTTAATTTTTCTGCTCTTTTCTTTCTTTTAACGCTATGTTTTACCATAGTAATTACCATTAGAGGAAGGAATAAAAAAGTTAATGGTGGAATTCCCAACATACTAATCCATCGTCCTCCAAACATATTACGCATTGGTCTTCTTAATCGTTCTGCAATCAAATACATACTAGGTACAATTACCAGTGTCATAAAGAAGGCAAAGGATAAACCAAAGATGATGGTCCATGACAATGGCTTCCAGAAAGCAACACTATCACCACCCATATAGATATGTGGATTCAATTCAGAGAACAGGGTAATGAAGTTGATATTAAAACCAATCGCGATAGGCAAGAAGGCTAATATAGCAGCCAAAGCCGTAAGCAATACCGGGATGATTCTTGTTTTACCTGCTTGAATTACGGCTTCTCTGGTTTTCATACCTCTTGCGCGCAATTCATCGCTGAACTCAATTACCAGGATACCATTTTTAACAACGATACCCGCCAAGCCAATGATACCAATACCAGTCATTGTTACAGAAACCGTCATACCAGTGATCGCAAAACCAAGTAATACACCAATGATACTAAACAAAATTTCGGTTAGGATGATTATTGGCTTACTGATCGAATTAAACTGTAACACTAAGATGAACAAGATCAACATCAATGCAATCAACAAAGCTTTTCCTAAGAAAGAAGCTGTTTCTGCTTGTTGTTCACTTTCACCAGTTTGTTTGATCGTAACACCATCTGGTTTCTTTTTAAAGTCTTCAATATATTTTGCCAAAACTTTATTTACAGCAGTTGGTGTGTATCCGTTTAATACATTCGAGCGAAGCGTGATCAGTCTTTTTTGATTCAGACGTTTTACACTACCTAGTGTACTTGTTGGTTGAATATCTACTAAAGAAATGATCGGAATATTTTTGATTGCACCGCCACTTGCCATATCGCGGAAGCTGATCTTCATATTCAATAACTCAACCAAGTTCTTACGCTGGAATTCGTTATTACGCAATTGGATTTTGAACTCGTCTTTTCCTTCTTTGATCTTCGATACTTCTTTACCAAACAAAGCAGTTCTTAAAGCCATCCCAATCTGACCAGAAGAGACACCTTCAATCAAGGCGCGATCTCTTTTTACTGTAAGCGTTAATTCAGGATTGGTAAGGTCAACCCCCATTTTCAATTCTTCCACACCTGGCACATGAATACTATCCAAATAGTTCTTCAGGTTTACAGCTGTTTTGATCAGGTTATCGAATTCTTCACTTGAAACCTCAATATTAACTGGAGGATCGGTAGGTGGACCATTTCTTTCCTGATCAACACTAATTTCCGCACCCGGTATTCCCTTCATAGCGTCGCGCACTTTATCCAAATAGGGCACTGTTGCTACTCCATGTCTTTTTTCAAATTCAACAAAAGAAACCTGAATCCTACCTAATTCACTTCTTGTGCTTCTGTCCCCTGCCATTGGATCACCGGCTCCAATCGCTACGTTACTGATCACACTTTCAACAACAGGGTTTGGTTTATCTTTTTCGATACCCAAGGCTTTGTTCACTTTTGCTTCTAATACTTTTGTAATACTATCGGTATACAATACATCGGTACCAACAGGCAATTTCAAGTAAATGAATATTTGGTTAGGGTCGCCTTTTGGAAAGAAAACTACTGGCACTTTTCTAATGCTGAATAATACTATTGAGAAAAATAATAAAGCAATGGTTCCTAATAATAATTTAACTGGTCTCCATCCGTGTAATCCCCATCTTAACAAGCTTTCATAATGGTTCATGATCCAAGGAAGCGCAGTATGTTGGAATTCGTGAATCGCATGGTTCAAGACATACACATTCAATACTACTAAGCCCACGAAGAAGATTAATAAGTTACCCCAGAAAGGTGCGCCGGCAAAATCTAAAAGTATTCCTAGAACAATTGCAATCCAAAATCCTTTCTTTTTAAAGATGGCACTCTTTGGACCTTTCAATTCTTCTTCATCAGGGTGTTCCATAAAGTCCACCGCAAATACAGGGTTCATAATAAATGCAACCACTAAAGATGCAGCGAGTGTAAAGATCAACATGGTAGGTAGGTAAATCATAAACTTACCGATGATACCAGGCCAGAATAAGAGCGGGAAGAATGGAGCAAGTGTAGTTAGTGTTCCTGCTAAAACAGGAATAAATACTTCACCCGCAGCCATACGTGCAGATATGGTTGAATTTAATTTTCCTTTTCCTTCAAAGAAAATTCGATGCGTATTTTCAATTACCACAATGGCGTCATCAACAATAATACCTAATCCGAATAGTAAGGCAAACAAAACAATGAAGTTCAGTGTAACATGACCGCCTACAATCAAATCAGCTCCAGGTAAGAATACGAATGCAACGAACATACTCAACGGTACTGATAGGGCAACGAAGAATGCGTTGATCACTCCCATGAAGAACATTAGGATAATCAATACCAACACAAAGCCAATAACAATACTATTTACTAGGTCAGTGAAAGAAGTTCTTGTTTTGATACTCATATCACCTGTAATCACTGCTTTCAGGTCTTTCGGAAAATTGGTAGCTTTCATTTCATCTACAATCTTCTTTACACCATCGCTAGTTTCAATCAGGTTCTCACCACTTCTTTTAATGATATTTAGGGTAACCACATTCTTACCGTCTAATCTCGAAAAACTTTCTTTTTCTTTAATGGTATCTTTTACAACAGCAATGTCTTTTAGGTAGATAGGTGCGCCTGTTTGGTTTCGTACAATGATTTTTTCAATATCATAAGCCGATTTTAGCTGGCCCTTCAATTGTAAATTACGTTTCATGTTACCTACATCTAACAAACCACCAGAGATATCGATATTTTCTCTTTGCACTGCATTGCTGATATCATCGAATGTAACACCAGCGCTTTGCATACGGTAGTTGTCGACATTAATTTGGAATTCTCTTTCGGGAGCACCCACTATATCAACGCGATTAATTTGAGTAAGGTCTTCCAGTTTATCCTTAAGGTCATCTGCATATTTCTTTAAACGAACCAGATCATAGTCGCCACTTAGATTCACATACATGATTGGTTGTTCACTGAAACTAATTTCAAGTGCAGTGGGTGGAGAAGTAAGATCGGTCGGAAGATCCACCTTCGCTTTATCGATCGCATCCTTTACCTTCTGCAAAGCCACATCTGTCTTAACATCAGTATCAAATTCAATTTGGATCGCAGAGAAATCCTGTTGTGAGGTACTAGTGAATTTTTTAATCTTAGCACCAGTAATACCCTTGATCTGTTTTTCGATAGGGCGTGTAACCAGGTTCTCAACATCTTTAGGTGAATTACCTACATAGATCGTTTGAACAAAAATGGTTGGAATAACAATATCTGGAAATTGTTCTTTTGGTAAAGTAACAAATTGATAAACGCCCATCAAACTCACAAAGATCATGAGTAGGTAGATGGATGTTTTATTTTTGATACTCCAGGTAGTAGGTCCAAATTCCTTGAACTTACCTTTTATATTTTCTATTGCACTCATACAAGTAGTTTAGTATTTTTTCTTTCGAATGGATTCGGTCTTATTTAGCTTCGGTTGTAATGATCTGTCCGTCGTACAAACTCTGGAATCCTTCTGTTATGATAATGTCGCCAGCTAGTAAACCACTTTTGATTTCTATTTTGTCGCCATATAATTCACCTGCAATAACACTCTTTTTCCTAGCTATCAGTTTGCCATTTTCTTTAACAGCAACTAAAACGTAGCGACCTTTATCATCATTCTGTAGCGTATTGACTGGAATTGTGATGGCGTTTTTTACTTGATAATCTTGCACACGAACCAAGGCAATTTGATTTGGACGAAAACTCTTATCAGAAGGAATTTTTGCTTCTACATAAAAACTTCTGTTAGTAGGGTCAATGATTTTCCCGACTACATTAATATTTAAATCGAGCGACTTATTAATATCTGGCAATGAAATTTTTATAGGAGTACCAACATTTACTCGAGAAGCATAGTTCTCGGGAATCTGAGTAGTGATTTTCAGATCGGCTGTGTTTACAATTTTGATCTGACCCGGACCTGCAAATAATTCACCAACTCTTACATTCACATCATCTGCCACACCTGTTACATTACTATATACCGAAGTAAACTTCAATTGCTCTTCAGTAACTTTAATTTGCTCTTGTGCACTTTTCAATTGATTCTCTAAACTTTCAACATTATTCTTCGCAGTGATCAGTTGAATTTCTGTTCCAATATTTTGAGCCCAAAGATTTTGTTGTTTTTGATAGAGGTTTTTAGCAAAAGCTAATTGCGTCTTAATGGTTTGTATACCTTGGTCTGCAGCAACTAAACTTTGTTTAACAATGGCGTCATCTAATTTAAGAATCAGTTGGCCCTTTGTTACTTGGTCGCCTTTTTTGATATATAGTTCACGAACCTGGCCGCCACCTCCACGAGGCGTAACAAATGAAATATTAACTGCATCAACCTTGCCTTGCAAATCGATATAGTGTGTAAAGTCAGATGGAGTAATTACTTCAGTAGCAACTAGCTTAGCATTGTCGGGCTTTGAACTCGGGTCAGCAACTAGAATTTCAGATTCCAATTTTGCAATTTCTGTACTCAACTTCGTTTGATCTTTCTTCAGTTGTTCTAATTTGTTTTTCTTTTCTTTCAAAGCTGCATCTGTTGCAGATTTGCTTCCACAAGCCGCTAACGAAAGGGCCGCCGTAAATAAAATGATATAGTTTAAGTTTTTCATGTCTTGTGATTTGTATAATTAGTTTTAGAGTTTTCCGGTTGCTTTATAATAATCAACTTTTGCTATGATCGCTGTATATAATGCATTGATATAGTTAGCTTGAGCTGTTCTTAAATCGGTTTGAGCTGCAGTGATTTCTGTGTTAGAACCTGTACCCAATTGAAATTTTTTCTGAGTTTGATTGAATACATTTTCAGCTAATGCCATATTCTTTTTTTGATAAGCAAGCGTTATTGTTGCTGCGTTGAAATTCAACTTCGCAGTTTCAATTTCATTATCGATGGTTAATTTTAAATTTTCAATTTGATTCTCTGTTTGCTGTAACTCAAATTTCGATTTAGTTACTTTAGCCGCTTTTGAGTATCCGCTAAAAATGGGAACTGAAAGGTTTACTCCTACAAATGAAGTTGTATACCAATCACCTTTCCCAAAAAAGTCGAACTGTTTTCTCTGTGCATTTTTAGTGTAAGAACCTGATAAAGCCAAAGTAGGCAGATAGCTCATTCTATATCTTTTGATATTGAGCTCGTTCAATTGTTTGGCAAGATCAAGATATTGAAAGTCCTTACGAATACTATAATTGAATGCAGTATCACTTAAAAAATCTTTTGTGATCTTATCTTCCGTTAATTCCTCTGTTAAAACCAACTCGTCTTTTGTTGGCATTCCAATTAAGGTTTTCAATGCGTGATATCCAATGTCAATACTGTTCAGTGCTTTCAATTTTTCTGTTTCCAGATTTGAAATTTGAACAGATATTTTATCAATGTCTAATTTTTCAACAAATCCATTTTGATACATCACTTTTGTATCGGCTTGTAATTTGTTTAAGCGATCAAGATTTGCATCAATAATGCTGATCTGCGTTTTACTCGCAACCAATTGGTAATAGATTTTGTAAACATTGGTCTTGATCATCTCTTCGGTAACTTCCACATTCTTATTCGAAAAAGCTATGCTTGTTGAACGAGCTTGTAATCCAACAAAAACTTGTCCGTCGAATAATATTTGCTGTATCTGTAAACCAGCATTGGCATTATATTTCGTTCCAAATTGAACAGGAATAAAAGTACCCGCCGGCTGTTGGAAAATTTCTCCTGGTAATAATGATGTTGGAATTTTTAAATAGTCATTTCCACTGATCACACCAGAAACTGTTGGTAATGCGGCTGATGTAACATCGCGGTTTATTTCCTGTTGAATTTTTACATTCAATAATGCATTTTTAACTTGCACATTATTTTTATGTGCATAGTCCACACATTCCTTTACAGTAAATGCGTGTTTAACACCAGTCTGCGCCATAGCTGTACTTGCTGCAAATAATAGGCAGACAATCCATGCGAAGGCTTTAATTGTTTTTTGATTCATAATATTATTGTTTTTGTCTTTCTTGCTTGTAGTGTTCAATTTTTTTTATCCCCTTTATAGTTGCAATGCCATATAAAAAGTTTTCTAATATTTCTTGGCTTACTATAGTGAGGTTATATTTTGAAACTGGAAATATTTCTGAATTTGTGGCAATAAAGAAAGTTTCTAAATGAAACTTGGTTAGAATATCGATATTAATTTCAGGTCGATACAATCCCTCCTTAATTCCCAATTCTAAATTGTCTTTAATGATATTGTAAAAGAAATTCTCTTTGTGTTGGTGTATTTTCTTAAAACAGTTAGGATGGTATTTCTGGATATCATGCACGATGGTTGGGTTCAATTGCTTGAACATTTCCTTCATAGTATCCATTGATAAGAAGAATTCATGGATACTATTTTGTTTGTTTTTCTTATTGCTTTCGCAATCCTCATAATTCCTTTTCAATTCAATATCCAATACTCCTTCAACCAATGCATCTTTATCAGCAAAGTACTGATAGATCGTTTTTTTGCTTATGGCCAGATGATATGCAATATCATCCATACTCACGCTCCTAATGCCGTATCGCATGAATAAATCGTAAGTCTGGGAGATAATTCTTTCTTTAGTATCCATATAAAATAAATAGAGGCGCAAAACTAAGGAAACTTTTAGCTTAAAAATAGTTTCCATAGTTTTTAATACTAATTTTTTGTTAAACGGCTATAAAATGTGATAAAGCCACTTAAATACGGGTTTTCGTACTAGATCTGACGTACTAGACCATCAGATATTTTATAGAATCCCTGATTCTTCTTTATTTTACAGTCAAATCAGACCATGCGAAAAATAAAAGGACCCGGATTGAAGGCAACATTGGGGAAATTGCTTGAGTTATTTCTACAGGGTCTCATTGTTTTGGCTCCGATCGGGATTACTATTTGGGTCGTATTCGGACTTTTTAACTGGGTTGACGGCTTTCTCCCTAACCTTATTAACTATTTCGCACCCGACCTATTACAAAAAGATGCATCGGGAAATCTGAGAAGGTTACCCGGACTCGGATTCTTGGTGGTTGTAAGTCTGGTTTTAGTGGTTGGCTGGCTATCTTCTTTATTCGTTGTGGGTAGATTAGTGTCAGTTTTCGATACTGTTTTAGAAAGAACCCCGGGTATTAAATTCATTTATTCATCGGTCAAAGATTTTTTAGAGGCATTTGCAGGTAATAAAAAGAAATTCGACCACCCTGTTTTAGTAAATGTAGATGGTGCCGATGTATGGAGAATTGGATTTATTACACAGGAAAGTAGCACTCATTTAGGTATGGAGAATCATATTACCGTATACGTTCCGCACTCTTATGCTATTTCGGGTATTACTTATATCGTACCTAAAGAAAAAGTGCGTGCATTACCGCCACATGTTCATGCAGCAGATGCCATGAAGTTCACTGTTTCAGGTGGGGTTTCAGATGTACATGAGAAGATGGACTAACGACTGTAAGCCATTGCTGACCAATTAATTCTACTTGTTTCAAATAACAATATGGGCTTTTAACAAATCGGAGCCTTCCCATTTCCTGTAAAATCGATTACTTTGCGGCTTCAAGTAATCGAAATGAAACTGCATAATTTTAATTCAGGTCCCTCCATCCTGCCGCTACCAGTTTTAGAGCAGGCATCGAATGCTATTCATAATTTTAATAATACTGGATTATCTATATTAGAAATTGGTCACCGTACTTCCCATTTTCAAGAAGTTTTAAATGATGCCATCGCTTCTGTAAAAAGATTGATGCAATTAGATGATCAGTATGAGGTTTTGTTTTTACATGGAGGTGCTACCACACAATTCATGCAGGTTCCCATGAACTTATTAGATGATGATCAAATAGCAGCTTATTGCGACAATGGCATCTGGGGGAACAAGGCATTGAAAGAAGCATCCTTATTCGGAAACATAGTGGTAGCAGCTAGTTCGGCCGATAAGAAGCATACTTATATTCCTAAGGAATTAGTATTCCCTGAGACAGCCAACTACTTGCATATTACTACTAATAATACTGTTGAAGGAACTCAGTGGCATGATTATCCAACTACTACTATTCCATTAATTGGAGATATGAGTAGTGATATTTTTAGTAGGCAGATCAACTTCAAAAAGTTCTCTCTGATATACGCGGGTGCTCAAAAAAATATGGGTGCTGCAGGTGTAAATATGCTAGTGATCAAAAAAGATATTCTTGGTAAAATTCAACGTCGCATTCCTACAATCATGAATTACCAAAAACATATTGAAGCTGGATCTTTAATGAATACTCCTCCAGTTTTTGCTGTTTATGTAAGCATGCTTACCCTAAAATGGATTGAAGAAGAAGGCGGTTTAGTGGAAATGGGAAGAAGAAGTAAAGAAAGAGCCTCACTCTTATATAATACACTAGATAGTCTGCCATTTTTCAAAACATATGTGGCAAAAGAAGATAGAAGTGAAATGAATGCAGTCTTTTTTATTGAGGACGAAAATTTACAAAACCTATTTCTTGATGAATGCAAGCAAGCAGGATTTATAGGTGTGAAAGGTTATAGAACGGTTGGTGGCATACGTGTTAGCATGTATAATGCCTTACCGCTAAGTAGTGTTCAAGCAATGGTTGATTTGATGCAATCATTTGCTTCAAAACACGCGTAGTTCAATTTTTAATTAGCAAGCAAGTATCGATTATGGCAAATATTAAACCCTTCAAAGCATTAAGACCTCAAACACAATTAGCAAAATCTGTTGCAAGCCGTCCCTATGATGTATTAAGTAGCGCAGAAGCTAAAATTGAAGCACAGGGGAATCCTGCAAGCTTTCTTCATATCACGAAAAGTGAAATTGATCTTCCCGAAACAATAGACGTTCATTCTCAGGAAGTATATAATCAGGCAAAAGAAAACTTAGTAGCATCCATTCATCGCGACACTTTATTTCGTGAATCAAAAGAGTGCTATTATATCTACCAACTGATTATGAATGGCCGTAGTCAGACAGGTTTAGTTTGTGTTAGTAGCGTGGATGATTATGAAAATGATATCATCAAGAAACACGAATTTACACGTCCAGAAAAAGAATTAGATCGCATCAATCATATTAAAACTTCAGGCGCTCAAACGGGTAATGTATTCCTAGCTTATAGAAATAATAAAGAGATTGATAGCATCATTGAAAAATGGAAAACTTCTAAATCTCCTGGATACGATTTTACCGCAGATGATGGTATTCAACATACTATCTGGATCATTAGTGATGAGAGAATCTGTGACCAGATCAGTTCTGTATTTGCCGATCAAATCCCTTGTACCTATATCGCAGATGGTCACCACCGTGCGGCTTCTGCATCAAAAGTGCGCTCCGCACTAGGTAGAGATGCTACAACTGGATCAAATTATTTCTTGACCACTTTGTTCCCCGCCAACGACTTGCATATCATGGATTATAACCGTGTGGTGAAGGACTTGAATGGTTGGAATAAAACAGATTTTCTAAAAGCTTTGGAAAATAAATTCACTGTTAGTTCTGAAGGAAGCAATGCTGTTAGACCCGCAAACCTTCACGAAATTGGTTTGTACATAGATCATAACTGGTATAAGCTGATTGCAAAAGAGGGAACTTACACGAACGACCCCATCGGAGTTTTGGATGTAACTATTTTACAAGACAATGTACTATCTGCATTATTAAATATTAACGATCCACGCACAGATACAAGGGTTGATTTCGTTGGAGGTATTAGAGGTTTAGGAGAATTAGAAAATAGGGTTGATAGCGGCGAAATGGCAGCGGCCTTTAGTATCTATCCCGTTTCAATGGATCAGTTATTCAATATCGCAGATAGTGGAAAAGTGATGCCTCCAAAAAGTACTTGGTTTGAACCTAAATTGAGGGATGGTTTATTAACCCATTTGATTTACGAATAAATTAATAAATTATTCTCTAGATTTATGCTAATTATAGCCATATGATTAGTAAAAGATTGTTTGATTGCCTGGACCACCAACTACAGAATTTTCCAAAAAAAGATATGTTGGCGGCAAAAGAAAATGGTCAATGGGTAACTTATAGTACCCAAGCTGTTATAGAAATTGCAAATAAATTCAGCGCTGGATTATTGGAATTAGGGGTTAGTGGCAACGATTTTACGCCAGAGGGAAGCGATAAAATTGCGATCCTCAGTAATAATCGCCCTGAGTGGCTATTTACTGATTTTGCAGCGCAACAAATTGGTGCTATTCTTATTCCAATTTACCCAACTACCAATCCTTTAGAGCTAGAATTCATTTTGAGTGATACTGCTACAAAATATGTTTTTGTAAGTAGTAAAGACCTCTACGAAAAAGTAAAAGATGTTATTACAAAAGTTCCATCGGTAATTAATATATATAGTTTCGATAGAATTGAAGGTGTACCACATTGGTCAGAAATAACCAATCTTGCTACAGAAAAATCAATAGCTAAAGTTGTTGAATTAAAAACAAAGATTCCAGACTCGCATCTTGCTACTATTATCTATACATCTGGCACAACAGGAACTCCAAAAGGTGTAATGTTAATGCATAGTAATATCTATAGCAATGTAGTTTATTCAAAAAAGAGTTTTCCTTTCGACGACGCACCAGAAACAAAAGTGCTTAGCTTTTTACCATTGAATCACATTTTCGAAAAAATGTGTACTTATATTTATTTATATAGTGGTATCAGCATTTATTATGCAGAAAGTATTGAAACCATTGGAGATAATTTAAAAGAAATAAAACCCGATGGATTTACAACAGTACCTCGTTTACTAGAAAAAGTATTCGAAAAGATCATGCTTGCAGGTTCTCACCTCACGGGTATAAAACGTAGCTTATTTTTTTGGGCAGTTGATCTTGCAGAAAAATATGATAATATAAAATCGGGGGGCATCTGGTATAAGATACAATTAGCCCTTGCTAATAAAATTATTTTTCAAAAATGGCGTGAAGCTTTAGGTGGTAATATCTCATTTATTATCACGGGTGGTGCTGCTTGTCAGGTTAAACTCCTGCGCATTTTTAATGCAGCAAAAATACCGGTTTACGAAGGCTACGGACCAACCGAAAATAGTCCGGTTATTAGTGTAAACAGGGCTCAGAAAGGGGGACAAAAATTTGGTACCGTGGGCCCACCTATCGATGGGATTCAAGTTCGCCTAGCAGAAGATGGAGAAATTCAAGTTGCTGGAACTTGCGTAATGGCAGGATATTATAAACGTCCTGATATTACAGCAGAAACTATAATAGATGGTTGGCTATTAACAGGCGACATAGGAGTCTTTGAAGATGGTAAATACTTAAAGATTATTGACCGTAAAAAAGAACTTTTCAAAACTAGTGGGGGAAAATATGTAGCACCTCAACCCATTGAAAATAAATTAATGGAGAGTCCGTTTGTAGAACAAGTAATGGTAGTTGGTTCTGAAAGAAAATTTGTGGGGGCGCTTATTATTCCATCTGTTCCAACTTTAAAAGAGTGGATGAGAGAAAAAGGAATTGCCTTTACAACAATTGAAGACGCCTTACATCATCCAAAAGTATTAGAACTATACCGTCAGCTCGTAGAGAGTTTTAATAACTTTTTTAATCACGTTGAACAAATCAAAAAATTTGAATTGTTGCCTAGAGAATGGAGCGTTGACACTGGAGAACTCAGTCCGAAAATGAGTTTGAAGCGAAAAGTAATTATGGAAAAATATAAAGATGCAGTAGAAAGAATTTACTCTTAAATATTTATTACCTCATTATAATAAAATAAAAGCCGCTGAAAATTTCAGCGGCTTTTTTAATTTTTACTATATTTAAGAAAATCGGAAATATGCAAAGAACCAAACTAAACGTCTTTACACTTTTATTAATTACAAGCTTTTTATCTATTGTATCAATTCAAGCACAACAATCAAAGCCATTGAATACAAAACAGATTGATGCAATGAAGAATGAAGTACTTCAATCTGTTAATGGTAAAGAAAAAGCCGTTCAAGAAATGATTGACATGGTTTTTAGTTTCGGTGAATTAGGGTTTCAAGAAATTGAAACATCAAAATATCTCACCCAAATTCTTGAAAAAAATGGCTTCACTATTGAACGCGGCATTTCTGGCATCCCTACAGCTTGGATGGCGAAATGGGGAAATGGAAGTCCGGTTATAGCACTCGGAAGTGATATTGACTGTATTCCAAAAGCCTCTCAAAAACCTGGTGTAGCATACAAAGATCCAATCGTAGAAGGTGCTCCAGGACATGGAGAGGGCCATAACTCAGGTCAGGCTGTAATAATCTTCGCAGCCATTGCAGCAAAGGAAGCCATGATCAAAAATAAAATTCCTGGAACACTTGTCATCTGGCCTGGTGTTGCCGAAGAATTAGTGGGAAGTAAAGCATGGTATATCCGTGATGGATATTTTAAAAATGTAGATGCTTGCATCTTCACACATGTAAGTGGAGATTTTGGATGCGATTATGGCGACAATGGAGGTAACGGTTTGGTTTCTGTAAAATTTTCTTTTGAAGGTGATGCGGCACATGCTGCTGGAGCTCCATGGAGAGGTAAAAGTGCATTAGATGCGGTAGAGTTAATGGATGTTGGTTGGAATTTTAAAAGAGAACATTTAAAACCAACACAACGCTCTCACTATGTAATTACAGATGGTGGCGATCAACCAAATGTGGTTCCTTCAAAAGCTAGTGTTTGGTACTATTTTAGGGAAAGAACCTACACAGATATTCAGAGCATGTATGATGCTGGGATCAAGATTGCAAATGGTGCAGCTATGATGACTGATACTAAAATGAAATATCAGATACTAGGCACTGCATGGCCCGGGCATTTTAACAAAGCACTTGCTGAAGCGCTATATGGTAATATTAAAAAAGTGGGATTTCCTGAATGGTCAGAAGCCGATCAGCAAATGGCATTGGCAGTTCAAAAATTAGTAGAAGCTCCCAAAAAAGATAATAATGGAAAAGAGATCAGTGGTTTGAGAAAAACCCTGGATACTTTAAAAGGTTCTGTTCCTTTTTCATGGGGTGGTGGCTCTGATGATATCGCTGATATTTCGTGGAACCTTCCCACAATTGTGTTACGCTATCCTGCAAATATTCCTGGTACAAAAGGACATCACTGGGCCGATGCCATTGCAATGGCTACACCCATTGCACATAAGGGTTCCTTAGCTGGAGCAAAAGCAACGGCACTTACATTGATAGATCTTTTTACCGACCCAAAAATATTAGCCGATGCGAAAGACTATTTTAAAAATGTGCAAACAAAAGACACACAATACAAACCCTTTATCACTGCCGATGATCCTCCTGCGATTTATTTGAATCAAGAAATCATGAACCAATACCGTGATAAGATGAAACCGTTTTATTACGACCCATCTAAATACGGAACTTACTTAGAACAACTAGGAATTAAATATCCTACTACTGAAAAGAAATAATCAAACAAAAAGCCGCTGAAAATTTTCAGCGGCTTTTATCTTTTCACTTCACTCTTCACTCTTCACTCTTCACTCTTCACTCTTCACTCTTCACTCTTCACTCTTCACTCTTCACTCTTCACTCTTCACTTTTATCTTTTATCTTTTATCTTTTATCTTTATTCTATCCCTGGTTGCTTAAGTATCCAACCCGTCTTCTTTTTCTCCGCATCCACCATCGCCTTCACATCTGCTAATAATTTTTTTGCATCATATACAATTCCATCTTTAATCGTGTATTGAACACCACCTGTTCTCACCACTTTATTATCTGCATTCAATTCTATTGCTCCTGTGCCATACAATACTTGTAAATTCTTTAAAGGATTTGCATTTACAATAGCTATATCTGCTAGTTTTCCTACTTCTACTGAACCTATTTCTTTATCAGCACCTAATGCTTGTGCGGCATATAATGTAGCAGAACGAATTACTTCTAGTGGATGGAACCCCGCTTCACGTAATAATTCCAACTCACGTATATATCCAAAGCCATAGAGTTGATAAATAAATCCATTGTCAGATCCCGCCGTAACTCTCCCACCACGGTTTTTATATTCATTAATGAAAGTCATCCATAAACGATAATTATTTTTCCATTCGATTTCCTGTTCAGTTCCCCAGCTCTGCCAATAAGATCCATGCGATTGTCTGCTTGGTTCATAAAATTTCCAAAGAGAAGGTAAAGTATAAGTCTCATGCCACTCAGCTCTTCTCGTTCTTTGCAGATCGCGATTGGCATCATAAATATTAAATGTTGGATCGATCGTAAAATCAAGAGCGATCAATTCGTTCATCACTTTATTCCAATGATCACTAAAAGGCGCTGCAGCTTGCTTCCACAATTTGCCTGCTTCTTCAAATCTGTTTTGCTCGTTGTTGTAATTATAGTCTAATGGAAATTGCTGCACAGTTTTATCGGCAAACAAAGCTTCAGGCAAACCATACCAGTGTTCCATGCTGGTCATACCCGCTCTGGCAGAATTCAACACATTCCATCTTGCAACATCTATTTGTGCATGGTGGCAGCATGATCGCAATCCTAATTTTTTATTTTCTCTGATCGCAGCATCCATTACTTCTGGTGATGCTCCAAAAAATTTAATTCCATCTGCACCATTCTTTGCATTTTGTTGTACCCATGTTCTCGCTTGATCAGCAGTAACGATTGGTGTGGCACTACCCATTCCAAAAGCACTGTAAGCAAATATTCTAGGGGCAGTAATCTGATTAGCAGCACTTTTTCTTTTTTGATCTAAAACCCAATCCAATCCGTTTCCTGCTGATGGGTCACGGATAGTGGTGATACCATGTGCCATCCATAATTTAAAAACATATTCTGCTGGTGTTCCTTGTTCTACTCCTCCAATATGCCCGTGCATATCGATCAAGCCCGGCATGGCATACATGCCTTCGCAATTCAATTCTTTACCCCCTGCTTTTAACGCGGGTCTGCGTGCATCGTTTATTTTTATACCCGGACTACCCAATGATACTATTTGTACAATCTTATTTTTTTCAATTACAATATCAACGGGACCAAAAGCGGGTGCACCGGTTCCATTAATTAATGTAACACCTCGAATAATGAGTTGCGCGTATTGTCCATCACCTTCATTGCGATCTGGTGCTTTTGTAATTTGGGCTTGAATAGAAGCGCTTAATAAAATAACAATGAATAACAGCATTGTGCATTTACAAATGATTCGCATAGACTTTGTTTATTTTGAAATATACAATTTAAAGATAGTATCAAAAACTACTCGGCAATTATTCTGCAGTTTGTGCTGTTCTTGCAGAAATCTTTTTCTGCGCTTCCAAGAATTTTTTTCTGATCACTGTTTGAACCGGAGTTGCTGAAATTTTACTTTCTAACCAAGAGATAATATCGAGGTACATAAATGCACGTGTTTCAAATCGATCGTGTTCTAATTCTTTTAATTGAAGCAATAATTTTTCAAACTCAGGTCTTAACTCTTTTGGTGAAAGCCTAAAACTATACCGGATAAATGCAAAAACTGCGACTTCTACAGTGCTTAAGTTTTCCATTTTCGACATAAAACGATAGACCGATTTCAATAAATATTCTAGAATCTCATAATTTCCTAATTCATAATGTGCAATCAAATGTAAGAGTCGCGCATAACATTGCAGATCGGTTCTTAAGTCAACTTTCCAATTAATGATTTTATTTAAGAAATCAATACTCTTATCAAAATCGCCACTACCAAAATAGAGTGAAGCAATTTTATAATAAAATACAAGAATGCGATGTCGATCTAAATACAATTCATATTCCTTCAACTTCTCTTCAATCAATGGAACATCTTTTAACCCTTCTGTAAAACTGCCTTCCATAAAGTGTTGGTTCAGCTTTGCAATTTGGATGTATACGAAAACCTGAATGAGGTTATTGTGATTCTGTTGTACAATCGGCGTTTGTGAAAATTTTTCAAAGGAACAAATGGTTTCCTGAAATTTGAGATAGTTACCCAAATCAAAATGAGCACTCATTAAATTATGCATTCCCTTTATATAATGAGCCGTTTCTATATCAATCATCTTGGGTTCATGATGAAACAGATCAACCCATTTCTGACAATATCGGTAATACATGATCAGGTCCTGAACAATAAAAGCATACCAGCATTTGCACTGATAGCGGTACAATCGTTCATAAAAACCCTTGCAATCTTTCGATGCTTCCAATACACCGTTATTATATAGTATATCCAAAGAAGCAGTGTCATTACTATTCCTAGCTAGGCCATTCTTAATATACCAGCTGTAGAGTTGAAGCGACAAATTTGAGAGCACCCCTATCATTGCCAGTCGGTTATTGGTATCATCTACTTCAGCCGCTAAACTATCGGCCCTATCCTGCATACTTCGGGTAATATGCAACCCCTCGATCTTTTTCTCCAAAAACAATACCTGTAATAAGTAAGTTACCTGATTATTTGACTTTGCAAGCTCCTTGATCTTCTCCAAAATTCGAAGACTCTGGTGGTAAAGTCCCTTATTATAGAGTATCCGGGCAAAGTCTAACTGCTCGTGAATCTGTATATCGATATTGTTTTCCTGCTTTAAAAGTCGCAGGCTAGTGAGCAATTCTCGGTATAAATGTGCTTTTAGGTTAGATAGTTGCTGCTTTTGGATAGATGGGTTCTTTTTGAGCAGCAGATCCTCATCGTATTCATCCATTTTCTCCAAAGCATCGAAGAGCTGGATGATTTTGAGTTCGCTTGAACCCGAGTTCCGCTTGACAAATAGCTTAAAATTTCGCTTTTCAGAGCTTTCGAGGGACTGAATCAACAAAAACAAAGCATCAGTAGAACGGTTAGGCATCGTAATTTATTTAAGCTAAAATCCAATAACAGTAAGGCTTTTATCAAATATAAGACAATTTGACCACTGTAAAAACCCATCAATTTTGATCAAATTAGTCACTCGTTATCCAATACATTCGAATATGGCAGGTTGCCCTCGTTTTGAAAAACAATTCAAAACAATTTTAGGCGCCTGCTTTTTTTATCTCAATAAGTGTTTAAAAAAAGCTAATACATGAGTGAAAAGATCTATATATTCGATACTACACTTCGCGACGGAGAGCAAGTACCTGGTTGTAAACTAAATGCAACTGAAAAACTGGAACTTGCCCTAAAACTCGAGGCATTGGGTGTGGATATTATTGAAGCCGGTTTCCCTGTTTCTAGTCCGGGCGACTTCGAGTCTGTTTCTCAGATTGCCAAAGTAATCAAAAATGCAACTGTTTGCGGGTTAAGTCGCGCTGTTCAAAAAGATATTGAAGTGGCTGGTCAGGCATTGAAATTTGCAAAGCGTTCTCGAATTCATACTGGAATTGGCACATCTGACTTTCATATTAAAAGTAAATTCAATTCAAATAGAGAAGATATTCTAGAAAGAGCCATTCAATGCGTGAAATGGGCCAGAAATTATACAGATGATGTTGAGTTCTATGCAGAAGATGCAGGCAGAACCGACAATGAATATTTAGCACGCGTAGTAGAAGCCGTTATCAAGGCTGGCGCTACTGTTGTAAATATTCCAGATACCACGGGCTATTGCTTACCATACCAATACGGAGAGAAAATTGCCTATTTAGTCAACAATGTTCCCAATGTTGACAAAGCAATCCTTTCCTGCCATTGCCATAACGATTTGGGACTTGCCACCGCTAACAGTATAGCTGGCGTTATTAGCGGAGCTCGACAAATCGAGTGTACCATTAATGGTTTAGGGGAGCGCGCAGGAAATACTGCTTTAGAAGAAGTGGTCATGATTCTTCAATCACATAAGGACCTTGGTTTTTATACTAGTGTTGATGCAAAACAATTAAATCCTTTGAGCCGTGAGGTTTCGGATATTATGCGTATGCCTGTTCAGCCTAATAAAGCAATCGTAGGAGCTAATGCATTTTCTCATTCATCAGGAATACATCAGGATGGATTTTTGAAAGATGCACAAACATATGAGATCATTAACCCTGAACTAGTAGGTGCGGGAGAAAGCAAGATCGTGTTAACTGCACGAAGTGGGAGAAGCGCACTAGCACATCGTTTCCAGAAAATTGGTTACCAGTATAATCGTAATGATATCGACTTTTTGTACGAAAAGTTTTTACAGGTTGCCGATCGCAAAAAAGAAGTGGAAGAGAGCGATTTGCATTCACTAGCTAAGGCTTATAGCCCAGCGCTAGTCACTAATTAGGGTTTTCTCATAAGTATAGTTTTAGTTTTTACGCGTGGCGCATCTGCGCCGCGCTTTTTAAGTACATCCAAACCTTGATTATTTTTCGACAAAAGATTATGGCAAATTATTATAACGAAAACACGGTTATTTTTCTCGATGGCAAATTTGTAAAAGCAGCTGAATCGAAAATTGATCTATACAGTCAATCACTCCATTATGGATTCGCGGTTTTTGAAGGTATTCGCTCTTATAAAACCACTAATGGCAATACACAAATCTTTAAAGCAAAAGAACATTACGATCGCTTAAAACATTCTGCCGATTCATTAAGACTTCCTTATAATTATCGATCTGAGGAATTGATTGATGCAACTTATGAAGTATTAAAACAAAATAATTTACAGAACGCGTATATCCGTCCCTTGATTTATGGAGCAGCAAATATGTCGTTCAACCACAATACTGAATCTCACTTGACCATTCAAACTTGGGAGATGGCTGCATTCTTGGGCGATAAATTATTGCGCATCGGCACTTCTACTTTTCAACGTCCTAATCCAAAAGGTTTTAAAATTACTGCGAAAGCTTCAGGGCATTATGTAAACAGCATCTTAGCCAGTTATGAAGTAAAAGATTTAGGATACGATGAGGCTTTGCTGACTGATATGAATGGTTATGTTGCTGAAGGCCCAGGTGCCAATATGTTTTTTGAAAAAGACGGTAAATTATTTACGCCTGCTCTAGGAAATATATTACCAGGTATCACACGCGCAACAGTTTTAGAGATCTGTAGTGACTTAGGCATTTCTGTTGAAGAGAAATTCTTTACTAAAGAAGAAGTATACGGAACTGATGCCGCATTTTTCTGTGGTACTGCTTCAGAAGTAATTGGATGGGAAAGTCTTGATGGTATTGCATTTAAGAAGGATTGGAACGATACCTTTGCCAAAAAGGTACAGGACGCTTACAAAGCATTAATTGTAGCTAATAAATAATTTGACCTATTAAGAATTGGAAATCAGAATATCATGGAATTAAATAAGTACAGCAAAACAATTACCCTAGACGCAACACAACCTGCCGCGCAGGCTATGTTCTATGGAATTGGTTTAACCGACGAAGATCTACAAAAAGCACAAGTGGGTGTTGTGAGCATGGGCTATGATGGCAACACTTGTAATATGCACTTGAATGGGTTGGCTCAAATAGTAAAAAAGGGTGTTTGGGAAAATAATTTAGTAGGGCTCATTTTCAATACCATTGGTGTGAGTGATGGTATGAGTAATGGTACCGATGGAATGCGTTATTCTTTAGTGAGCAGAGATGTGATCGCAGATTCTATTGAAGCCGTTTGCGGTGCTCAATATTATGATGGATTAATTGCCATCCCTGGTTGCGATAAAAATATGCCAGGATCACTGATTGCTATGGGCCGCTTAAATCGCCCTGCCATTATGGTATATGGTGGAACCATCGCTCCGGGTCATTATAAAGGTCAGGACTTAAATATTGTCTCAGCTTTTGAAGCTCTTGGTCAGAAGATCGCAGGAAATTTGAGCGAAGCAGATTTTAAAGGTATTGTACAACACGCTTGTCCAGGTGCCGGTGCCTGTGGCGGTATGTACACAGCAAACACTATGGCCGCTGCTATTGAAGCTTTAGGTATGAGCCTTCCTTTCTCTTCTTCAAATCCAGCATTAAGCGATGAAAAACATAAAGAATGTGAAGATGCAGGTGCTGCCATTAAATTGTTACTAGAAAAAGATATCAAACCAAGAGATATCATGACACGTAAAGCATTTGAAAATGCGATTACTGTGATTATGATATTAGGTGGATCAACTAACGCCGTTTTACACATGATTGCCATGGCAAAAAGTGTTGACGTAAGTTTAACACAGGACGATTTTCAAACTATTAGTGATAAGACTCCAGTACTCGCAGATTTTAAACCAAGTGGTAAATACCTGATGCAAGATCTACACCAATATGGTGGTGTTCCTGCAGTGATGAAATATTTATTGAAGAAAGGATTCTTACATGGCGATTGCTTAACTGTTACAGGAAAAACACTCGCGGAAAATTTAGAAAATGTGCCTGATCTAGATTTTGATCAGCAGAAAATTATATTCCCCCTAGAGTTACCTCTAAAAGCTACTGGTCATTTGCAAATCTTGTACGGCAATCTTGCTGAAAAAGGTTCTGTAGCAAAGATCAGTGGCAAGGAAGGTGAAAAATTCGTGGGACCAGCTCGCGTTTTCGACGGCGAACAAGAATTGATCAAAGGCATCAACAGCGGAAAAATAAAACATGGTGATGTGGTGGTTATCAAACACGTTGGACCCAAGGGCGCTCCCGGTATGCCTGAAATGTTGAAGCCAACATCTGCTATTATTGGTGCAGGCTTAGGTAAATCAGTTGCCTTAATCACTGATGGAAGATTCAGCGGTGGTACACACGGATTTGTGGTTGGGCATATTACACCTGAAGCATTCGTTGGTGGATTGATCGGACTAGTTGAAGATGATGATGTGATTGAACTAGATGCTGTTAATAATACCATCCACCTTCGAGTCAGTGATGAGATCATTGCTCAGCGACGAGCAAATTGGAAACAACCTGCTTTAAAAGCAACCAAAGGTTTGTTATTCAAATACGCACAATGTGTAAAAGATGCTTCAGAAGGTTGTGTAACCGACGAAGCTTAAAATAATTAAGTTCAACATTCAATATTTACTGATGGAAACTTTAGAAGTAAAAAAAGAAACGGTAGCAAAAAAAACGCAAACTATCAGCGGATCACAAGCTGTACTCGAAGCATTTGTTGCAGAAGGAGTAGATACCATTTTCGGTTATCCAGGCGGTGCAATCATGCCTATCTATGATGCATTGTATGATTATCACGATAAACTAAAACATATCCTTGTTCGCCACGAGCAGGGCGGCATTCATGCTGGTCAGGGTTATGCACGCGCTTCTGGAAGAGTGGGTGTTGTGTTCGGCACAAGTGGTCCGGGTGCTACTAACTTAGTTACTGGCTTAGCAGATGCAATGATTGATAGCACACCGCTTGTTTGTATAACCGGACAAGTATTTGCACACTTATTAGGTACCGATGCTTTTCAGGAAATTGATGTGATCAATATCACTACACCAGTTACCAAATGGAACTATCAAGTAACTGATGCAACAGAAATTCCTGCGGTATTAGCTAAAGCATTCTATATCGCAAAGACTGGTCGCCCTGGTCCGGTGTTGATCGACATCACTAAGAATGCACAATTACAAAATTTCGAATACGATGGTTATACGCCTTGCACACATATCAGATCTTATCGCCCAAAACCAATTGTTCGTAAAGAATTTATTACTGAAGCAGCTGAGCTTATTAATAAAGCTGAAAAGCCATTTGTAATATTCGGACAGGGTGTGATCTTAGGAAAAGCAGAAAAAGAATTCAAAGCTTTTATTGAGAAAGCCGGACTTCCTGCTGCATGGACAATAATGGGATTAAGTGCATTAGAATCAGATCATCCTCTAAATGTGGGTATGTTGGGAATGCATGGCAACTACGGACCCAATGTATTGACCAACGATTGTGATGTGTTAATTGCAATCGGTATGCGTTTCGATGATCGCGTTACTGGTCGTTTAGATAAATACGCTAAACAAGCCAAAGTAATTCATTTAGATATTGATCCTTCTGAGATTGATAAGAATGTGAAAGCCTCTGTAGGTGTTTGGGGCGATTGTAAAGAAACTCTTCCACTACTAACGAAATTGGTCGAAGAAAAAAAACATACTGCATGGGTTAACAAGTTCAAAGAATACATGGCCGAAGAAGTGAAAGAAGTTATTCACGACGAATTAAATCCAACCAGTGAAATTTTAACCATGGGTGAAGTGATTCGCAATTTGAATGAATTAACAGAAGGCAATG
>SESF01012157.1_pt1 | contig 30706 bp, 30 predicted proteins | sample 3171521 | NCBI WGS metagenome assembly SESF01 (sample SAMN10866945, study PRJNA518727) | freshwater metagenome | biome: subpolar coniferous forest; feature: holomictic lake; material: water; isolation source: holomictic Lake 227, 6 m and 8 m depth | place: Canada: near Kenora, Ontario | collected...
TGGCCTTGAATTCCGGACTCTATTGGCGACGCCGGGCCTTTCTCAAGCGGCCGGGGACGATCGTGGTCGAGTTTCTGCCGGCGATCCCGCCCGGCCTGCAACGCTTCGAGGCGATGATCGAGCTGGAGACCCGGCTCGAGGCCGCCACCGACCGGCTGGTGATCGCTGCCGGCGGACCGGCAACCCGACGCCCCTCGCAACCGTCGCGGGACGGCGGCGAGGCCAGTCCGTCATGACCGGGCGTCAAGCCTTTTTTTTACCGCCGGCCGCGACGCCGAACCGGGGATCAAATTGTGGATAACTTTGTGGAGAGGGGGCGGGACTCGGCGGCTTTCCACGACCGTTTCCGATCCCCACCCACCGCGCCGGCGACGGGCCTGCCGGACACAAAAAAGAAATTTTTCCGCTCCGGGTCCGGCCTGGACAGCGCCGGCGTCCGGCCTGATAGCAAAAAAAGTGTTAACTTTCAAAGGGTGCGCCGGCCGAGTCGGGGTCCGTGCCCGCCGGGGGGAAAGGGCTGATGTCCTTGGTATCCGCGATATCGCAACAGATCTGGGACCTTAAGTACCGTTTTCGCACCGCCGACGGCGAGCCTGTGGACAAAACCGTTCCGGACACCTGGAGCCGAGTCGCCCGCGCCCTCGCCGGGCCCGAGTCGGACCCCGCGCTGTGGGCCGGACGTTTCGAGGACAGCTTCCAGGATTTCCAGTTTTTGCCGGCCGGGCGCATCCTGGTCGGGGCTGGCACCGGCCGGTCGGTAACACTCTTTAATTGTTTCGTGATGGGGACAATTCCCGACGACATCGGCGGCATTTTCGCCCAGGTCCGGGAAGCGGCGCTGACGCTTCAGCAGGGCGGCGGCATCGGTTACGATTTCTCAACCATCCGGCCCAAGGGGGCGCGGGTCCATGGCGTCGGCGCCGACGCCTCGGGGCCGCTGTCGTTCATGGATGTCTGGGATTCGATGTGCCGCACCGTGATGAGCGCGGGCGCCCGGCGCGGCGCCATGATGGCCACCCTGGCCTGCGATCATCCCGACATCGAGGCGTTCATCGATGCCAAACGCGACCCTGAGCGCCTGCGCATGTTCAACCTGTCGGTGTTGATCAGCGACGATTTCATGGCCGCGGTGCGCCAGGACCGTCCCTGGCCGCTCCGCTTCGGCGGCGAGGTGGTGCGCGAGGTGCGGGCGCGGGCGCTATGGCAGCGCATCATGCGGGCCACCCACGCCTACGCCGAGCCGGGAGTGATCTTCATCGACCGGGTCAACCGCGCCAACAATTTGTGGTACGCCGAGGAGATTCGCGCCACCAACCCCTGCGGCGAGCAACCGCTGCCGCCCTATGGCGCCTGCCTTCTGGGCTCGATCAACCTCGCGGCGCTGGTGCTCGACCCCTTCACCGAACGGGCGCGGCTGGACCTCGACCGGCTGGAGCGGCTGGTGCCGGTGGCGGTGCGCGCGCTCGACAACGTGATCGAGATCTCGCGCTTTCCCCTGCCGCGGCAGGCCGAGGAGGCCCGGGCCAAGCGCCGGATCGGCCTCGGCGTCACCGGTCTGGCCGACGCCCTGATCCTGTGCCGGGTTCGTTACGGCAGCGAACAGGCGCTGGCGCTGACCGGCCAGTGGCTGGGCGCGATCCGCCGCGCCGCCTACCTTGCCTCGGTGGCGCTGGCGGTGGAGAAGGGACCGTTTCCGCTGTTCGAGGCCGACAAGTTTCTGGCCGGGCCGACAGTACGCAGCCTGCCGCCCGAGGTTCAGGCGGCCATCGGCCGCTCGGGCATCCGCAACGCGCTTCTGACCTCGATCGCGCCCACCGGCACGATTTCGCTCTTTGCCGGCAATGTCTCGTCGGGAATCGAACCGGTGTTCGCCTACAGCTACAGCCGCGCCGTGCTGCTGCCCGACGGTTCACGCCGGCAGGAGGAGGTCACCGACCCGGCCTACCGGCTGTTCCGCCGCCTGTTCGGTCCCGATGTGCCGCTGCCCGATTATTTCGCCGACGCCCAGTCGCTGACCCCGGACGCGCATCTGGTGATGCAGGCCGAGGCCCAGCGCCACATCGACAGCTCGATTTCGAAGACGATCAACTGTCCCGAGGATATGCCGTTCGAGACTTTCGCTGAGGTCTATCAGCGGGCCTACGACCTCGGATGCAAGGGCTGCACCACCTACCGGCCCAATCCGGTGACCGGGTCGGTGCTCAGCCTGCCGCCCGATCCCGGCGCGCCGCCCACCGCCGAGGCCGGGGAACCCGGCGGCATGATCCCGTTCATGACCCGGCCGCTCGACCGCCCCGAAACCCTGCCCGGCGAGACCTACAAGGTGCGCTGGCCCGAGTCGGACCATGCCCTCTACATCACGATCAACGACACGGTCCAGGACGGCCGCCGCCGCCCCTTCGAGGTCTTCATCAACTCCAAGAATATGGAGCACTACGCCTGGACGGTGGCGCTGACCCGGATGATCAGCGCGGTGTTCCGGCGCGGCGGCGACATCTCGTTCGTGGTCGAGGAGTTGAAGGCGGTCTTTGACCCCCGCGGCGGTCACTGGGTCGGCGGCCGCTACGTGCCTTCGCTGCTGGCGGCGATCGGCGAGGTGATCGAGCGCCATCTCCTGGCCATCGGCTTCCTCGCGCCGCCCGCGGCTGCGCCCGCCCCGGGCTATCCCGCCGGAGCCCCGCCCCGCCCCGGCCGCCGGCCGCCGCAATGCCCGAAATGCGGCCAGCCCGGTCTGGTCCGCCAGGAGGGCTGCGATCTCTGCCCGAACTGCGGCTATTCCAAATGCGCCTGATGCCGGTTCCCGCTGGCGGCGGCGCGGCGGGCGCTATTCGCCGACCGCCAGGCCCTCGCGCCTTGGGTCGGCACCGCCGGTCAGGCGGCCGTCGCCAAGCTGAATGCCGGTCAGGCCGCTGGTCATCTCACCCAGCACCACGGCATGGCCCAGCGCCTCCAGCGCCGGCTTGAGCGCGGCCAGCGCCGTGCCCTGCTCCAGTTCGATGGCGCCGTTACGGTTGGCGACATGGGGCAGGTTGATCGCGGTCTGGATGTCGAGCCCCCAGTCGAGCACCCCGACCAGGGTTTCGGCGACATAGTCGATGATCCGCGGGCCGCCGGGCGAGCCCAGCGCCAGCATCGGCTTGTTGGAATCGTCGAGCACGATGGTCGGAGCCATCGCCGAGCGCGGCCGTTTGCCCGGCTCGGCGCGGTTGGCCACCGGCCGGCCGCCGATCTCGGGCCGGAAGGAAAAGTCCGTCAGCTCGTTGTTGAGCAGAAACCCATCGACCATCAGCCGGGAGCCGAAGGCATCCTCGATCGACGCGGTGGCGGAGACGACGTTGCCGGCCTTGTCGACGATCACGAAATGGCTGGTCGAGGGGAATTCGCCGGCCTCGCCGGGGGCGGTCTCGCGGGCGTCGCGCCAGGGCGGGTTGCCGGCCCGGACCGGGACGGGCAAGGCGCGGTCGCGGTCGATCAGCTGCGCCCGCACCAGGAGATAGAGCGGATCGGCCAGCCCGGCCGCCGGCACCGGCGTCGTCTCGGGGTCGGCAAGATAGGCGTCGCGGTCGGCGAAGGCCAGCTTGCTCGCCTCGGCCAGCAGATGCACGGCTTCGAGGGACAGTGGCCGGACGTGTTCGAGGTCGAAATGACCGAGCAGGCCCAGCATCTCGCCGACACTGGCACTGCCGGCCGGCGGCGGCAGGCCGCAAACCAGGGTGTTGCGATAGGGGGCGCAGGCCGGCTCGCGGGGAAGCGCGGCATACGCCTTGAGATCGTCCTCGCTGAGCCGGCCGGGATTGGCGGCAAAGCCGGCGACCTTGGCCACGATGTCCCGGGCGATGGCGCCGCTGTAAAAGACATCGGCGCCGCCGGCCGCGATCTTGCGCAGCGTCTCGGCGAAGGCCGGGTTCTTCAGCCGGGTCCCGACGGCGCGCGGACTACCGTCGGGATTGAGGAAGTAGGCGCGGGCGGTGGCATCGCGGCCAAGCCGCTCACGGTCGAGAGCGATCAGGCCGGCCAGCCGCGGCGAAATCTCGAAGCCCTGCTCGGCCAGCTCGATGGCGGGCTGGAACAGCCGGGCCCAGGGCAGCTTGCCGGCCTTGCGGTGCGCCGCCTGCCACAGCCGGAGCGCCCCGGGCACCCCGACCGACCGGCCGCCGACCACGGCATCGTCAAAGGCCAGCGGCTGGCCGGCCGCGCTCAGAAACAGCTCGGGACGGGTTGCGGCCGGCGCGGCCTCGCGGCCGTCGAAACCATAAAGCTCCCCGGCCGCGCGATCGTAGCCGAGCATGAAGGCGCCGCCGCCGATGCCGGACGATTGCGGCTCGACCAGATTGAGCACCATCTGCACCGCCACCGCGGCATCGACGGCGCTGCCGCCCTCGCGGATGATCGCGGCCCCGGCCCGCGCCGCCAGCGGACTGGCCGCCACCACCAGAAAAGACTTGGCCTCGACCGCGGTCCTGACCTCGAGGCCCGAGGCCGGCTCGGGCTGATTCTGACCGGCGCGGGCCGGCAGCAGGGCGAAACCGGCCAACATCGCCGTGACCACGGCCAGCGCCGGCGCCAGTGCCTTGGACTTAGCCATTGAGGGTGCGTCCCTTGAGTTTGTAGACGAAGGTGATGACCTCGGCGACCGCACGATAATGCTCGGTCGGAATTTCCTGGTCGATGTCGACGGTGTCGTAGAGCGCCCGCGCCAGCGGCGGATTGCGCACCACCGGGATGTCGTGGGTCTCGGCGACCTTGCGGATGGTCGCGGCGACGAAGTCAGCGCCCTTGGCCACCACCACCGGCGCCCGGCCGCTGGCGGGATCGTATTTCATCGCCACCGCGAAGTGCGTGGGGTTGGTGATCACCACGTCGGCCTGGGGCACCGCCGACATCATGCGCTGGCGCGCGCGCTGGACGCGCATGGCGCGGATCTTGCTTTTGACCAGCGGGTCGCCTTCGGTCTGCTTGTATTCGTCCTTCACCTCCTGCTTGGTCATGCGCATTTTTTTCATGAAGGTGAAGTGCTGATAGGCAAAATCGATCACCGTGATCACCAGGACCACCAGTATGATCGCGACCATCATTTTGTAGGAAACCGAGTGGATTTCCCACAGCAGGCTGGAGAAATCCATGCCGATGAAATGCTCGAAGCCGACCACCACCGGCTTGAGCACCAGATAAACCACGAGGCCGATCGCGATCAGCTTGCCGAGATTCTTGCCCATCTCGATCGCCTGCCGGTCGAGCTTGAACATGCGCTGGAGCCCGGCGATCGGGTTGAGCTTGGCCAGATCGATCTTCAGGCTGGCCCAGGTCAGGTTGAAGCCGATCTGGAGCACGGTTGCGAGAATGCCCAGCACCATCAGCAGCAGCAGCGGCAGGCCGGTGTAATAGACGACGTCAAGCATCGAGCGGCCGATCACCAGCCGGATGCCCTCGGCATCGGTGGGCAGCTGGTGGGCCTCGGTGAGGAAGCGGGCCAGTTCATCCTTGATGCCGCTGACCACCGGCGGCGCGATCCAGACGATGATGATCAGAATCCCGATCATCGCCAGCAGGTGATTGACCTCGCGGCTGATCACGAACTGGCCTTCCTCGTGGGCCTTTTCGAGTTTTCGCCCGCTGGGTTCTTCCGTTTTTGAGGAATCGTCCTCGTCTTCCGACATGGTCCGTCACCCCGGAGAGATAAACTGGACCAGCGTGCCTTCGAAGTGACGCAGCCAGAAGGTCATCATCGCCGATACCGTCATCGCGAACAGAAAGAGACCATACGCGATCTGGATCGAGGTGAACACGAAGAACACCTGCATCTGGGGGGCGAGGCGGGCCATGATCCCGAGCGCCAGCGCAAACACAAGGCCGGTGGCGACGAACGGCGCCGCCATCTCGACCCCGATGGTGAAACTGTCGGCGACCAGCCGGGTCACGGTCTGGGTGAAATCGGCGATCGGCAGTGGCGCGCCGGGCTGAAACACCTCGTAGCTGTGCACGATTGCCACCAGCAGCAGATGGTGCAAATTGGTGATCAGGATCAGCAGCAGCGCCAGCCACGACAGCAGCGATCCGGGCAGCGAGCCCTGGGAGGCCAGCGCCGGGTTAAAGACGAAGGCGTTGGAAAGCCCGGTCTGCATCGCGATGATCATGCCCGCGACCTCGAGCGCGCTGAACATCAGCCGCGCCAGAGAGCCGATGAAAACCCCGATCAGAATCTCGCTCCCGAGCAGCAGAAACAGCGTCAGCACCGAAACCGGCTCCCGCGGCAACTGGGGCAGCAGCACCGGGGTCACGATCAGGCTGAGCAGCAGCGCCAGCATCAGCCGCGCCTGGGTCGGCACGAACTGGTCGCCGAACACCGGAATCACCATGAAAGCCGCGCCGACACGGGTGAAGACCAGCAGCCAGGCGAAGAGATTGCCGGCGATCAGGGCCTGGAGCGCCGCCACGGCTGCCGCTTACGGCGCGCCGACGGCACTGATGCGGTCGGCGATGTGGTGGGTGAAGGCGGTGAGGTGGGACAGCATGAAGGGCGCGAGAAAGATCGCGGTGGCAAAGCCCAGCAGCATCTTGGGAACGAAGGTCAGGGTCTGTTCCTGAATCTGGGTCAGGGCCTGGAACAGCGAGATGATCACGCCCACCACCAGCATCACGACCATGATCGGGCCGGAGATGAAGATCATGGCCATGATCGCCTCGCGGCAGACCTCGATGGCGTCGGTTTCGGTCATGCCCCGCCCTCCGCCTAGATCGGCATGCGCAGAATTTCCTGATAGGCGTTGACCACCTTGTCGCGCACCGCGGTCACGGTCTGCAAGGTCATTTCGGCGTTGGTCACCGCGGTGACGACGTCGTTGAGATCGGCCTTGCCCACCACCGCCTTGGCGGTCATCTGCTCGCTGGCCTTGATGTTGCCGATCGCGCCCCGCGCCGCCTGCTCCAGCACCGCGCCGAAACTGACCCCGCCCCCCTCGGCGGCGCTGTCATCTCCGGGCTGGACCGCGCGCGAGGCGGCACTGGCGTAGGCGTTGAGGGCGGCGTTGACGTTGGCGACCATGGCGGTCTCTCCCGGGAAAAGTCAGCTCTTCACTCGTGTCAGGCCAAAGGCGGCCCGGTAGCGGCGGCCGCCGGCCTGCCGTCGCGCGCCGCGTCAGCGCAGCAGATCGACGGTACGCGACAGCATGGTTTTGGCGGCGTCGATCACCGACAGGTTGGCATCGTAGGAGCGCTGGGCCTCCTGGAGGTCCATGGTTTCGACGATGCTGTTGACATTGGGCATCATCACGTAGCCGTCCTGATCCGCGACCGGACTGCCGGGATCGTACTTGCGGATGAAGTCGCTGCGATCGACCCCGACCGCCGCCACCCGCACCTTGTTGACCCCGGCCTGACGGTCGAGTTCGTTCTTGAAGGTCACGACCTTGCGCCGGTAGGGCAGATCGCCCGGGGCTTCGGCGGTCGATTCGGCATTGGCCAGATTTTCCGCGATCACCTTGATCCGCGAGCCCTGGGCCTTCATGCCGGCGGCCGAAACCTCCATCGCCTTGGTAATGTCCATCGCCGTCGTCCCCTTTGTCTCTTACCCCGCGCCCGCCGCCAGTCAGCTGCCGCGCTGGAGCACCTGTTTCAGCAAACTGATGTTCTTGCGGTAAAGGTTGGTCACCATGTTGAAGTCCTGGGAGGTCTGGGACAGCTTGAGCATCTGCTCCTCGATATCCACCGCGTTGCCGTCGGGCTTGGTCTCGTAGGGCTTGCGGTCCTTGCGCACCGTCCCCGGGCCGTCGCTGGCATGGGCCAGCCGCATATGGCTGGCGTTGGTCATCGCCGGTTCAAGGGCATGGCCCTCCTGAAGCGCGGTGCGAAAGGTGAATGGTGTGAGATCCTCGGACTTGAACTTGGGCGTGTCGACATTGGCCACGTTCTCGGCCAGCACCCCCTGGCGCTGGCTCAGCCAGTCCATTTTCTTGGCCATCAGCCTGAAGACGCCGAGCGAAGAGAGGTCCATGGTCGCGATCCCTGACTGTGCGGTGGCCGGCCCGCCTGACACCCGAACCGGCACACGGTCTCAAGCAACCCCGATGCCAATCCGGCCCGACAAGGCCGCACAGTATTCGGTGCCGATGCGGCAAGTATACGCCCTCGGCGAGTCGGTCTCAAGGCCGCTTGGCGATCCGGATCGGCCGCATCACCGTCACCGCCAGCCCGATCATCACCAGCGCCGCCCCGGCAAGTTTTGCCGGTGAGATGGTTTCTCCCAGCAGCAGCGCCGACGAACTGAGGCCGAACACCGGCACCAGCAGCGAGAACGGCGCCACCAGACTGGCGGGATAACGGGCCAGGAGATAGCTCCAGGCCCCGAGCGCGGCCAGGGTGGCGATGCCGGCCTGAAACACCACCGCCCCGGCGCCAAGCCAGCTCATGCCCAGCAGCGCCGAAGCCATGCGCGCGCCGCCCTCGAACAGCCATGACAGCCCCAGCAGGGGCAGCGGCGCCACGGCGCTGATCCAGACCACCAGCCGCACGGGATCGCTGGCCCGGGCCTGCCGGGTCAGAATGTTGGCCACCGCCCAGGACAGCGCCGCTCCCAGCACCAGCACCAGCCCGAGCCGGCTGCCGCCGCCGCCCAGATTCCCGGCAATGACCAGGATGCCGGCCAGCGCCACCGCCATTCCCGCCAATTGCTGCCGGGTCGGGCGTTCGCGGAGCAGCACCGCCGCCAGCAGCGCGGTAAAAAAGGCTTGAGTCTGGGCGATCAGGGAGGCCAGCCCGGCGGGCAGCCCGAGGTCAATGCCGACGAACAGCAGGCTGTTCATGGTCACGGTCAACGCCAGCCCGATGCCGAGCAGATAGCGCCAGGGCGCGGGCGGCCCCTGCCGCCAGATCCAGAGCAGCGGCGAGGCAGCGACCAGAAAGCGCAGCGCCGAGAATAGCAGCGGCGGAAAATCCTGCAGCCCGACCTTGATCACCACAAAGGTAAATCCCCAGGCGGCGGCGATCAGCACCGCCACCAGTATATCGCCCGCCCGCATGCCGTGATCCGCCGAAGCTGTGCCGTTGATCGCTCTTTATAACTGACCCGGCGGCTCGGAGATGTCGCCTTCCAGCACCCCGGCCATGTTCCGGCGCACCGCCTCGAGCAGAGAGGCCGCCCCGGTGCGGCCGGCGCCGTCGTCGCCCCAGCGATCGAAATGGATCAGCTCTTCAAGCGGCAAACGGGCGCGCCAGCCGGCGGCTTCGAGTTCGGGCTGGCTGTTGAAGTGGCTGACATAGCCGAGACAAAGGTAAGCCACCGGCACCACCGCGGCCGGAATCCCCAGCAGATCGCGCAGCCGGTCGGGATGGAGAATGCTGACCCAGCCGACGCCCAGCCCCTCGGCCCGCGCCGCCAGCCACAGATTCTGCACCGCGCACACCGTGCTGTAGAGGTCCATGGCCGGCATATGGGTGCGGCCGAGCACCACCGGGCCGCAGCGGTCGCGGTCGCAGGTGACGCAGAGATTGACCGGCGCCTCGCGGATGCCCTCCAGCTTCAGGCGGCGATAGGCGGCCTGACGATCGTCGCTGAACAGCGCCGCCGCTTCGGCGTTGGCCGTGATGAAGTCCTCATGCACCCGGGCCTTGACCGCCTCCGCGGTGATGACCATGAAGCTCCAGGGCTGCATGAAACCGACCGAGGGCGCGAAATGGGCGGCCGTCAGCACCCGGGCCAGCACGGCATCGGGGACCGGATCGGCAACAAACTGGCCCCGGACATCACGGCGATTGAAGATCGCGTGGTAAAGTCCGGCCCGTTGCTCGGCGGTAAACTGACCAGGATGATCCAAGGCGGTTTCCTCCGAGCCTGCACGTACCGGGACCATTCCGGCAGGGCGTCTTGTATACGACGCACGGCCGGTGTGCCAGAGTCCGTATCTCAAAATGCCGCCGACGGAACTCATACTGAGAACCGCCGCCCGGCCACCAAGCCTGTTGCGGCCCCAAAAAAAACAGGCTATCACCATCACAGTTGGTATCCCGCTGCCGTCGGCATCGACCCGAACGGCCAGCACTCAGGCGATACCGGCCGCGTGGAGAGATGCCGGAGTGGTCGATCGGGGCGGTCTCGAAAACCGTTGAACCCGCAAGGGTTCCGAGGGTTCGAATCCCTCTCTCTCCGCCATTTATCACCGTAACGCATTGAAATTGACTGATACTTTTCACAGCTCCCAAACCAACCCCCAAATTTGCAGCGGATTGACGAAGGCCGGCGTGGAAAACGCCGCTTGGGGATCGAGGCGCTGTATCGCCGTCAGAACAGGTCGATGCCTGCACCGGGGCGATTGGGCAGACGAATCAGGTCTGGGCGATGGGCATCACCTGCATCCCGATGGCGAAAGAGTTCGTCTCCCTCGCGGATGCTGAACGGCGACCCGAAGCCGGTTGAACGGCTGCTGAGCCTGAACTGCGCCTCCCGCCTCGACGAGATCGCAGCGGCTTTCCGGGTGCTGGGAAAGCGCATGGCGTTTCAAATCGGAAGCGAGGCTCGGCCGGCGGCGGCTTGAGCCGCTCCCATCACAGCCCCGGCTTCGCCGCCGCCGTCTCGTTGAACAGCCCGCCGGCCCGGATGCCCCCCCCAGGCTACGGTGAGCGTGCGTTGGCCGATCGACGAATAGGGCTAGCGGTGGCGAGCCAAGCGCCCTCGACCAAACAAAGATCAGCAGAGCTTCGTTCCAGGTACCGCTGAGCCTAAAAAAGATTCGTGGCTGAGGCAAACGCACAGGAGGCAAAGCAGGTCATTGATTAACGCTTTGCCACTTTCCCGGCCTTGACATTTGTGATTTTAACCGGAAGCCCTACCTTCAGCGGCGCAGGCTTTGTTGTTACTGTCGTCATTTGTTATCTCCGATTGAAGTAAACATTAGCGCCTCAGCGGCACCTACGGCTTGCTTCTGGGTGCGCGATTAACCTTATCTCAACCGGTCGAGTTTGGCGAGTCCGGCCCATCTCGGAATGTCTGCCGACGATACCGCCGGCCTACGCCGAGGATGGCAGACGTGTGCTGCATCCTTGGCGGCGATGACCCGTCTCGGTGTGGTCTTGCGTCTTACGAGGAGCCACGGCCGGCGGTCCCCGCCTTCACGTTGCACTTCACCGGCAGCCCGGGCGACACTTTCTTGGTCATGGCGATTCATTCCTGCGTGGTGTGAAGACACTGAGTCATGGTGGCGCGGTCGGCGGCGCTGTTCAAGCCGATGCCGGCACCACTTGCGGAGCACGGGCGAACGGCCATGGACAATCGCCGAAGGGCGATGGGTCCGCGACGCTGGCCACAGTAATGGCCCCAAACAAGACAATGCCTGGGGCCACCTCCTCCATCACTTTAGATATTGCCCGCTTATAACCGTCTACTTCCACCCAGAAGCGCTCTCACATTCTTTCCGAACTGCCGGATTTGCCGCTTCCCACTGCGTGATTGTCATGGATTCGTTGTTATCCATACGACTATTCATGCAGGCACAGTATTTTGAAACGACATCAGCAGAAACTGTCGCTGAGGCATTATCCTTCATGCACTGAGCGATCCATTGCATGCTGTCCATGTCAGCCAGTGCTGCGGTGCTGCTCAGAGCGAAAACCGTGAAGAGTGCTGCGCGCGCAAACCATTTCATTTCGTGTCTCCTTTGTGCCGTTTGGTAGAGCTACCTTGGCACTATACGCCGCTTTTTCCGATGTGACCATGCAGCGAAATGTCCACATCTGCCGACATTTCAGGGCGGCGCACCTCCATCGATCCCGCTCGTCAGGTTCGCCCGTCCGGCGAAACCATCGCGGCTTGCCGGTCAAACAGTCAGTTAACAGTCATCGATTATCCAAATATTGGCATCAAACATAATATACGTATCCGGCCGCTTTCCTGGAGTTATGTTATAGTAACAATCGACAGACTTAGGTATGGCAAGCACGTCTCCGTAATCCCGTCGATTTGCCTGAGCTGATCGTTCGATTACTCCTGTCCATCGCCCCCAAGAACCTTGTATAGGGTAACAAGGTTGGCAAGGCGCCCGGCACGCACGGTGATTTCGTCCTCTTGGGCGCTGAATAGCGACCGTTGGGCATCAAGAGTGGCGAGGTAGCTGTCGACGCCGTGTTCGTAACGGGCCAGGGCCAGCCGGACGTTCAGCCGGGCGGCATCGACCAGCGCCTTTTGGGCCGCAAGCTGGTTGGTCAGGGTACCCCGGGCAGCCAGCGCGTCGGCGACTTCGCGGAAGGCGCTCTGGATGGCTTTCTCGTAGCGTGCCACGGCGATCTTCTGGTTGGCCTTGGCCTCCTCCAGAGCGGACTCGTTGCGGCCATAGTCGAAGACCGGCACCGAGATCTGCGGCGCGAAGCTCCAGGCCCCCGAGCCACTGGCGAAGAGATCGCCGAGCTTGGCACTGGCGGTGCCCACGGTGCCGGTGAGCGAGATCGAGGGAAAGAACGCCGCCCGCGCCGCGCCGATATTGGCGTTGGCGGCCTTAAGCTGATGCTCGGCCTGCCGGATGTCGGGACGGCGCAGGATCACCTCCGAGGGCAGGCCGACCGGCACGTCCCCGACCAGGGCGATATCGTCCAGCGTGGCGCCGTCGAGATCCTGGCTCCGGTTCAGCGGCGCTCCCAGCAGCAGGGTGAGGGCGTTTTCGTCCTGGGCGATCTGGCGGAGAGTGCGTTCGCGGGCGGCCCGCGCCGTCTCCAGCGCCGTGCGCGCCTGGGCGACGTCCAGTTGCGAGCCGATGCCGCGCTGGAAACTCCGGGAAATCAGATCGTGGGACTTCTGGCGGGCGGCGACGGTGTTTTCGACCACCGCCAGGGTTTCGCGGCCGGCGACGAGGGTGAGGTAGCTGTTGGCGACCTCGGCGACCAGGGCAATCCTTACGCTGACTTGAGCTTCGTCAGTGGCAAGATACTGCTCCAGCGCCTCGGCTTCCAGGCTGCGCACCCGGCCGAAAAGGTCCAGCTCATACGACGCCACGCCGAGAGTGACGTCGTAGCGGCGGCCGGTGACGGCCCGGGGCGGCACCGTTCCGCTGAGGTCTTTCGGGGTTCTCTTCGCGGTTTCCGAGGCACCGGCGTCGAGGCGGGGCAGCAGCGCGGATTCGGTGACGCCGTGGCTGGCGCGGGCGGCCTCCACCGACAGCACCGCCACCCGGAGGTCTCGGTTGTTGGTCAGCGCCTGGTCGATCAGATGCTGGAGCCTGGGGTCGGTGAAGGTTTGCCGCCACGAGCGTCCGGCCGCCGGAGCGGCCACCGGGCCGGGTGCAGGAGCGCCGCGATAGGCGGGACCGTCCGGCCACGCGACCGGAACGGGGGCTTCGGGGCGAAAATAGTCGGGGATCAGCGAGCATCCCGAGGCCACCAGGGCCACCACCGCACAGCCGACGATCTCAGTCATTTTCATGGAAGTCACGCCTCTTGCAGGGCCGGATCGATGGCGCGGCGCAGCCGCTTCAGGACGACGACGAAGAACAGCGGCACCAGGAAGATGGCCAGCACCGTGGCCGAGACCATGCCGCCGAGCACGCTGGTGCCGATGGCGTTCTGGGCGCCCGAGCCGGCACCATGGGCGATGGCCAGCGGCAGCACCCCGAGCATGAAGGCCAGCGAAGTCATCAGGATCGGCCGCAGGCGCTGGCGGGCGGCCAACGCCGCCGCCTCCGCCAGCGAGTGCCCCTGCTCGTGCAGGTCCTTGGCGAACTCGACAATCAGGATGGCGTTCTTGGCGGCGAGACCGATGGTGGTCAGCAGACCGACCTGAAGATAGACGTCGTTGGGCAGGCCACGCAGATACACCGCCGCCACCGCGCCCACCACCCCCAGCGGCACCACCATCAACACCGCCATCGGAATCGACCAGCTTTCATACAGCGCGGCGAGGCAGAGGAAGACCACCAGTATGGAGATGGCGTAAAGCGCTGGCGCCTGGGAGCCGGCCAGCCGCTCCTCGTAAGAGAGTCCGGCCCAGGAAAAGCCGATGCCGGGGGGCAGGGTGCGGGCGATCTCCTCCATCGCCGCCATCGCCTGACCAGAGCTGTGGCCGGGCGCCGGCGACCCCATGATGTCGCGCGACGGGATGCCGTTGTAGCGCTCCAACTGAGGCGAGCCATAGCTCCAGGCGGTGCTCGAGAAGGTCGAGAACGGCACCATTTCGCCGGTATTGTTGCGCACCTGCAGGCGCTCGAGATTGCCCGGCTGCATACGGAAGGGCGCGTCGGCCTGGAGTATGACTTTCTTGACCCGGCCGCTTTCGATGAAATCGTTGACGTAGACCGAGCCCCAGGTCGCCGACAGCGTGGTGTTGATGTCGGCCAGCGACAGTCCGAGGGCGCCGGCCTTTTCCCGGTCGACGGTGACGCGGAGCTGGGGGGTATCCTCCATGCCGTTGGGCCGGACCATGGCCAGGGCCGGATTGCGTGCCGCCTGACCCAGGAGCTGATTGCGGGCCTGCATCAGGGCCTCGTGGCCGAGACCGCCCTGATCCTGAAGCTGGAAATCGAAGCCGCTGGCGTTGCCGAGTTCCATCACCGCCGGAGGCGGGAAGGCGAAGACCAGGGCATCCTTAATCCGCGAAAAGGCCCCCATTGCCTTTCCGGCGATGGCCAGTACCTGCTGATCGGGACGCTGGCGCTGGCTCCAGTCCTTGAGATTAACGAAAGCGAGACCGCCGCTCTGGCCGCGGCCGGCGAAGCTGAAGCCGGCGACGGTGAAGATGCCGGCCACCGACTCCTTTTCGGCGTTGAGGAAGTGCTCCTCGACCGTCTTCAGGGTTTCCCGCATCCGCTCCTGGCTGGCGCCGGCTGGCGCTTGGGCCAGCACGAACATCACCCCCTGATCCTCCTCGGGCAGGAACGAGCCCGGCACCGCCCGCATCAGCAGCACCAGCGCCAGCATGATGCCGCCGTAGAGCAAGAGATAGCGCCCGGTTCGGCCGAGAACATGAGCGACGCTACCGTCGTAGCGCCGCCGGCTGCGCTCGAAATTGCGATTGAACCAACCGAAGAAGCCGGTGGTGGCCATGCCGTGGGGCACCGGCTTGAGGATCGAGGCGCAGAGGGCCGGGGTCAGGATCAGAGCCACCAGCACCGAAAGCGCCATGGCGGTGACCAGAGTGAGTGAGAACTGGCGGTAGATCACCCCGGTCGAGCCGCCGAAGAAAGCCATCGGCACGAACACCGCCGATAACACCAGGGCGATGCCGACCAGGGCGCCGGTGATCTGGTCCATGGATTTGCGAGTGGCCTCGCGGGGCGACAGCCCATCGTCGGTCATCAGCCGCTCGACGTTCTCCACCACCACGATAGCATCGTCCACCAACAGGCCGATCGCCAGCACCATGCCGAACATGGTCAGGGTGTTGATGGAAAAGCCGAACAGTCCCAGCACCCCGAAGGTGCCCAGCAACACCACCGGTACCGCGATGGTGGGAATGAGGGTGGCGCGGAAATTCTGGAGAAAGAGGTACATCACCAGGAACACCAGCCCGATCGCCTCGGCCAGGGTCTTGACCACCTCCTCAATCGACACCCGCACGAAGGGGGTGGTGTCGAAGGGGAACACCGCCTCCACCCCGGGCGGGAAGAAGCCCGACAGTTCGCCCATCCGGTGGCGCACCGCCTCAGCGGTATCGAGAGCGTTGGCGCCGGCCCCGAGCTTGATGGCCATGCCCGCCGCCGGCCTCCCGTTGTAGCGCACCACGGTTTCATAGTTTTCGGCGCCGATTTCGAGGCGGGCGACGTCTTTCAACCGCACCCGGGAGCCTTCAGGAGTGACCCGGATCAGGATTTCGCCGAATTGCTCCGGGGTCTCCATCCGGTTCTGGGCGACGATGGTGGCGTTGACACGCTGGCCGGGCAAGGCGGGGGCGCCGCCGATCTGACCCGCCGAGACCTCGGCGTTCTCGGCCTTGACCGCCGCCACCACGTCGGCGACGCTGAGCTTGAAGCTCACCAGCTTGTCGGTATCCAGCCAGACCCGCATGGCGTGGGGGGCGCCGAACACCATCACCTCGCCCACGCCGGGCACCCGGCTGATGTCGTCCTGTAGGCGCGACGAGAGATAATCGGTCAGGTCGTTGGCGTTGGTCCGGCCATCGGTTGAGACCAGCCCGATCACCATGAGGAAGCTCTTGGCCGCCTTGGCCACCTTCACTCCCTGCTGCTGCACCTCCTGAGGCAGCAGCGGCAGGGCCAGTTGCAGCTTGTTCTGGACCTGAACCTGGGCGATGTCGGGATTGGCCTCGGGATCGAAGGTCAGTGTGATGGTCAGCGAGCCGGTTGAGTCGGAGGTCGACCCCATGTAGCGCAGGTGGTCGAGCCCGTTCATCTTCTGCTCGATGACCTGGGTGACGGTGTTTTCAAGGGTCTGGGCCGAAGCGCCGGGATACGAGGTGGTAATGGCAACCGAGGGCGGGGCGATGCGGGGATACTGCTCGACCGGCAGACGCAGGACCGAGAGCGCGCCGATCAGCATGATGGTGAGGGCGAGAACCCAGGCGAAGACGGGCCGGTCGATGAAGAACCTGGACATGGGGCGGGTCTCCGGTCAGGGCTGGACGGACGGCGAGGCGCCGGGCGCCGGAGGGACGGCGGCGACTGCGGCGGGGAAGGGCGCCACCTCGGCGCCGGGGCGGACTTTCTGGAGTCCCTCGACAACCACCTGATCGCCGGCCTGAAGTCCCTTGGTAATCAGCCAGTCGTTGCCGATGGCCGGGCCGGTTTCCACCGGGCGCGGATTGGCCTTGCGGTCGGCGTCGACCACCCATACCGAGGCGGCGCCGCCGGACCCGCGGACCAGGGCTTGTTGCGGCACCAGCAGGGCGGCGTCGCGGCTCCCCTGATCGACCATTGCCCGCACGAAGAGGCCGGGATAGAGCGCCTGGCGGGGGTTGGGAAACACCGCCCGCAACCGCACGGCGCCCGTGGCCGGATCTGCCGTGACCTCGGAAAACTGCAGTTGGCCGGGATATTCGTAAACCTCCCCGGTGCCGTCGAGCCTCAGCGTCACCGGGGCCTGAGCCTCGCCCTCCTTGCGCATCTGTCCGGCTGAAGCGGCGCGGCGCAGGCGCAGCAACTCGGAGCTGGACTGGCTGATGTCGACATAGATCGGATCGAGCTGAGTCACGGTGGCCAACGGCGTCGCCTGATTGGCGGTGACCAGCGCGCCCTCGGTAATGTTCGACCTGCCGATGCGCCCGGAAATCGGGGCGTAGACTTTGGTATATTCTACATTGATCCGCGCGGTCTCCAGCGCCGCCCTGGCCACCGAAATCTGCGCCCGGTTCTGCTCCCGGCTGGCCACCACATCGTCGTAATCCTGGCGCGACACGGCGTTGATCTTCACCAGATCGGCATAGCGCGCCGCCTTGGCCTCCACCGATTTCAGGTTAGCGCCCGCCTTGGCCACATCTGCTCTGGCGCTTTCGAAGGCCGCCTGAAAGGTGGCGGGGTCGATCTGGTAGAGCTGCTGTCCGGCCGCGACCTCGGCTCCTTCGGTGAACATCCGCCTCAACACGATGCCGCCGACCTGCGGCCGCACCTCGGCGACCCGGAAGGCCGAGGTGCGGCCCGGCAGTTCTGTGGTGACTGCGACTCGACGGGGCGTCACCGTGACCACTCCCACCGCCGCTGGCGGCATCGGCCGGGGCCCTGCCGGCGGCTTGTCGTCGCAGGCGGCGATCAGCAAAGCCAGGGCCAGGGCGGCGGCCTGCCTCGTCCTGACGGGGGCTGAGATCGGTGGACTGAACGGCGGAAAGATCGGCATGGCGTGAACACATCTGACTGATGGCAAGGCTGAGACACCCAACCCTATAGCCCGCCCCCAAACGAAACGAAACGGGGTCGTTTATTTTCGACGTGCAACTGTGCTATGCGTTGATCCCAGGTCGGCTGACGCGCTAAACGAGGGGCGCCGGGAGGGGAGGGAACCATGGACGAAGGGAAAGCGCGGTCCCGCGGCGGCAGGCCCTCGCGGGCCGAGGCGGAGCGGCGTGACGAACGTTTGCTTGAGGTCGCGGTAGACCTGTTCATCGAACACGGCTTCGCTGCCACCAGCATCGAAACGATTGCCCGCACCGCAGGTGTGGCGAAACGGACGCTCTATATCCGTTATCCCGACAAAGCCGCCCTGTTCGCAGCCGCGGTTCGTCGTCTGGTCGAGGATTGGCGAAGTTCGGTGGCGACGTTGGACATGCCGGATGCCGACATTGCCATTACTCTCCGCGCGCTCGGGCACAGTCTTCTGGCCGGAGCCACGCCCCGGACAGTGGCGCTGATCCGCATTCTCTTCGCCGAAGGACATCGGTTTCCCGAATTGTCTCTGAAGACTCACGAAGACTGTCTAAAATGCGTATGGGAGGAGATCGCCCGGATTTTGAGGAGGGCAATCGAGCGGGGGCGCCTGCGCATCGAAGACCCGATCTTTGCCGCCATACAGTTTCATCGCCTGATCACCGGCGAACCTTTTGACCGTCTCCTGGTCGGGCACCCACACGCATTTACACCGGAAGACCGTGAGGTCTGGGTCCGCCAGTCGGTGGATATGTTTCTCAATGGCGTTTCCTAGGCCCCGGACTCACTGACAGCCAGCAGGCCACGATGGTTGCGATGGTTATGGCTGGTCTTGATCCCGCGCGGCCGATGACAGCGGCTGTTCCACGGAACGTCACCGATGGGCAGCCAGGGCTGGTATCCCGGCCGGCCCCCTGCCCGCGCCCATCCTCGAGGACGCGGGCGATCTTGGCCGCGTCGACCCGTGGCGTCGGCGCGCCACAACCGCCCGGCGTCACTCCACTGTGACCGATTTCGCCAAGTTCCGCGGCTGATCGACATCGGTGCCCTTAAGCACCGCGGTATGGTAGGCCAGCAGCTGGACCGGGATGGCGTAGAGGATCGGCGCGACGAAGGGGTCGACCGTCGGGAGTTCGACCGACCAGCGGACGCGGTCGCCGAGTTTGGCCACGCCTTTGGCGTCGGCGATCAGCAGAACCTTGCCGCTGCGGGCGCACACTTCCTGGACATTCGAGACCACCTTGTCAAAAAGGCTGTCGGTCGGGACCAGAACGATCACCGGCACCGACTCGTCGATCAGCGCGATCGGCCCGTGCTTGAGTTCGCCGGCGGCGTAGCCCTCGGCGTGGATATAGCTGATTTCCTTCAGCTTCAACGCGCCTTCGAGGGCCAGCGGGTAGGAGGTGCCGCGGCCGAGATAAAGCACGTCGCGCGCCTCGGCAACCTCGTGAGCGAGCTGGCGCAGGGTTTCGTCGTGGCCAAGCACGTCGGCGGCGCGGGCCGGAACTTCGCGCAGCGCCTTGGCCAGCTCGGCCTCTCGCTCCTGGCTGATCTCGCCGCGCGCCCGGCCGAGCGCCACCGCGAGGCAGGCCAGAGTGGTCAGCTGGGTGGTGAAGGCTTTGGTCGAGGCGACGCCGATCTCGGGTCCGGCCAGGGTGTAGAGCACGGCGTCGGACTCGCGGGCGATCGTGCTTTCCGGCGCGTTGACGATCGAGAGGATGTGCTGGCCCTGGCGCTTGCAGTAGCGCAGCGCCTCCAGGGTATCCAGGGTTTCGCCCGACTGGGAAATGAAGAGGGCGACGCCGCCCCTGGGCAGCGGCGCCTCGCGATAGCGGAATTCCGAAGCGATATCGATCTCGACCGGAATCCGCGCGATCTGCTCCAGCCAGTATTTGGCGACGCAGCCGGCGTAATAGGCGGTGCCGCAGGCGACGATGGTGATCCGCGGCGCGGCGGCGAGGTCAAACGGCAGCTCGGGCAGCGAGACATGGCCGCTGGACGGCTGGATGAAGGCGTTGAGGGTGTCGCCGATCACCAGCGGCTGCTCGTAGATCTCCTTCAGCATGAAGTGGCGATAGCCCTCCTTGCCGATCAGCGCGCCCGAGACCGCGGACAGCTTGATCTCGCGCGTCACCACGGCGTCGCTTTCGTCGTGGATCACGACACCGCCGCGCCGGACCTCAACCCAGTCGCCGTCTTCGAGGTAGGTCAGGCGGTTGGTCAGCGGTGCCAGAGCGAAGGCGTCGGAGGCGAGATACATCTCGCCCTCGCCATAGCCCACCGCCAGCGGCGTGCCCCGGCGGGCGCCGACCATCAGCTCGGGCTCGCCGGCAAAGATCAGGGCCAGGGCGAAGGCGCCCTCAAGCCGCTTCAACGCCGCGGCACTGGCCGCCACCGGCGCCAGCCCCTGGTCGAGATAATCGGTGACGAGATGGACGATCACCTCGGTGTCGGTCTCGGTGGCGAAGGGGTGGCCCCTGGCCTGCAACTCGGCCTTCAGCTCGCGGTAATTCTCGATGATGCCATTGTGGACCACCGCGCATTTGGCGGTGGCGTGGGGGTGGGCGTTGGTCTCAGTCGGGCCGCCGTGGGTGGCCCAGCGGGTGTGGCCGATGCCGATCAGCCCCGCCAGCGGCTCGGCCTGGAGGCGGGTGTCGAGATTGGCCAGCTTGCCCTCGGCGCGGCGGCGCTCGATGCTGCCGTCCCCGAGCAGGGTGGCCACCCCGGCGCTGTCATAGCCGCGATATTCGAGGCGGCGCAGCCCCTCGACCAGCCGGGGCGCCGCGTCGCTCTTGCCGATGATGCCAATGATGCCGCACATGAGGTCTGGTCTCCGGGGGGGCTTACTTCTTTTTCTCCGAGCGGAATTTCGCCGCCCAGCCGATGTAGTTCTGCTGCCGGCCGCGCGCCACCGTCAGGGCGTCGGGCTCGACGTCCTTCACCACGACGCTGCCGGCGCCGATGATCGCGCCGGCACCGATGTGGACCGGCGCTACCAGTGAGGAGTTGGAGCCGATGAAGGCGCCGGCCCCGATCACGGTGCGGCTCTTGGCGAAGCCGTCATAATTGCAGGTGATGGTGCCGGCGCCGATGTTGGCCCGGGCGCCGATGCTGGCGTCGCCGATATAGGTCAGGTGATTGACCTTCGCTCCGGCCTCTAGGGTGCCATTCTTGATCTCGACGAAGTTGCCGACGTGGGCGCCGGGACCGATCACGGCGCCGGGCCGCAGCCGGGCATAGGGGCCGATGGTCGCGCCCTCGGCGACGGTCGCGCCTTCGAGATGGCAGAAGGCCTTGATCTCGACCCGGTCGGCCACTGTGACCCCGGGAGCGAAAACGACTCCGGGACCAACCGTGACATCGCGCCCGAGCCGGGTGTCGAGGGCAAAATAGGTGGTATCGGGGTCGGTCAGGGTGGCGCCATTGTCCATCGCGGCGCGGCGCAGGCGCTTTTGGATCTGCTGTTCCGCCTCCGCCAGCTCGGCCCGGCAGTTGACGCCCATCACCTCGGACTCGGGGGCCTCGACCACGGTGCAGGCATAGCCGCGCACCCGCGCCAAGCCGACGGCGTCGGTGAGATAATATTCGCCCTTCGCGTTGTTGGCGTCGATGTGGTCGAGCAGTTCGAACATCCGCCGGCCGTCAAAGGCCATCAGGCCGGCATTGCAAAGGCCGACCGCGCGTTCGGCCGGGCTGGCGTCGAGATGTTCGACAATCTTCTCCAGCGTCCCGGCGGCATTGACGATCAGCCGGCCATAGGCGCCGGGATCGGCGGGACGGAAGCCGAGCACGACCACGGCCGGGTCGTCGGCGGCGCGCCGGGCCTCGACCATCCGCGCCAGGGTTTCCGGGGTCAGCAGCGGCGTGTCGCCGTAGAGCACCAGCACCTCGCCGGCAAAACCGGCCAAGCTGTCGCTGGCGGCCCGCACGGCGTCGGCGGTGCCGAGCTGCCGGGTCTGGACCGCGACCGGCACCGGCGCCACCGCGGCGGCGACCGATTGCTGCTCGGGGCCGACCACCACCACGACCCGGGCCGGCGACAGCGTGGCCACCGCGTCGAGGACGTGGCGAATCATCGGCCGTCCGGCCAGGGGATGCAGGACCTTGGGCAGGTCGGACTTCATGCGGGTGCCCTTGCCGGCGGCAAGGATCACGACGGCAACGGCAGACTGGGTCATCCCTCGGTTCCGGGCTATAAGCAGATGCGCCGCCTTAATGCCACAGCTACCCGCCGCTTCCCAATCACGAATTGTCGCAGAAGAACGCCGATGATGCCCAAACCCGCCGCCGCCCTGATCTTCGACCTCGACGGCACGCTGATCGACAGCGTTCCCGACATGACCCGGGCCATCAACCGCCTGCTGACCGGCCAGGGCCGCCGTGCCCTCGACACCGCCGAGGTCCGCGAGATGGTCGGCGACGGCGCCACCGAGCTGGTGCGCCAGGCCTGGCGCCGCACCGGCGCCACCCTCGCCGCCGCGGCCGAAGCGGCCACCGTTGACCGTTACATCGATTATTATGCCGAGCATCCGGACTCGGACTCGGCCTTCTATCCCGGGGTCGCGCAAACCCTGGAAGCCCTGGCCGCGGCCGGCCACCGCCTCGCCCTCTGCACCAACAAGCCCGAGCGGATACTGCGGCCGCTGCTCGCCGGCCTCGGCCTCGCCGCCCGCTTCGAGGTGAGTCTCGGCGCCGGCGTGCTCGCCCGGCGCAAACCCGACCCCGCGCCGGTGCGCTGGGTCCTCGACCGCCTCGCCGTCGCCCCTGCCCAGGCGCTGATGATCGGCGACAGCCGCAACGACGTCCTCTCGGCCCAGGCCGCCGGCGTGCGTGTGGTCGCGGTCAGCTACGGCTACACCAAGGTTCCGGCCCGCGATCTCGGGGCCGAGATGGTGATCGACCGGTTTGAGCAGCTGCTGGATCTGGTGAGGTGGTAGGAAAGATGCTGAAGATTAGGACGAGAGCAAAGGGTGGTGTCTGGAGAGTATGTTATGCGTGATATCAATATCAATCCGAAGGATTTCAAGGCAACGGTCCCGGAATAGCCACGCTTTACCGTTCGACGACCGCGCCATGGGCAGGCAGAATGCAACGCATTCTTGGAATGCCGGCGCCATTTTTTGCATTCTACGACAGATTGTATTTTAGTGGTATTATTAACCCTTTGTTAAATCCGGATAACGTTTCTGACTTATCTGGCACGCGAGTTGCGTACTAATAGTAGCAACGCGCCCCGCCTGGATCGGACGCCGCCCTCAACAGAGACTTATCGGAGGCAACATGTCTGAATATTCAAACTACTATCCGCTGCCGCCCGAGGTTGTTCATCAAATCCGCAAGGCTGATACCTTCACCGGCAGCTTCGCCTCTGCGATATCCGGGTCAATTTTGTTAACGATGAAGGAATTTGGTCTCACAGATGGTCGAGCCTTGACCGATCTTGGTATGGCTGTACGGCGATGGCTGTTTCTGGGAACTGAAAATGCTCCCGATGAGGTTGCCAATCTCTTGAGAACGGGCGAGATGTCCGGCGTCTCCTCGTGATGTGACTGGGGCCGGCAGCCGCTGTTATGCCGGCCCTCCTCGATAATGATCGAGCCGGTTGTTGCCGCCAGATGGCTGTCGAAGCCCGTGACCTCGCCCGGTGGCCTCAGGGCTTCAGCTCCGCCAGCGCCCGGCCGAAGCGCTCCAGAAGCTCGTCGATCTCGGACTCGGTGATGATCAGCGGCGGCGAGAAGGCCAGGGTGTCGCCCATGGCGCGGATGATCAGGCCGTGCCGCTGGGCGAGGCTGGCCAGCCGCGCGCCCATGGCGCGGGCGGGCGGGAAGGGCGTCCGGCTTGCCGTGTCGGCGACCAGTTCCAGCCCGGCGACCAGCCCGACGCCCCGGACCTCGCCGACCAGCGGGTGGGCGGCAAAGCGGCGCAACCCGTCCTGAAACCGGGGCGCGACCCGGCGGACGTGGCCGATGATATCGCGCTCGTCATAGATCGCCAGCGCCTCGAGGGCGACGGCGGCGGCGACCGGGTGGGCGGAATAGGTAAAGCCGTGGCCAAAGACGCCGATCTTTTCGGACTGGGCGAGGCAAGCCTGCCAGATCGGCTCCGAGACCAGGGTGGCGCTGATCGGCAGCGCGCCCGCCGACAGCGCCTTGGCGCAGGTCAGGAGATCGGGCTCAAGGCAGTAGGTCTCGCTGCCCCAGCGGTTGCCGGTGCGCCCGAAACCGCAGATCACCTCGTCGGCGACCAGCAGGACATCATAGCGGCGCAGCACCGCCTGAATGCGCTCGAAGTAGCCCGCGGGCGGCACCACGACACCACCCGCGCCCATCACCGGCTCGGCGAAAAACGCCGCTACGGTTTCCGGTCCGGCGGCCAGGATCAGCCGCTCGAGATTGGCCGCGAGCCGGGCAGAAAACGCCTCCTCGCTCTCCCCGGCCTCTGCGCCCCGGTAATAATGCGGGCAGTCGGTGTGCACGATCCCGGCCATCGGCAGATCGAAATCCCGGTGATTGTTGGGCAGGCCGGTCAGGCTGGCGGTGGCGACGGTAACGCCGTGATAGGCGCGCTGGCGCGAAATGATGGTCTTCTTGGCCGGGCGGCCGAGGGCGTTGTTGTAGTAGCGGATCAGCTTGATCGCGGTGTCGTTGGCTTCGGAGCCGGAATTGGCGAACAGCACCCGGGTCAGCGGGGGCCTGCTCCGGTTCTGCGGCGCCAGCGCCACCAGACGCGCCGCCAGATCGATCGCCGGCGGATGCGATTTCGAGCCGAAGAGGTGATAGAAGGGCAGCGTCTCCAGCTGCCGGGCCGCCGCCGCCGCCAGCCGCGGCTCCGAAAACCCCAGCGCCGCGCACCACAGCCCGGCCATGCCCTCGAGATACTCCCGCCCGGCCTCGTCGACCACCCGCACCCCCGCACCGCGCACGATCACCAGCGGCCCCTCGGCCTGATGGCGGCCGAGGTGGGTATAGGGGTGAAAGAGATGAGCCTGATCGCGGCGGGCGGCATCGGACGTCATGGCGGGCGGCTCCGGGAATGGTTGGGCGACCAGGGTACACGGCGGCGGGGCGGTGGGCAATCGGGGGGGGGCGCCGCCGGAAACACCGGCAGCACCGTCAACCGGTTGAGCCTAACGTATCGTGATCTGATTCCCGTAAACCTCGAACAGCTGAGGCCGTTCCAGCAGTGTCTTCTTGCCGCGACGGACGGCCATCGCCACCTTCGCCTGTGAAGCCGGGTGTGATTCCAGCGCATCCGTTTCGTCATCCGCTCTCCGCTTCCGCGGCATCCCTCCCCGCCCTCAGGCGGAGAATCCACCTATTCATACTGTGTTATGAATTTACCCGTTGGTCGGTCCCGACGTGCCTGGCGCGACACCGGCCCCCGATTGCTCTGCTGAGAACTGTTGCAGGCATTGACAGTGGATAGTGTAAGCCGTTAGAAGAAGCGTGGGTCCCGCGACCTCGGCCACACTCGGCCGCTAGCGCTAGCGGGGAGGGATGGCCGAGCGGCTGAAGGCGGCGGTTTGCTAAACCGTTATAGAGGCTTAAACCTCTATCGGGGGTTCGAATCCCCCTCCCTCCGCCATTTGACGCTACAAGTGAGTCTACAGCAGTTCAACAACTCCTTGAAATGCCTCAGAACGGGCCGCTCCAGCGTCCATAACCGTCCACCCTTGACTACGGCAATCCAAAGCCGGATGATGGGTGGCGTGATGGGTGATAGGCTTGGCGGATGGGAATCCGTTGATGGGTGGAGCGTTACCCACCATCCATCCGGCAACCTGTTGACGGGGATGGGTGATGCCTAAGAAGGCCGCCGGGCTAACGGCGCGGAAAGTTGAGACCATCAAAACGCCCGGCATGTTCGCGGACGGCAACGGGCTTTATCTCCAGGTAACGCAAACCGGCGGGAAGACCTGGATTTTCCGCTACCAGATTGCAGGGCGGCGGCGGGATATGGGCCTGGGATCGTCCAGCTTCATCAGTCTCGCCGAAGCCCGCCAGAAGGCCGCAGACTCGCGAAAGCTGGTGGCCGCCGGCACTGACCCAATCGAGCACCGGACGCATCAGGAGGCCGCTGCCGCGTCGGAATCGGCAAAGGCCGTGACATTCAAGGAATGCGCCGAAGCGTTGATTGAGAACATGCGGCCCGGCTGGAAGAACGCGAAACATTCGGCGCAGTGGTCCGCGACCCTGGAGACGCACGCCTACCCGACGCTCAGCGAGCTGCCGGTTGCCGGAGTCGACACCGGGCTTGTGCTTCAGGTGCTGGAACCAATCTGGGCAGTGAAGACCGAGACGGCCAGTCGGTTGCGGGGACGGATTGAGGCCGTTCTGGATTACGCCAAGGTCCGGGGTTACCGCAGCGGCGAGAACCCGGCGCGGTGGAAGGGCCACCTTGATCACATCCTACCGGCCAAGGGCGCCGTGGCGAAGGTCGAGCACCATGCAAGCCTGCCCTACAGCGAAATAGCCGGGTTCTGGCCGCGCCTGCAAGTTCAAGACGGCATTACTGCGCGAACCCTTGAGTTTGTGATCCTGACCGCCTGCCGGCCCGGTGAAGGGTACGGCGCCCGGTGGGATGAAATCGACTTTGAGAGCGCGACCTGGACCATTCCAGGCGAGCGGATGAAGGCCGGAGCAGAACACCGCGTTCCGCTCTCAGCCCCGGCCCTTGCGTTGCTGCGGAAGGTACTGGCAGTTCGCCAGGGGGCGTTCGTGTTCCCCGGACAGCGGCCGAACCGCCCCCTCAGCAACATGGCTATGAACATGATGTTGCGGCGCCTGAAGGTGGACGCCGTGGCCCATGGTTTTCGAAGCACCTTCCGTACCTGGGCATCGGAGAGAACCAGCTATCCGCATGAGGTGCTGGAAGCGGCATTGGCGCATACGCAGGGTGACAAGGTGGTTGCGGCTTACCAACGCGGAGATTTGTTCGAGAAGAGGCGCCGGCTAATGGATGATTGGTCAACCTTTGTTTTACGCCTTCCAGCAACATAGCTAACATCTCTCCAACGGTGATTTAGGAAACTTGAGATGCCTATATATAAATTCCAGCGTATTTCAGAACTTGATGGCGCGAACTATCAAATGGTTGACCCGGCTAACCAGCTCATGCCTATTCTATTACACCCGTTAGATATTGAGAAGCGCGACGGGCTATTTCGAGCATTGAACTGCTTTGCTTTCCAGGGGTGGCTTACTGCAAACCCTCAAATAGATACATTGCCGGTGTCTATTGCCCATGAGATGGCCCAGCATGGCGATTGTCACAGAATTTCGAGAGATATCGACTCCCAATTTGGGGAGGCCCGGGATATGGGCGAACAGGTCGGGGCATTTCTGTTATACGCCTTGGCGATGGAACGGAAGGCCCCCGGACTCGTTACTCGCCGCCGGATCATAGACGCGTTGACGGCATCCCTCAAAGCTAGGAGGCGAGAAAAGGTTAGCCACCTGAGTGTTGGGCGCTATGTTGAAGCTGCATTTGAACGTTTTGGGACTGTTGCCCACCTATGGACTGCGTATAAAGTCCTAAAGTCTGACGGAAGGTTTGGCGACGTTTTCCCATGTGCTCCAGAGCATTTAAACGACTTCTTACTTGTCTCTGAAGAGTTAAGGCGATTTGGTGAGGGTTTTTGCCCGCAAGGTGGGTGTGCCCCGATACTTGACGGAAAAACCGTGTGGCGATCTCCGGTTGATTACAATATTGACGGAACGGGTAACGTCATTGGGTTTACTGAAACCCCAGAGGGGATTCAAACTTCCCTGTCAATGCAAGGAGGGCGCCCGAGAACGTATGACTGGGACGCCTTCGATATTGAACTAAGAAAGCGATTTGAATACCATGGAAGGATTTATAAATCGGACCCCGAGTTTGGTAGCATCACACAAGTCACAGACATGATGCTCCAATGGTGTGAGGATAGCTGGGGGGCCCAACCGTCTAAGAGCATCGCCTTTGAGCGTGTCTCAACGGTTGCGGCCGGGTGGCGGGAGTCACAGTAATCCCGGCAAGGTTTTGCTGATTTCTTTATTGGGATTGGCGGATTACGTCCACGAGCTAATCATCCACAACCTGCGTCTCCAACAACCCATGGAGAACGCCGTGGATACACAACCCACCAATCGCTACGGCTGGCCAGTCATTGACTGGGCCGCCGCAGCAGGGATCAGCCGGGCAAGTACCTGGAATCTGATCAAAGAGAACCGCGTCGAGAGTGTCAAGTTTCTCTCCCGCAGACTCGTACTCACCCACCCCAAAGATTTTCTGCTGTCCCTGCGGGGTGCCGCCTGATGGCCAACTCCCGTACCCCCTCGCGCCTCAAGCCGACCACGGTTCAACGGCGTGTGCTCAAGGCCCTGGCCGAGGACGATGCCCGCATCGTTATCGATGGCGCAAACACCGCGACCATTCAGCCCGGAGGCGCCCGCGTCTCCGTCCAGACCGTCCGGGCCCTGGTCCGCAACGGCTGGGTTACCGAGCCCATGCCTCCGCTCTTCGACCGCCACACCGCCGGCACCATCACATACGACGGCCGCGTCAACCTGCAAGGACACAACTGATGCTCGCCATCCGCAACCCCACCCCCGGCTCTATCGCCGACCTTCACGGGCGTCTCGGCCGGGACCGCCGCACCAGTCAAAAGTTCTACAGCCTCGCGGGCCGCGAGGACCACGACGGCCTCCGCGTCGCTGTCAACCAGCTCGCCGCTTTCTTCACCGATTTCAATTGATCCAAGGAGTTCACACCATGGCCATTCCCGCCACCAGCATCACCGAACTGGAGTCACTCCGACAGGTCCTGTCGGCGAAGTTCGCCAAGTGCGTCGACACCAAGACCGGCAAGATAAGAGACGCCTACCGGGACGTGCTCGACGAGCTCGTCGACGCCGCCGACAACATCCGCCACGCCAAGGCCAATAACCTGACGGAGGCGCTGATAAAGCTGCGGTATGCCGTCGACTATCTCAACCAAGACATCTTCGACGATATTGAGGAAGACTATTCGCCGATAGATGACGAGTACACCAAGAACACCTTGGCCAAGTTCCAAGCTGTTAGGGATGCTCTTACGACGTTCGTCGTCTACGTAAATTCTACTTTTCCGCCCTCCGCTAAGTAAGGAATTAATCCCATGACCGTTTCCGCTACTTCGACCGCCGCCCCGAACCCGTTCGCCGACCTGGGCGCCATGAGGTTGAGCCAGGACTTCGCCGAGATGTGCGGGGCCAAGCGCCTGCTGACAACTGTTCCGGTGGGCAAGCCCGGCAAGCAGGATTTCGTTATGATCCACCCGGACCCCGAATACCGCATCCCGGCCGCCATCATCGAATTGAAAGAAGATCGCGAGACCTACTTCGTTACGCCCAAGATGGCCGCCGCCCTGCCGGGAGAATTCCAGCCGGCGGTTCTGTATACTTGCATGAATCGTCAAGGCGTCTTGCGTATCTGGCCTGTTAAGCTCCCCGGCCCGGATGGCAAGATCAATCCCTGGCATAACTCGGCGGCCGAAGCGGCCGAGATGGCCACCAAGAAGTGGGTTCGCGTCACCGCTAACATGGCCCTCGGTGCCTACGACATCTTCGAGGCGGTTGGAGAGTTGCCGCCCCCGGAGTGGCCGAGCCTGCCGTTCTCGGAAATCCTCAAGATCGCGTTCAAGGACCATCTGGTCGACGGGCCGAACCACCCGCTGATTCAGCGCCTGCGCGGCATCGCGTAGTGAGGGCCAGGGAAGTGTGTCTCCGCGCAGCCAAGTTGGTTGCCGGAGACCGCGCCCGCCAGCATGGGGACGCCGTGCGGGTGCATCAAAAGATTGCGGCGATGTGGGGCGCCTACCTCGGGACGCAGTTCACCACCGAACAGGTGGCGTGGATGATGGCCCTGGTGAAGATCAGCCGGGCCGCCTGCGGGGCCAAGAACCCCGACAATCCTATCGATGTTGCCGGGTATGCCGGCATTGCGGCGGAAGTTGGTGAGTCCAATGATTAACGATCTACCCTTCGGTGAAATCTGGTGTGTTGATTATGAATTCGGCTCCGGTCCAGGCGAAAACCCGGAGCCGATTTGCCTTGTTGCTTGGGAGTTGAAGACGGGGAGTCGGTTGAAGTTATGGCGTGACCAGTTCGGAGTGCTGCCGCCGTACTCAACCGGCCCCAATTCTCTCTTCATCGCGTATTACGCCAGCGCCGAAGTCGGTTGCCACCTTGCACTTGGTTGGCCGGTGCCGGAGCGGGTGCTCGACCTGTTCATCGAGTTCCGCCGCCACACCAACGGGGTCCCGACCGGCTCCGGTGCCGGCCTACTTGGGGCCCTAGCCTACCACGGGCTCGACGGAATCGGCACCAACGAAAAAGAAGAAATGCGCGCCCTGGCCCTGCGCGGCGGCCCCTGGACGGAGGCCGAACGTATGGCGCTTCTCGAATACTGCGAAACCGACGTTGCAGCCCTGGCTCGCCTGCTGCCGGCGATGCTGTCGAATATCGATTTGCCCCGTGCCCTGGTCCGTGGCCGGTATATGTGTGCAGTCGCCGCAATGGAGCATAACGGGGTGCCTATCGATACCGTGACGCTCGACCGGCTCAAACGTCATTGGCTCGATATCCAGGATCAGCTTATTGCCGATATCGATGCCGATTTCGGCGTCTATGACGGTCGCACCTTCAAATCGGATCGCTTCGCTACTTGGCTGGCCCGTGCGGGTATCCCGTGGGCGCGTCTCGCCAGCGGCAAGCTCGACTTGAGCGACGATGCCTTCAGGGAAGCGGCCCGCGCCTACCCGGCGGTTGCCCCGCTCCGCGAACTGCGTGGCGCCTTGTCCGAAATGCGGCTCTCGGACCTGCATGTCGGGAAGGATAGCCGGAACCGCACCATGCTCTCGGCGTTCCGCGCCCGGACTGGCCGATGACCGGCCCCCACTGACTG
>SESF01015610.1_pt1 | contig 30677 bp, 14 predicted proteins | sample 3171521 | NCBI WGS metagenome assembly SESF01 (sample SAMN10866945, study PRJNA518727) | freshwater metagenome | biome: subpolar coniferous forest; feature: holomictic lake; material: water; isolation source: holomictic Lake 227, 6 m and 8 m depth | place: Canada: near Kenora, Ontario | collected...
GGGTACACGCATGGGTTACATGGATTCCGGCGTCGCGGAGTATCTTTTCGAACTCAACGTTTTGAGTGCCCGGGTTGAAGATCACCCGTTTAGGGCTAAGGTTGATGATATAATCGTAATAGGGACGCTGATTCTTAGCTCCGACATACAATGTAACCGTGTGGATGTGTTCAAAGGCAGTGCCGGGAAGGTCGATTTTCACCCCATCGATTTCTCCTTCCCTGAGGCCGATGGCACAGACCGGAAACTCATACTTAAGCAGCTTTTTTACTGCAAGATATGAGTACCTTTCGGGGTTTGTGCTGGCACCTATGACCAATGTTTTTCGATGATGCAAAGCCTGTGGAAATTGCTGTTACAAAATTAACAATTCCTGAGAAACTGTCAGTTTTTTTTCATACATTTCTGACAAATATTCAGATTTATAGATATGGCAGGGAGTTTGATTGGTTGTTGGTGATTGGTTGTTGGTTGTTGGTTGTTGGTTATTAGTCGCTGGCACGTAACATCTGACATCAGGCTCCAAAACTAAAAACCAAAAACCAAGTACCAATCACCATGAAAGGAGACATAAAACATGAATTTTAACAACTTCACAATCAAAGCCCAGGAGGCTGTTCAGAAAGCCCAGGAGATTGCGACAGGTTTACAAAGCCCTGCAATCGAGCCCGACCACCTGCTGAAAGCAATGCTTAATGTAGATGAGAACGTCATACCATGGCTTTTCAAAAAACTTAATATCAACCTCGGGGTGGTTTCAAAAGCCCTTGATAAAATGGTTGAATCCCATCCCAGGGTTTCAGGCGGTGAGATCTATCTCTCAAACGATTCCAAGAAAGCACTTCAGAAGGCTACTGCGATTGCCCAGGAGATGAAAGATGAATTTGTATCAATCGAACATATGCTGCTGGGAATCCTGGCAGCCGGAGATGCAACATCCAGGCTTCTAAAGGACTCAGGTGTAACTGAAAAAGAACTCAAATCCGCCGTCAAACAATTACGACAAGGCAGCACAGTCAGCAGCCAGAATGCAGAGGAGAACTATAACGCGCTAAACCGTTACGCCCGCAACCTCAATGAACTGGCAAGGGACGGAAAGCTGGACCCTGTTATCGGACGGGACGAGGAAATCCGCCGTATTCTGCAGATATTATCGAGACGCACCAAGAACAATCCAATCCTCATCGGGGAACCGGGAGTTGGGAAGACGGCTATTGCCGAAGGACTGGCACATCGTATCATCGATGGGGATGTCCCTGAGAACCTGAAAAGCAAACAGATCTTTTCACTCGATATGGGGGCCCTGATGGCAGGTGCCAAGTACCGGGGTGAATTTGAAGAGAGGCTGAAATCAGTAGTAAAGGAAGTCATCAATGCCAACGGTGAGATTATCCTCTTTATCGACGAGATCCACACCCTTGTCGGGGCAGGCGCTACCGAAGGGGCCATGGATGCCGCCAATATCTTAAAGCCGGCCCTGGCAAGAGGTGAGTTACGTGCTATCGGAGCTACTACACTTAAGGAATACCAGAAATACTTTGAGAAAGACAAGGCCCTGGAGCGCAGGTTCCAGCCTGTGATGGTAAACGAACCATCGACCCTTGATGCAATATCGATATTACGCGGGCTTAAGGAGAAGTACGAATCACATCACAAAGTAAGGATCAAAGATGAAGCTATCATAGCCGCAGTAGAGCTCTCACAGAGATATATCAGCGACCGCTTCCTCCCCGACAAAGCCATCGACCTCATCGACGAGGCTGCTTCAAAACTCAGGCTCGAAATAAATTCATTGCCCGAGGAGCTGGAGATTATTGAACGCAGGATACGCCAGCTTGAGATCGAACGCGAAGCCATCAAACGCGAGAATGACGCTTCCAGGCTCAAAAGTCTGAGCGAGGAAATCGCCAATCTCAGCGATGAGCGCAACCAGCTTCGTTCAAAATGGCAGGCCGAGAAGGAGCTGGTTGAGCATATCCAGTCGAGTAAAAAAGATATCGAAAACCTTAAGCTTGAAGCCGACCAGGCCAACCGTAACGGCAACCTCGGACTGGTGGCCGAGATCAGGTACGGAAAAATCCCCCAGGCAGAAAAAGATATCGAGGAGTTCAAGGCAAAGCTTGAGGAAATACAGAAGGATTCCCCAATGGTGAACGAAGAGATCGGGGCAGAGGAAATCGCCGATATCGTGAGTCGCTGGACCGGCATCCCTGTGAGCCGCATGCTTCAGAGCGAACGCCAGAAGCTGCTTGATCTTGAAACCGAGCTTCACATGAGGGTTGTGGGGCAGGAAGAAGCAATTGCCGCAGTGAGCGATGCCATACGCAGAAGCCGGGCAGGATTGCAGGATAACAAACGACCCATTGGATCCTTTATCTTTTTAGGGACCACAGGGGTCGGCAAAACCGAGCTGGCCAAAGCCCTGGCCGAGTTCCTGTTCAATAACGAAAACAATATGGTGAGGATCGATATGAGCGAATACCAGGAACGGCATACCGTTTCGAGGTTGGTTGGAGCTCCCCCGGGATATGTTGGTTATGAGGAAAGCGGACAACTCACCGAAGCGGTCCGCCGTAAACCATACAGTGTTGTGCTCCTCGACGAGATCGAGAAAGCCCATCCGGATGTATTTAATATTTTGCTGCAGGTGCTCGACGACGGCAGGCTGACCGACAACAAAGGCCGCACGGTCGATTTCAAGAACACTATCATCATAATGACCTCCAACATCGGCTCCCACATCATCCAGGAGAACCTCGAAAAGGTCAATGAGCGCAACCGGGATGAACTGCTGAACCGCACCCGCGAACAGGTGTTCGATCTGCTGAAGAAAACTATCAGGCCCGAATTCCTGAACCGCGTTGACGAGATCATCATGTTCGAACCCCTCACACGCAGCCAGATCAGCAAGGTGGTTGAATTGCAGCTGAGCCTGGTGCAAAAGATGCTTGAGAAAAACGATATACACCTGAAGGCAACTCCTGCTGCCGTGGATCTCATCGCTGAATTGGGATTCGATCCGCAATATGGTGCAAGACCAATCAAACGGGTGATCCAGCGTGAAGTCCTGAACGAACTTTCGAAGATGATCCTTTCAGGGAAGGTCAATAAGGATGCAGAGATCCTGCTCGATGCTAAATCAGGAAAGCTTATGTTTAAAAATGAATAATGAGCTTTGCTGCTTAGTATTTCCTTAAGGCCTCGCCAATTGCGGCGGGGCTTTTATTTTTGACTGCGGATGAGGGAGATTTACAGTTTAATCCTGATCATGTTCTCTTTGCGGTTCAGCAGGCCTGAGATCGATTCAATGTCAATGATTGCACCTCCCTTGCGGTACTTGTTCTCCTGCTGAATGAATCTGATTGGCAAGTCATTACAGAAAATTGTTTTGGGAGAGTAACAATCTTCTTTTACCATATAGATAAAAGTCATCGGATAACCCATCAGATATACAAAGGCAGATAATCCATCCATGGTTTTAGGCAATACAGGATCTATAATCAGTTTGCCTGATTCAAGGCTCAGTCCCAGCAAGCGGGCAACAACAATGCCAAAATAAATTCCAGGACCACTTGAATAAACTCTCCATCCTCCTCTCATGGTAATTGTTCCTGTTTTTATTTCATCATATCGCTCATCCGCCTCATAACGACTTTTAAATGCGACATCAGAACTGCTGTAATAACAATTTGCCTGCCGGATATCACCGCATTCCACAATCTCCCTGTAAGCGACAGGATTTGCCTGACGCAATGCCTTCACAAACGCATCGGCTTTGCCGGTAATCGCCAGTGCTTCGGCATATCGAATATGCTCATGCACATACATCAGTCCGATTTCACGCCCAAAGAATGTACTGCTTTCGGCTCTCTGAAACAGGGTTTGCAAACCACCACTATACTTTAGCGGACGGTCCATCAAACGGGCGCCGTCGGGACCCTTGAGATATTCTTCAATCAACATCTGGTGATGTAATCCCTGTTCTTCTGTTAAGATCCCACTGATGATCCCCCTGTTCATGGGCAACAGGCTGTAATGTATGCCGGTCCTGGTATCGGAAGGATGCAGCAGGAGGCTGATACTGCCGTCTTCTTCCATCAATCCATAACCTGCAACCACACCATCCCGTATAAGGTACTGATTGAAATCGGCGGCTATTCTCCCGCAAATTTCCTTAAGTTCCCGGGCTTTCCCGTCATTCCCGGTCAATTCGTAAACAAACTGCAACTGCGAAAAGGCCTGATAATTCATTTCAACGGTCCAGCTGGAGATCATTCGCCTGGCCAGTTCTTTGCTTACAGGTTGCAACGAATCATTCCAGTCTCCCCCTCCAAACGGGACCAGGGCAGTGCCCCTGATAAATGAAGATGTTATCAACCGCAGCAGCCTTTCGATATGTTCAGCCAAAGCAGTGGTTTCGGCCAAGCGGAGGCCTTTCGAATCGTAATACGACACCATTTCATCCATGATCCCGGTATCGCCGGTTACCCTGATATAATTGCTGAGTGCAATGATGCACCAGTAAAAGACATCCCCATGGGAACTATCTGCGCGGATTTCACGGTAGCTGTCAAACATCCACCACTGGGGCCATCCGCCATCAGGGTTCTGATTTGAAAAAATGATGCACAAAACCTTCCGGGCAATATCATACTTTTCCATACAAAGCAACAGGTCGAAAGGTCCCTGGGCAATATCACGTGTACCCCAGGCTGCTCCGCTAAATTGCTCCAATCCGAAAGGAGTCAGGAAATGCGTAAGTGCATTCATTCCAAACCATGGAAGCGCCTCCCTGATTGCGGCAAGATCCTGCTGGTCGCTTTTGAGTGAAATCTTTAAACTCAGGTCCTGCCATGCATCTTCCGCATCCTTGCAATCTTTATGATACTGCTGGACTGGGTCCTCGAATAAAACATATTTTGCTGCTGAAGTAACCTCTGCAACAAAGCTCATGCTGAAAGCTGAAGTTTTCTTTATTTCCAGAACAAACAGGGAATCCTCCCTGCGCTTATAATCAGGATAAAGGGCTTCATCACCACAAGCGGAGTATTCGGAAATACTTTTTTGTACAATGATCCTGAACTGTGCCTTGGGAAACTTTCCAGTGATCATGCTGCCAGGCCTGGGTTTTGCAATGAACTCCCCTGCAGCGATGCCGGGACAGACAGTCCACCCGTTAAGAAAATCGAAATGATGTGTGATCAAAAGTTCTACATTACTTCCGCTGTGGACTTTGAAGTCCATGTTAACCTGGGGACTCACTTTCGAGGTCCAGGTGCTGACCTGGAAACAATACTCTCTGAATTTATATATCCAGCGGCAGTGATTCAGACCCATTTCGAAAGCTGAAGGAACTCCAAGCAGATATTTTCTGCCATTTATCCCGACAAAAATTCTTTGTCCGCTTTCCAATGAGAGATTGAACTGACTGTTGCAAACCGATAGAAAAATATTGAAATTGGTGTTCCCCTGGCTCAGGTGGGAATTAAATACTCCGTATGCATAAGACGTAGTGGAGGCAATACTTTCTTCTGGGCCGAACCCCTGTGAAGCTTGCATAATATGGGCATGCGGACGGTCGGTCAATACTTCCTTCTCGAGAAGAATCACATGATCATTCTGCCTGCAGAAGAATGAAAGTAAGCGGGTTTGGTCAAACTCAGAATGCCGCCTTTCATTCCCGAAAAAATGCTCAAGCTCGCTTTCGCTCAGATTTTCGACAGGTAAAAATGAAGAGGTACTGAATATGTTTTCAACCGGAATGGTATATTCACGAAAATCATCCGCAGATAATTCAATATCAAATTCAGCAAACACATCCGGCAGGCGTTTCAGATCATCTGCTGAAGTTGCTGAAGGATGGTCAGGAAGGTATGCTGTTACAAAAATACTCTCATGATGCTCCCCAGGAGCGAGTTTAAATGGTTTTTCCTGCAAGGCAAGTATGGAAGATTCCCCGGCATATTCTCCTGCCAGGTTGCCGGCCCATAAGGCTGCAGGAGTCCCGGTTTGGCGGAATGTCTTACCGTAAAACTGCATTCCGTCAGTACTCCCGGCAATGGCGGTGTTTTTGCAGGCCATCATCAGCCATGGATGCCCGTTGGCTTCTTTCATATTCTGGCGGCAGCAGATCACCTTACCATAATCTTTATCCTCAAGGATAAGCCTTTCGATATATTGGCTTACGTAGTATTCATTGACCAACCCGTCGGAAATTGTTTTTAATCCGGCATCCTGCAAGTGTATCATATCAAGATCAATTGCCGCATCAGTCCTGTTGGTCAGGCAGACGCTCCATTGCCAGCTCAGGTTTTGTTTTGAAAGCTGAACCACACATTCATGATCAATGCCGCTCCAGCTTCCTTTTGAAATGTATGAATCTTCAGTAACAGCAAACTGTTCCTGGCCTTGCCCTCCAAGAAGGGCAGTGAACTCCCCGGGATTAGAACTCTTCCTGAGGTACAGATTTGTTCCGGGGACAGAAAACACTGATGCAGATCTGAGGCTGATCCTCACAGGGCCGGCATCGATATGCTCAACCGAGCCATTTTCAAGGAAATCAATTGAAAGTCCTGAGTGATTTTTTATTTTCATCTACTTCATCCTGATATTTAGGGTCATTTCAATCCGGTGCAAGTGAGAATATGTAACTATAATACGCTTTTCATCAAGGACAATGTTTGCATTTTTTCCATCAACTGTGACAGAGTCTATCTTATTGACATCCCCACCTTCAAGGACTATCTCCCCTGCCAGGTCACGGTTTCCGTACAATATTATCTCCAAATCCCTTTCCCCATCTGAAATACTAAGTATGTCGGATGTACCGTGAAGGATGCTCAGGCCCTCTGAAACAACGAGGCAAACCGGAGTTAATACCGAATAAAGCGCCGGCCAGTTCATTTTACCTCCAAGGTAAGGTATGTTTATTAAATCACCGCTTGCAGGATGGGTATAGGTTATATCACTTGTATGATCCTCGTTGTAATAGTTTCCGATAAACAAAAGGGCTGAATTATCATCAGCAAATCTTTCCCTCACAGTTATACTCTCATTTCCCGCCCATGCCTGACGCAATTTTGCACCGGAACTTTCAAGCATTGCTTCATATACAGGCTTGTGGCCTTCGGTATCAAAGCCAATCCATGTACCAAGGAAGAGCAGGGATCCGTTTCCAACCGATTTCGAAAATCCGCAGACACTCCCCCTGATAGTCCTGGCAATAATTTCAGCCCGGTCAAGGCTGGCTTCGTCAAAGGTGATCTGGGGATTTGCACATTTAATATCTCTAAAACCGTATATATCGACCAGGGGAGAATCAACACTTTCCATGCCCGAAGGTGATACACTCAGTGCATCACGAATGATCGTACACGGAATTTGCGACATTTCTCGATCGGGCAGGTAGGGGAAAATTACCACATTACCTCCGGATTTGGTATAGTCAACGATCACCTGCTGCTCCCGGGCATTCATTTCATCGGTGCAGAACGCCCATACCTGCTTATATTTCTTTAATGTCTCTGCAGAAACCTGGCTCAGGTCTTCCATATTATAATCGATGTTCAGGACCTGCAGCACTTTAAGCAATCCATCGAAGTATGCCGGTCTGCGGATGGAGGATGGGTTGAAAACAATCTCACAGCCGCTTTCAAGAGGCCTTTCCAGCTCGGTTGCATAATAAGGCGGATAAAACAGCACACAGACCTCTGTCCTGCGCTTTGCATTTACGATAATATTTTCAACCGATTTTATGATCCTGCTCATCCGCTTAATCAGGGGAAAGGCACTGCCTTTATCGGCCTCTGGGTTAAGCGGATTGAACCAGTAAAATGTTTCCCCCGAATACCCTTTGCGGCTTGCATTGCGGCCCTGCGAGAACATATAATAGTTCCAGCCTTGCAATCCGTTGGCGATGCTTGCTTTGTAAAACAATTCCAGCTCCCTGGGATTTGTCACCACATGGTATTCCCTTGAACCGCACTGGAATTCTGCGGCAAACAAAGGCTTGTCGCCCTGCATTGCGTGCGTGATGTCATTGATGATGCGGTCATCATGCATATTCCTGTAAGAAACGAATTCCGGTATATGGTCTACCCCGAAAACGATCTCGCTTTTATCCCTGTACAGGTCTTCATACATGGTAATGTTAACCGGGAATTCATAGCCATTTCCATAGATCCAGCCGGGGAGGTTGTGATAAAGGGGAACGGAAACACCTCTTGCCCTGGCCATGGAAGTGAGCATTCTGAGGTAATCTCCGTAATACGTTCTCCAGAAACAATGCCATTCGCGGTCCCTGGCCCTGTCGGCCTTTGACTGGTAAGGAAGTTTGCCGTCGGGCGGGAGTTCCACATCGTTAAAATCAAGGTAATTCGTATCCCACAGAACATTTAGTGCGGCAATATCATTGAATTTACATGCAAGGTAAGAAACGAAGCGCTGTTTCACTGCATTACTATAATCGGCCTGCTTTGCCAGCCAGGAGAACACACCGATCTCGTTGCAAATCTGCATCATGATGATGTTGCCGCCTGAACTGATCTCGCGCTCACTGATAAAAGGCATGATCTTATCATACCACAGACCGACCTTTTCAAGATATTTGATGTTGAACAGGCTTACTCCGTCGCTTGGAAAGATCTCGCCCCTGCTGTTTCTCATTTTAAGCTGCTCACGGTATTCTTCAAGGAACCAGTCGGGAAGCCCGGCCCCGCGGAATTCGGCAAGAATGAATGGCCCGGGCTTTACAATGCAATTTAGTCCGTAAGCCTGGCATCTCTCAAGCCATCCTTTTAAATCACGTTCCGGACATGTTGTCCCTTCAAAATCAAACACCGACTCTTCCGGTTCATGCCAGGCCCAGGGGATGTATGTACTTATCGTCGATAAACCGGCTTCTTTGGCTGCTTCAAGATGTTTGTCCCAGAGTTCACGTTTGATCCTGAAATAATGGATCTCTCCCGAATTGAGGAATACCTTTTTATCACCAAGATAAAAATTACTTTCTTTAACTGAGAAATTCATTCGTTTTTAATAATTAACACTTTTCATCCCTTATCCTTCATCCAACATCCAACATCCTGCATCCTGCATCCTGTTACGTTTTTGCCAAGTTTCTTTGCCTTAGCAGATCCTTGATTTCATGGCTTCGTTTCTCGGTAAGCGAGTACTTCAGAAGAAAGAAGATTGAAAAGATGCTCAGCAGCAGGGGCAATCCGATCTCAACCACACGCATCATTAAAAGTGTGTACGGAGTTTGCTGTGTGAGTGGGGCGATTTTGCCTTCAATTGCGCCGAGTTCATTATCCAATAAAACCAAGGATGATGCAGCGTTCATGCTGGCAAGCCGGTTGTTTACCCCGGAAATTTCCTCCATGATGACATCATAGTGTTTCCTGCTGTTTTTTGTTTCCAGCGATTTGGCTTCCAGGTGCGACCTCAACTCAAAGGAATACATCCTGGCCTTTACAAGTTTCGTCTCCAGCGTCAGTGGAATTGCCCTTTCGACGGCGGCATTCATCAGGGAGTCCTGTGCCCTGGGTACCAGGCTTGCCAGAAGCGATTGAACCTGTTCCAGTTCAATGGACGTAACCTTCGTTGTCAGGAATGCATTTGACAGCATATTTTTCCGCTCCTCCGGGTATGCGGTCAGGATTCGATTCGCCTCATCAGGTTCCTTAAGAGATTCTTTGTCAAGGTAGGTCATGTATTCCTTTGACTCGGTGAGCGCTTCCCCGACCTTTGTTTTCGTGTTTTCCAGCCACTCCTTATTGGTGCTGCCGAGTCCCGGGTATCCCTTCCAGTACTGAACTATGCTTCGCATCTCCCTGACGCTTCCCTGTATCTTGTCCACTTTTGTGACCTGGGTTTCATCGAACATGGTAAATACGATCAACACACCCGTTACAAAGCTGGCCAGGGCAGATCCCATTTTGATGAACCACCAGAATACCGAGTAGAAGCTGCCTTCGGCCCTGTACCCGGTTTTCAGTTCATCTTCATCACAGATATCGCCCACCATGGAAGATCCAAGGGTAAAGAAAAACAGCATTCCGATGGACAGCAGAAACGTGGGGATGATGATCAGGTAGGGATGTGAAGGGTTATAGCATACAATTTTAGATAGTTGCGCCAGGCACATGAGTAAAATAGAAATGGTAAGCGTGTTCCGTTTCCCCAGTTTCGGACTGATCCAGTTGAGGGGGAATACCGCCAGCACTCCGGTGATGGCCCAGGTGGTGCCGTTGATTGCGAGCATGTAGGCTCCGGCAACTTTATCTCCCCCGAAAACATAAAAAATAGGGATGTATGACCCGAGAAGCTGTACAAAATTAAACCCCATGGCCAGGGTGAAAATGGTTAAAGTAAGCATGATAAAGTTCCTGTTGGTGGCTGTGTGCTTCATGTCGTGCCAGAAGGGTGTTTTTTCATGCTTTGCTGCCTTCACAAATCCCGGCTCCTTCAATTTATAAAACCACCAGAATGAAAGCGGGATGAGGAAAGCAGCGATCATCAGTGAAACATAACGCATGCCATCGGCTTCATTTCCTCCGGGACCTTTGAAAATTTCCATACTGGCGAGGACCAAAAGCCAGGGTGTGCTCATCGCAAAGAGATTGCCGACAAAACTCTTGGCGCTGAACAGCCGGGTGCGTTCGTGGTAATCGGTGGTCATCTCCATGCCGAGGGCGCCGTGAGGGATCTCGAAAAGATTAACAGCAGTAAAAAACAGCAAAAGGGAAAAAAGAATATAGCCAAGCTGAAACCATTGAAAGCCCGTATCCGACGGGAACCAGGTGCGCACCATATCCCCCTTGGGGATCCACCAGATAATGACAAAAAAAACAGCAACGAGTATTCCTCCGATCAGGAGATAGGGGCGCCGGCGTCCCCAGCGGGTCCGGGTATTATCAGACAGGTGACCTATAAAAGGATCCGAAAGTGCATCCCACAACCGTGGGACTATGAGAATAGCTCCAAGCCAGAAAGCACTTAGCCCAAGGCTGATGTTGCCCATCAAACCCACAAGGATACCTGCTATGTTGAACAGGGCGATTGGAATAATCCCTCCTGCTCCGTAAGCCGCGAGCTGGGAAAAACGGATACGGTCTTCAGGTTTTGTGAGATAAGTTGAGTTTGCTTCCTGGTCTTTCATTTGGGCCCTTTGATTTTAGTAATAAATCTTAACTTCCGCAGGAATCTCATTTACCGATATTTCCTTATTATTGAATTCCTTAATCTCCCGCTGATTAACCGTCACCATAACAGGTGGTTTTGCACCGTTGAAATTTTTTATTTTTATCCCGTTAGCCGGGAGTTTCACCTCGCCGGAAATCAGAAAGTCGTAAACATTTCCCTCTTTTTTCACGGAATAAGAGATTTCTCCATAGTAGGTGGGAAGATTCTTTACCGACATCCCGGCTGGCGAATCGATCCAGTCCTGGTAAAGAGCTGCAGCCAACACCAGTGACTGATCATATTCATTCTCATATACGAACATAGACCTGATCGCATTGATAAAATCACTGCCAACCCAGGTATGCGGCATATCACCTATGTATTTCGGGGCCCGGTAATCCTTCCACACAACTTCAGCCCAGTGGTTCCATCCCCGGGGCCGCTGGTCATTCAAAAAGAATTCAATCAACTCTTGAGCTCTGCATGGCTGATCCAGAAGAATGAATGATCCTATCAAACGATTCTCATAAGGGGTGTAATTGACCCAATCGAGCCTGCCATCCCTGCGGTTTTTGAAAAACTCATAGTACTTGTCGAAGGTGTTGTACACCTGGGGCTTCGGCAGATTGTTCAGCTCATTGCAGGGAGTGAGAGCAATCGTGGTCGAAGTCGCATCAAAATCACCAAGCTCAGCACAACCGGGTATGTAATCTATATGTTTATGTTTCATCGCCAGGCTGATGGAGTTGTAAAGGTTCTCCCTGAACGTGTCCCGCACCCTGACAATTCTTTCATAAGAGGCCTTTTCGCCAAGAATTTTCTGAATTTCAGCGGCATCTTTAAGTCCTTTCATGGTAAAAAAATCATCCCAGTACGAATGCATGGGTTTAGCCGAATACCCTTCGTGACTTATCGATTCGGTTACCAGGCCGTAACACAAACGCAGGCTATCGTTACCGTATTTATACTGATCGGTCGACCTTTGTGCAATAAGTGATTCAATATAATCAACGGCTTTCAGCACATTGGGGTTCTTTGATTTCAGAAATGCCGTATCGTGTGTAAAGTTGAAGTATTCACGGATCATATAAATCATCTCCCCGTGACTGTCATTTTCAGGCACAGGATCAGGTCCCCTTGAATCGACGACACAAGGCACTTTGCCGTTTTCGTACTGGTGGGCTGTATACCAGTTGATGAAATCTTTCACTTCCCGATCAATGCCCGACTTCAACAGCGCAGAGGATGTCAAAGCGCCGTCCCTCATCCAGCTGCGTTCATAAGAACGTGAACCGGGCTGTATCCCGGCCTTGTCCCGATTGATCAGGATGTATGCCAAGTTTGATTTGTATGTATTTATGATCCTGTCGGCGGATGAGGGAAGGTCAAATCTTATATGCTCAACTTTCTGTCTCCAGAAATCCATGGTCCGGGAAGTTTCCTCCTGTACAGATTCATTACTGAACTTTGCGTCGGCGGCATTGGTTTTGTAAAAAGGAACGACGACAAAAAACCTGGTTTCCTCCCCTGCTTCGAGATGAAACAAAAACTTCATCACCCCGCTGGCCAGTCCGCCCTGGTCAACAGCAGACTTGTTCAAAGGTACCTGGCCTCTGCTAACTAGGTCAACAATATTCCCCTCATCAAATCCGCATGCCCCGAAAGCCTCGTACTTCCTCAGAGGAATGATCATCTTATCATCCACCAGCAGAAATCTGCCATCCTCTTCTTTAATCGACCTGATTTTCCCTGCACCGCCTGTAAGATTCAGAAACTGGTAGTACGGATTGACCTGGAAAGGGCGGATCAGAAGAAAAAATTCAAAATCCCTGGCATCTGCAGCAGTATTTGTAAATGTATAACTGACATCAAGCCTTGAATCTTTGTTGGCTTCTCCGCTTGCACTTACCCCGACAGCAAATTTCAATCCGGAACAAGGCCATGTCACAGTAGGGAGAAAATCGAATTCTTTTTTGTTACCAGGAGCTCCCAGCGATTGTATGGGCTTTACATTGCTCCAGTTACATAGTGAATCTCCAACCCTGATCATGGGCTCGATCGAAAACCCTGCTTTGTCAACTTCAACCATTCCGTCTTCGTTGATCAGAGCTTCCTTTACATCGTTATTAACTCCCGTTATCGTCCAATATGAGGCCTGTTCAAGAAAGTACCTGGGATAATTTCCTTTTGCTGAATGTTCGGCTGCATAGATCAGGAAATCGTTTACCGACATTGAATTTTTAATATCCAGAAATTTCAAACCGCTTATTCCATACCCTTTGTCAGGTTGACCTCCTGACAATTCAATCTTCAGGTACCTGGCTTCCGCCTCACAAAGCCTGATAAAACTGACATCATTATGATTCGTTTTAACCGAATATGCCTTTTCCCATTTCCTTCCGTCATCCGACAACAAGATGTCAAAAGAAACTGCATGATGATCCTTCAGCCAGTCGATCTGCAATCCGCCGAATTCCCTGCGGGTCCTGAAATCGACGAGTACGTTTTGGGATTTTGCGGTATTGCTTTGCCAGAATGTCTTTTCGGCATTGTCAATCATATTATCCGCTTCGTGATCTTTCAGGCTTGAAGAGGCAGTAAGCAAGGGAACAGGATATGTTTGGCTCTCAGGAGGGAGTGGCTCAAACTTCAGTTCATCGATCCAGATCGTACCTTTCCCTCCCACCGAAGATGAAACTGTAAATTCAATCCTGTCTATACGTTTTAGATTGTGGTCATTTATGGGTCCCCAAGCAAAACTTATATGCCTCTTTTTAATGGTGATCTTTTTCCATTCAGAAGGAAAACTGAAGTTCCTGTTATTGACCCACCACACATTGTTCCCGGTACTGTCGATCAGCTTGATCTCGAAATTGTTGGAAGGTGAATTTGCTTTAACATAAAATGTCAGTTCATAATTCGCGGGAAGGTCAATCGGGAACAGTTTCTGAATTCCGCCGTAACCGGTACCATGTAAAAAGTCATAATCAAAACGGATGGCATTGCCGTTTAAACCTGTTTCGTTGGACAACTTCAGCTCTACTCCGTCTGATCTTATGAAAGTCCAGCCATCCTTACTGTTACATTCATCCAGTGTTTTAACCTGGGCATGGATAATCTGGGTAAACAGAACAAGAACAAGTGATAGTGCGAATCTTTTTCTGATCTGACTAATCATAAGCAGCATTAATTCCGTTTTAAATATTCGAAGCCCAGCCTGTTTAATCCCTTTTGAATAACCGGATCTTTCATTACATAATCCCACACCATTCCCGTTCTGAAATTTTCGATCATGATCAGCATCGGGCCCTGGTCAATCCCGATAAAATCATCATCAAACCATTTGGCTGTCAGGTTGAAGGAATCATAGAATCCGTAGCGGCCCCATAGTTTTTTTCCATACTTCGAGCTGATGGATTTAATTGTGGGGAGAACGATTTCTGGGGCAAATGGCAAGGAAGACAATGAAGCGTAAGCTGCGATTGTTCCGTCATCAAAATAGTTATAATCGGGGCCTGAAGTGCCACGGCCAGCATAACCCAGGAATTTTTTACCTCCGGAATTGAATTTATCAGTAGGTCCGTCGCAAGCCGTCACTCCCCAGCATAATGAATCATAACCAGTCCAGCTTTTAGGATTTTCTATTGCATACTGTCTCTGTACATATGTAGCCTGCCTGGAATTCTCAAAATAATCGATGCCTTTTTCTTGCATGTATTTGTCGGCAATTCCCCTGTAATCTATAAAAGCCTGGGAGAACTGATGTCCGAACAAGGGAGGAAATGCCACATGTGACATTCCTTTGTAAGGTGTGTACCATTTATATGTACTAAGCCATGCATCATAGCTTCGTTCAGCGTTTCGCATTCCACTCCCTGCTGCCAGCACATAAAGGAAGAGACCTTCATTATAGCCTGCCCAGCCAAAATCATGCAATCCGTTTTCAGGAGTCCAGCCCATTGAAAGCGTAGAAGGAAACTTCCCCTTATCAGGCATTTCCATAAAATTCCAGTCCACCCTCTCGAGTAATTTGGCTGAAAGTTGCCTTATCTCATTTTCGGTCTTGTTATCCTTGTTATAGTAATTCCGGGCAAAGATGATACCCATCATCAGTATACCTGTATCTATTGAAGAAAGCTCGCATTTCCATTCCCGGGTACCGGTTTTCATCCGCAGAAAATGATAATAAAATCCTTTGTAACCTACTCCGTTGGTATCGGTATTCTGAGGGGAATTGTAAAAAAAACGGAGGATATCAAGAGTAATGGCAGCAGCCTTCTCACGACTGATCCAATTTCTTTCTGCCCCGATTGCAAAGCATGGAATTCCAAATCCAGTAGCTGCAATACTTGAAGGCGCCCAGCTTGCTGCCCTGTCCTTAACAAGTCCTTTCTCTGGATGATGTTCGTTCAAAAAGAAAAGTAGTGTCTTGTGCTGAATTGAATCAAGCATAAGCTCTTCAGAGGGAGTCAGGTTATAAATTATTTTTCCATGGGGTTTGAATATGGTATTCTGCGGATGAGCTGCAATAGCCCCCAGGATAAAAACTACGGATGTTAAAAGCTTGCTGATTTTCATACCATTGGTTTTAACGGCTTTTGTTCAGAGCTTAAATAAAGCATGATCCACCGTGGCCGAACTGCCTCCGATGTAAGCATTGAATTCCCCAGGTTCCCAGTATTTCCTCAGATCCGGGTGATAAAATGACAGGTCGTCTCTGCAAAGGAGGAATGTTACGTTAACTGTTTCACCCTTCCTGATCAACACTTTCCTGAAACCCTTGAGTTCTTTAAGCGGACGTGTTATACTGCCAACCTTATCCTGAATGTATAACTGCACAACTTCCTGTCCATCCCGATCGCCTGTATTGGTCACTTTTCCTGAAATTGTTATTGAATCTCCCTTAACATAAGACTTAATCTCAGAATAGCTGAAAGTGGTATAACTGAGGCCGAACCCGAAAGGATAAAGCGGGGAATTCGGACAATCGAGATAACGGGAGACATACTTCTCATCAGGATTGTCGGGTTCAATGGGCCGGCCGGTATTTTTCGAATTGTAATAAACAGGTATCTGTCCGGTGTTCCGCGGAAAACTCATTGTAAGCTTGCCCGAAGGGGATACATCTCCTGAGAGAACATCAGCAATACCGTTCCCTGCCTGCGTCCCTCCGAACCAGGTCTCAAGAATGGCGGGGGCCTGCTTTTCCAGTCCTGAAATCGCGAGGGGGCGTCCGTTGAACAGCACAACCACTGTTGGTTTACCAGCCCTGAGTATTGCTTCCGCAAGCTTGTCCTGCATTCCGGGGAGACCGATGTAAGTACGGCTGGCCGCCTCACCACTCATTTCCCCGCTTTCGCCAAGTGCAAGGATCACATAATCGGCAGCCCGTGCCACTTTTACTGCAGCCTCGATATGGGATTCAACGCTGTCGTCTATTGCACAACCTTCTTCATAAACAATTCCGGCCTGCATTCCATAGCGGGTTTTTATTCCTTCAAGCAGGCTAACACATTGTTCCCATTTCCCTGCGGAGTACCAGTTGCCGGGCATGTCTTTCTTCGAATCGGCCAGCGGGCCTATTACCGCGATATTTTTCACTGTTGGCGGAATTGGAAGAGTATTACCTGAATTTTTCAGCAGAACACAGCTTTTTGAGGCCATGCTTCGTGCAAAATCCAGGCTCTCTTTGGTCATTATCTCGGTTTGTTCCCTCTTGTTGCTGCAGAAGAGATAAGGGTCACTAAATAATCCAATCTGGGCTTTGGCACTCAGTACCCGGCGCACGGCCTCATCAATTCGAGCCTGGCTGACCTTGTTTTCTTTAAGTAGTTCTGCCAGATGATCTTTGAAGGTATTTCCAACCATATCCATGTCTACTCCGGCATTCAATGCCAGGCAGGCCGCGGCCTTGAGATCGGATGCAACCCCGTGGCAAACCAGTTCTTTTACTGCTGTCCAGTCTGTAACGACAAAACCATTGAAACCATATTCCTTTCGCAGGAGATCGGTCAGCAACCAATGATTCGCAGTTGACGGGACCCCGTTGATCTCGTTAAAGGATGTCATTACTGAGCCAACTCCTGCATCCACGGCTGCTTTATATGGAGGGAGGTAACACTCGTAAAGTGTAAGCGGGGAGATATCTACCACATTGTAATCCCGTCCGGCAACGGGAGCACCATAGGCAGCATAGTGCTTTACACAAGCAAGTATGTGCCTGCCGTCAGTTATGCCTTTGCCTTGGAATCCCCTGACTCTTGCTTTTGCAATTTCTGAACCAAGCCAGCTGTCTTCACCTGCACCTTCCGACACTCTCCCCCATCTTGGGTCCCTTGCAATATCAACCATGGGAGCATAGGTCCAGTTGATGCCTTCTGCTGAAGCCTCCATCGCAGCAATCTGCTCGACCCGTTCGATAGAAGCCAGATCCCAGCTACAAGCCTGGCCGAGGGGAATCGGGAAAATGGTACGATGACCATGTATCACGTCATTGCCGAACAACAAGGGTATCCTGAGCCTTGAGCCTTCTACTGCAAGCTTTTGAAGCTCACGAACCTTGTCTACTGTATAAAAATTAAGGACCGCACCTGCCCTGCCGTCTTTTATGAGTTGCTCAAGATCAGAATTAATAACTGGTCCCGTGGCATTCCATTCCGATGAGAGCAAGGTCAATTGCCCGATCTTTTCTTCAATGGTCATCCTTCTGATCAGTGATTCGACAGCAGAATCTTCTGCAGGAGAAAGAATCCTGAAACCCAGTTTCTGGGATATCACCGGCTGATACAGGAATATCAAACCAAGCGAGAATGTAAGAATTCTTATTGACGAAATACGGGTCAAGTCACAGGGTGATTTAGATGAATGAAATTTTTAATGCGTAAAGCCAAGTTTGACAAGGCCTGCCTGAACCTTGGGGGACGACATGAAGAGGTTCCAGAGCTTTCCTGTCCTGTAGTTCTCAATCATACATACGATCGGGCCCTGGTCTATGGCAATATAAGTATCGGCCCACCATCCTGCGGTAGGATCGAAGGCATCGCGAAATCCGTATTCACCCCAAAGACGGTCACCAATGGTATAATAGAAAAACCTGATGGCTTTCATCGACTGCTCAGGTGTAAAGGGAATGGCCGATACAGCAGCTGTAGGCGTGATCACACCAAGGTCATTGGTCGGAGACTGGGCATCATAACCCCAGGGGTTGTCACTGGCGGTAAGTCCCCAGCATGACTGGCTGTAACCCACCCACCCCCTGGGATTGGTATAACAATATGTCCAGTTTATGAGTGACTGGTTAACATTCTGTTCCATGTAGTTCGCATACTGGTCCTGCAGGTTTCTGGGGTCCAAACCCAGGTAGGAATACTGCGTAAAGAACAAGGGACCTCCATAAGGGCCTCCGAGCGGAAGTGTGTAACCGTAGTAGCTGCTACCGTTTCTGATGTCTCCATTCATTGCATAACCCTGTGTGTAAACACTGGCGGATATGGGATGAGTAGTTGATGTTGCTGCAACGATATATGTGATCAGGGTCTCGTTATAACCTCTTATTTGCATATTCATTCTCCATCCTACAGTTGGTGACCAGTGCCAGTAAAGAACATTCTGACCATTCCGGGTAAACCAGTCGTATTCCACTTCATTGGTAAGACTGTCAATCCTGTTGATCAGGCTTTGCTCCAAAGGTGCAGAAGGGTTGAGATATTGCCGCAAGGTGATCAATCCTTGGACCATATAGGAAGTTTCAACCAGGTCGGCCCCGTCATCGTCGGGAGTAAACGGGACTGTTTTACCTGTTCTTCCATTCAACCAATGAGGCCATGCGCCATGAAAACGATCACAGGTTTTCAGAAACGAACAGATTTTTGTAAACCGGGCAACACCCTGGTCCCTCGTTATAAAACCTCTTTCAATACCAACAATCAGGGCCATAAGCCCGAATCCTGAACCACCCGTGGCTACAACATCTCCGGAAGTATTGCGCTCCCTGGCCATCCCGCAATCCGGTTGGGCAAAGTCATAAAAATATCTGAACGTTTTCTCCTGGATCAGGGTTAATAACTGCTCATCGGGTATAACCGGGAACTTTGGTGTTGAGTCCAGCGAGGTGTAGAATATATTATTGAACCCGCTAAATTTTGCCCCGTTCTTGGCAGTCAGCGCATTGGAAATAAAGAAATAGACAGGTGCAAAATCTTTTGTCGGGGTATTACTCGCAATTGACAGGGTTTTATTATCCTGCGAGATTGTATATGTCAGCGAAACAGAGGGTACTATTGTGAAGCAACTCTGATAACCTGAAACATTAAGGGAATCGGAAAATATGATCTGAATCGTGAACTTCTTATAATCTATGTTTTGCGGATTCTTTGGCTTTTGAAAGTCCTGCTGGTTCACAGTAATCCCGGTGATGGTCAGCTGACCCACAACGGTAATAAACGTAACTTCCGCTCCGGGAAATGGTTCTCCGTTTGCTCCAGTGATACCGGATGAAAGGATGATCTTGTACTGGGTAAAATTATCAAGTGCCGTCTGCGGCGAAATCTTGACCGATTGATTATTGTTAAGTATTGTCAGGTTGCACGGAACCGCTGAATTGTCAGTTTTTTTCAGCATGATACCCTGGCTCCCCGACACAGGATTGATAGCCGTGCCGAAGTCAATGATAAAGGAGCTGTTAACTGGAATGTTTTTTGAAACAGAACTGAGGCTGAGTGTGATGGTATCAGCCATTACCCTGCTTAAAACTAATTTATCGGATTCTTTCTTTTTGCATGCTGGGATACAAACAAGGTTACTGACTGCCAGTATTATTACAAGCATGAAGTAAGGAAGCGTAAAGGGTTTAGTGTTTTTCATTCTTGAACGTATCGCAGGAAGTTAATTCAAAATACATCGCCGGGAATTGGAAAGGCGGCTCCCAAAGACAGGGAGCCGCCTTCAAGCCAAGTTAAACCAAACAAGAATACACTTAGTATTTCATAATTTTAAGTGTAGAAGGACTACCCGTTTGCGGGTAAATTGTCATGATATACATACCTGCACGAAGTGCAGAAGTATTGGTAGTTGTAACTCCTGCTGCAAGGTCGTTAAATGTAAGTACTTGCTGACCAAGAGCGGAAGTTATAATGATCTGTTTGATGCTCTCTTTGGAGTCGATGACCAGCTTGTCATTGAATGGTACAGGGTAAACGCTGACGTTATTTACTGATTTCGGTGCCTCAATGCCAACAAGGGGATTTGGATCATTGTTAAGAATGATGTCATCATAAAACATGACCATATCTTCGGTAAGTGTAAGAGGATCTTCAAAATCAGGCATAAAAGCAATAACCGGGTACGGCCCTGTTTTTGAAGTGTAATCAAAAACTATATCTTCCCAGTCTCCAATTTTGGTTTGGGGGTTCATTGAAAAGGTTTCCAATGTGCCGGCAGCGCCACCTTCAATTTTAAATTTAAGCGGACTGATGCGTGGCTTCCATACTTTCACATGCATATATTTATTGGTAGTAACATCTACCGGAGTTGGTGACCAGAATCCGCCCCAGGGTACACCGTCTTTATCACGGTTAAAGAGGCAAACCCAGTTACTTTGATTGATCCCTGTGGGATAAGGATTAGGGACCACGATCATGAAGCTCGAATCGGTCGCTCCGCCCAGCATAAGATTTAACTGGATGATCTCAAAATCTTCAATCATGGAAGCAGCAGCTGAATTGGGAGTTGGGTCATTGTTAACCATAATGTCATCGAAAAAGATCACGATGTCATTGGTCAGTGTAAGAGGATCCTCAAAGTCGGGCATAAAGGCGATGGTTGGGTAAGTGCCGGTTTTGGAAGTAAAATCAAAAACCATGTCTTCCCATGAACCAACTGCAGTTTGCGGAGTCATTGAAAATGTTTCAAGGGTACCTGCCGCACCTCCTTCAAGCTTAAATTTAATAGGGCTGATACGCGGTTTCCATACTTTAACATGTACATATTTGTTAACAGTGACATCAACCGCATTGGCCAGAGCTGACCAGAATCCCCCCCAGGGTACTCCATCTTTATCGCGGGTAAACTGAGCCACCCATTTACTTGTATTAATTCCTGTAGGATCGGGATTGGGGACGACAATGATTGAACTTGAGTCGGTTGCGCCGCCCAACATCACATTCATTTTGATTACTTCAAAGTTCTCAATGACCTGTGCATTCATAATGCCGGCAAAAGACAGCATCATGGCTAAGATTAGTAGATTTCTTTTCATGATTTGGTTTTTTTAATAATTGAATTAATTGTTTTGAATAATGATTTTGAATGTTTAATCCGTCATCGCGGGAGGATGAATGTACTTACACCCTCCCGCTGAGACGGCAAGAAATAAATTAAGGCTTGTACATTGCTGCAATTTCAGTTTCGGTAAGTGTTCTGTGATAGATCCTGACTTCATCAAGGCTTCCGCCGAAATGGTTGGCAGTCGGGAATTGATAACCACCCCAGGTTTCATTGGCCCACATAGTACCCCCTCTTGACTGAACAAAACCAAAAGCGAGTTCGGGCAATACATCAGGAGCTTTACCGGCCCAGATAAGACCGCTGGCACCAGTTTTCGGGTCACCAACCGGCCAGAAGTTGAAATCATACACTTTCATCTTTTCACCATTGAGATATATGGTAGCACATTTGGTTGTATGATCAAAGTTATATACTACAAAAGCCCATTTATCTTTCAGCAGAGATTCAACACCGCCCGAACCTGAGAGGTCCTTGCAGAATGTGCATCCCTGCCAGCCTCCATTGTCCTTGGTTTTGCCATCGCCGTTGAACGGGAGGTCATCACTGAAAGAACCACCAGTTCCATTGTTATACTGAGCTGCCAGCTTACATTCAGCATAGCTTCCGTTGATTTCAAACTGGAATCCATAGTAAGCACCCAAACCGATTACAAAATGTCCTTTTGGATTACCACTTGCGTCAACATGGCCAACTGAATTGGTCTTAACCCAGAAACACAGGGAGAAATCTGCTGTATTTGACAACTGATCGCCATTGGGTATTTCGATAATGCTTGTAGTACCATTAAACACAGCACATTTTCCTGCAAGCGCGTTAAAAGAGCCGGCATAAGTTATGGCCACAATACCATCCGCTTTCGGATTAAAAGTCCCGATCTGGTCGTTTGCATTATCCTCAAAACTCCAGTATGCAATAGCTCCGCTTGGTGCATAAGGACCAATGGTTGAGAAGTTTCTGGTCATGCCTGAAATAGTTTGGCCGTCAGTGGATTGAACACCGTTTAACTTCAAAGTGAATGGTGTCCCTGTACCGAGGGCTGAAACAGGTACAATAGTGATCGTATTGCCGCTGGGAGTAAGAGTCAGTGGAATAGTTGAATTGTCAAGGGTATTGACAAGAATTACAGTATTTGAGTTAACACTGGATGCATTAACCGCAACCGTGAAGGTAGCCACAATCGTTGGATTTGTGGGGATATTGGTTGGAGCCGCAGCGCCGTTCATGTCGATTGTACCACCTGCAAGCAAAGTAACAAGGCCAGACAGGTTAAATGTGACAGAACTGCTGTCGGAACTTTTTTTGCAGCTCACACTGCCAATCATCAATCCGGTGACAACCAGAAAGACGTTAAAAATTAACCACGTTTTTTTCATAAGCATAGGGATTTAAATAATACAACAATTAAATTATCAGATTTACTTTTACCAATTTGGATTTTGTTTCAAAGTCCCTTGTGAAATATCAATCTCACTCTGAGGAATCGGAAGCAATTCATTTTTACCAGCTTTAAAACCGAGAGGACCTAAAACCTGGGCGGCTCTTCCTGTCCTGACAAGATCCCAGAACCTCCAACCTTCCATACCGAGTTCATGCCGTCTTTCGTTAATTATGATATCCCTTAACTCCGTCTGGTTCGTTGTCGTTATATCAGGCAAAATGCCAGGATTCCCCTGCCTTGCTCTCTGACGAACCTGGTTGAGATAAATCAAAGCATCGCCTGGTTTACCGTTTTCATTAAGCGATTCCGCGGCCATAAGCAGGACATCTGCATAACGGATTAACCTGCGATGATGACCATATTGTGTAATGGTATTATCACCAGGAACCCAAACTTTCCTTGTATAGCACTCAATCTCGATAATGTTTCCAAGGGAGTCATAAGTTATGTCGGGGGTGCTCCCATCTCCGATAATTACGATACCGTCTATAGTGTCTTTCAGATTAATTACAGTCCCTTTGTACCTGGGATCGCCAGTTTCGAAAGAGTTCCTGAGATCGATGGTCGGCCTGCTGAATCCCCAGCCTCGATTAGGCGTTCCCCTTACACCCTGAGTATTGGCATATTGATTACCGCCTCCCTCTGTGCTTTCAGTCATAATAGCTCCCACTTCAAAAACAGATTCGATGCCATTGTTTCCCAGTACACCATTGGCGTCAATGAAATTTACCTCGAGCCCATACTGATTTGAATTAATTACTTCCATTGCATACTTCTCAGCATTTACAAAGTCCTTTCTGAAGAGGTATACTCTTGCCATTAAAGCTTTTGCAGCGCCCTGTGATGCCCTGCCGAGTTCAGATCCAAGATATAATGATTTCACTGGTAAATGATCAATCGCAAACCCAAGATCTTGAATAATCAACGTATAGACTTCTTCAGAAGAAGCACGGGTCAACTGTAAAGGCGGTTCTGTTGTTGTGACTAAAGGAACACCTCCCCAGGCGCGTACAAAATCAAAATAGCAGAGCGCTCTTAGAAAGCGGGCTTCGGCAATATACCTGGATTTCAGTGTCTCATCCATGGTGATCGAAGGAATTTTTTCTATAACCACATTAGCTCTCTTTACTCCAACATAAAGTGCATTCCAGTACCTGTCAAGTCCGTCTCCTGTTGTTGTAAATGTGAAGTTATCATAGGGGCCGATTGTAGAAACCTGATCATTAGGATTGCTGCCTTTTCTGGCATCATCTGACATGATATCAAAAATCGGATAACCTCCTGCATTATAGTACCATTCCCTGATCGCTTCATATGTAGCGTTTGTTGCCAGTAAGGCATCAGAAGGAGAAACCGGGAAGTCCTGCTGTGTTAAGGTACCCTGCAGATCTTTTTGAAGGAATTTTTTACATCCGGAGAATGTTCCACCAAAGAAAATCAACAAGATTATAAAATATATTCTGGTTTGAGTTTTCATGTCTTAGAAATTTAAATTGATGCCAAATGAGTAAACAGCGGTTATAGGATAAATCCCATAATCTATGCCAGACGATAAAACATCTCCGCTCCCGATTTCAGGTGTATAACCGGTAAATTTAGTAAACGTGTAGAGGTTGTCGGCTTTAACATATAACCTTAGCTTTTGCATATAGATTTTTCGGCTCCAGGAAGAAGGTAAGGTATATCCGAGTGTTACGTTTCTGATACGTACGAATGACCCATCCTGGATAAAATAGTCGGAAGGAGTGTAATTGTAGCCACCGAAGGAAGCACGCGGAATAGTGTAGCTTGTACCCGGACCTGTCCAACTACCAAGAACCCTGCTTTCAAAATTATAAGGGTCCGGCCTGACGACCTCTTTTGCGTTAAAAATCTTATTCCCGGTCTGACCCTGTATATTCATTGAAAAATCTATATTCACAATTTCAAACCCGAAGTTGAAACCGAAAATGAACTTCGGGATTGGAGAGCCGATGTAAGTTCTGTCCCGGCCATCAATCTTCCCGTCTCCGTTCACATCAACAAATCTGAGATCTCCAACACCTGCCTGTCCGTCATGAGGATATGCATTTAATTCCTGCTGGGTCTGAAAAACTCCGTCGGTTTTGTAACCATAAAATGCTCCGATTGGCAAACCGACCTTACTAAGAGTGACCGGTATACCGTTTCCGAGATACCCACCAATAAGAACGGAATCAACACCTGATGACCCTCCGACGCTAAGCACTTCATTATGAATGGTAGTACCCAGAAAACCAACATTATATTTAAACTTTCCCACCTGGTCCCGCCAGCCGACATTGAATTCAAAACCTCTGTTGACAACTGAAGCAGCATTAAACCTGATTTTTGCCCCGGCGCCATTACCCAGGTAACCCGGGACCGAAAGAAGTACAAGAATGTCGTCAGTTTGTTTGTTATAAAAGTCAAATTCAGCCGTTAAGCGGCTGTCTAAAACTCCTACCTCGAGACCCACGTCGATTTGTGTTGTAACTTCCCATTTAAGATTTGGATTCCCGGTCAGGCCATATGTGGCACCTGTGTTTGGATCATTGTTAGTACCGAAGATTGTGACAATGTTTGATTCTACCCTCGCATAACGATCCCAATAAGGGATTTTATCATTTCCCAGTTTTCCCCAGCTTGCCCTTATTTTAAGTTTATTCAGCCATTTCGCTTTCTCCATAAATTTTTCCTGGTTAATATTCCAACCAAGCGCAAATGAGGGGAAACTTGCGTACTGGTTACTGGGTGCAAACTTGGAAGAGCCGTCACTTCTGAATGTTCCCGTGAAGATGTATTTTTTGTTAAACACATAATTAACACGCACTAGGAATGAAATCATTGAATAATACTGGTTAAGGTCAACACTTTCATATATGCTGCTAATCGTATTGACATTATTTGTCGGATCATAAATGTATGAGGGCTGAATGTACCAGAAATTCCGTCCATCCCTTATGAGATTGGCTCCCGAGAGGCTGAATCCGTCAGAAGTTGTATTCTGCATTGTATAACCAGCAACTGCGTCAATGGAATGTTTACCAAATTCCCTTTTAAAATTCAGGGTGTTCTCCCACAACCATGTGTAATTATAGTTGCTGTTTTTCACTAGACGGCTGAGAAGGTTTTGCTGCTGGGAAATTGTTCCGTCGGGATTATATACAGTGAAGGCCGGAGTGAAACTTTCTGCTGCATTATATCCCGCATCAACGCCAAAACTTGTCTTAAAGTTGAAAGATTTAAGGAAATTCACTTCAGCAAAAATATTACCAACGCCTCTTACACCTTTGATGTAATTATTAGAATACGCGAGCTCGGCAAGCGGGTTGCCGACATTATAGACCACTGCAAAACTTCCGTCAGGATAATAAGGAACGAGCGTTGGTTTTGCACGATATGCAGCATATGTTACATCGGGTGCGACCTGCTGGCTGTAAGGAGCAATGGTAATGTTATTCCCGAATTTGACATACTCCGAAAGATTAAAAACATTATTTAATTTAAATGTGATACGCTCGTAACTGGATTTGTCGACAATACCTCCCTGCTTAAAATAACTGCCGCTAATATAATATTGTACTTTTTTAGAGGAACCCGATGCCGAAACCTGAACATCATACACAGGAGCGATATGAAAAACCAGGTCCTGCCAGTCAGTGTTCGGCACGGCATCAATATTATTAAATGTTCCCGGTTTAATCTGGTTTGATATGAGAGCGAAATCATGTCCGTTAAGCAGGTTAATTTTTTTTGCCAGTCTCTGAATACCGAATTCCGCGGAAACATTAAAAACGGTTTTATCATCCGTTGCATTACCCATCTTCGTAGTAACCATGATAACACCATTTGCTCCTCTTGATCCATAAATAGCAGAGGCTGATGCATCTTTGAGAACCTCCATCGATGTGATATCATTACTGTTCAGAAAAGAGATATCATCAACAATAACACCATCTACGACATATATTGGATTTGAATTTCCAAACGTTCCAACACCCCTGATCCTGACAGCAGGATTTTCCCCCGGGGTTCCTGAAGTACTAGTTACCTGAACTCCGGTAACATTACCCTGCAGACTCTGAACAGGATTAATAGCAGTAATCTTGGTAATTTCGTCAGATTTGATGCTTCCAACAGAACCAGACAGATCACTCTTTTTCACTGTTCCATAGCCAATTACAACCACTTCGTTCAAGGATGTGCTTTTGGGCTCAAGAATGACATCAATGATATTGGTCTTCCCCACTGTAACTTCTTGGGATTCATAGCCGATATACGAGTAAACAATAACAGCTTTCTCACTTTTAACCTGAATGATATATTTCCCATCAAGGTCGGTGACAGTACCCGAAGGACTTTCCTTGAGCTTTACCGTTGCTCCTGGCAATGTTTCCCTGGTATCAGCAGCCCTGACTATTCCGGTAATAGTCCTTCCCTGGGCAAAAACACCTTGTGGCATCGACAGAAAAACAAATACAAAGAGAACAATCGGTTTTGCAACCCAGGAACAAAAACGTGTAACTAATTGAATCATAGTCTTTTTATTTATTATCTACAAATTATATAAAACCCGTAAATGCGTAACTGTATGAAATACTGTGAGTTATAAAAACAACTGGAACCTTGCACTAAAATACAACAATCGTTTGCAGATTGATTCATATAGGCTTAAGCACAATTACACCACAAGGCTGAAGGATCAAAAAAGGATTACGTCAATAGTACTTCAACACCATAATTCATGATATATATATATGTATATCAAATCGTTGTAATAATAGAAAATAATTTCAGGATGAGAGATGAAGTAGAGAAGAAAATACTAGAAACTAAGTATAAAATCAACCAGGTTGCTATCGGAACTCAATCCTAATCTTCTACGAAGCCTGTACCGGCGGGTTTCAACTCCCCTGAAACTAATGTTAAGCAAGGGTGCGATCTCTTTTGAAGAAAGATTTAATTTAAGATAAGCGCATAATTTAAGATCGCTCTGGGTCAGATCAGGGAAAGTTGATTTTAATCGTTTGAAAAAATCCTGATGAGCCTGGTCAAACAGCACCTCAAACATTTCCCAGTCCTTGTCGGTCGACATGTTTTTATTTATGAGCGAATGAATTCGTTCAGAAAAATAAGCCGGATACTGACTGCCAAGAACCTTCTTTTGCTGGTCCAGTTCCCGGCGGATCTCAATCAGGAGTTCATTCTTCTTTATAAGAGACATCGTTGAGTCGGCAAGCTGAATTGTTTTATACCTGACTTCCGACTGAAGCTTTTCATTCTGCAAATTGATGATTGCTTTTTCTGACCGCTGCTTTTGCTGTACAACCAGCAACTCTGCCCTCTCTCTCAGCCTTGCCTGCTTACGAAGGAATCTTTTGCGGTAGAAGGAGAGGCTCATAATGACAATGACGAAAATAACAAATGTGTAAAGGAGATACCCCACAATACTTTCGTACCAGGCGGGAAGAACCCTGAAACGAAGAATTATTGGATTCGTAAACATTCCACTTTCATTCAGCGTTCTGACCATGAGTTTATATTCCCCTTTTGGCAGCCGAGTGTATGAAACTGATGAATTTTCGCTGACCGGGCTCCATTCGGTCTCAATATTTGCAAGCTTATATTGAAACAAATTTCTGACATTGTTACTGTTGATATAGGAAAAACTGACGGATAGAGAATTCATGGAATGTGGAATTAGAAGAACAGAATTCCCGGGATTCATTCTTTTCGCCTGGCCCTTTGAATCGAGGCAAAACATATTCCTGAAAAACAACTTTGAGTTATCATTCCTCTCTGAAAGCAAACGTTTCATATTCAGGATCGCAAACCCGTTATCAAGGCATAACAGGCTTCGGTTTTCATCAATCCCTATAACGTTCTCATATTTATCCATCATCCTGATACCATAACTGGGGAGATAAATCTTAGCGAGCATTTTTGCCTTCCCGTTTTTTATCTGGAACAATGCAATATCATCCTTCTTGAGAAACCAGTATGTATTATCCAGTACCTTGACTATCCGTGTTGAGGATTCAAATCCGGCAAGCTGGTAATTTAATTCATTATATGGAATAATTTTATCGGTTAAATCATTCCAGGTGTACAACAGCTTGCCACTTGTAAAAACCACCCTGTTCTCGACATTAAACACATGAATATCGAAGTCGGACGGAAGTCCGTCGGATTTCCCGAACATTTTCAAATCTGTCACACTATCCAGTTCTTCAGAGAGCCTTATTTTATAAAGGCCTTTGATTGACTGCCCTATCCAGAGATTTCCAAGATGGTCGGTTTCGAGGAACCTCGAAGGTTCCTGATATCCTTTAACAGCATGCTGATATGCCCAATCACCATTCCTTCTGTCGTAAATTACCAATGGAGAATAGGTGCTCTGTATCAAATGTTCGCCATTCCTGGTAATAATCTTACGGAAAGCATACCCCCCGCTAACAAATGAAATTCTTTTCAGCGTATTTCCTTTTATCTGGTAGGTACCGTTTGTATGTCCACAAATAAGGGTACCATCAATATTTTCGAGATCCCACACCTGTCCCTGGGAGTTACTTATAAATCCTGAAAAGCGAAAATCAGTTGTGACAGGGTCCGGACTATAATAAAAAACACCGCGGTTTGTACCAATGTACAAGGTGTTATCAAAAAGCGCTGCAGTATAAACTGCCCCAAGTTGTTCAAGTTTTTCCTGGTAGATCGACACACATGGATCAACCGAAATCCTGTCAATTCCCTTGTCAAGTCCTGCCCATATATTTCCATTTATGTCAGAACACAGCGACAGTACAGTATTGTTTTGAAGATAATTCTCAGTATTCAAATGAGCGACAATCCTTCCCTGTAAATCAAGAATGTAAATCCCATTGACGATAGTTCCAACAACAATATGATTACCGCTGATCAACGCATTATTGATCTGGGCTTCTTTTAACGGGGTATTTACTTCAACATTCCAGGGGACGATCGATTTCCCATCAAAACTGAACAGTCCATGAGAAGTGGTGCCGATGAGATAAGTTTCATCTGGCATAGGCAGAATGGTTTTAACTTCGCTCCTCCCGAGAGTTTTTGAGGGATCAACAGAAGTAAGTATTTCTCCTTGAAGTTCATAAAGCATTCCAGTTACAGACTGAACAAAAAGGTGTTCACGGGCTTTCAGCAGAAATATGATCGTTCCGGGAACAGGAATTGAACGAATACTTTTCTGATCGTAAACAAGTAAAGAGGTAAAACTCTGGAAGTAAATTTTCCCCTTGAATGGAATGATCTTCCAAATTTCATCATTATGAAGGTTTATATGTTTCATCCATGGTTTAAGTGAAACATACTTCCATTCATGATTCATATCCTTCTCCCAATATCCGCATTCCTCAAACGAACCAGAATAAATTCGGCCATCAGGAGAAGCATACACCGAACGGACGATCGTTTGGTCAGGGTTACTGTATAGTTCCCATTTCGCACCATCAAACATGAGCAAGCCGTCATTGTTGGCAGCATATATAAAACCTGCCTTATCAGCATCCAATGACCAGTTTTGATTGCCTGCTTTGTAATCCTGCTTGCTGTAATGAGTGACCAGGAAAGAGTTTTGTGTGATACCCTGGTTAGATGCCAGGATAAGTAAAACAACAGTAAAACAAACTCTCAGATATGGCTTAAACATAGGGGGATAATCCAATAAAGAACACTAAAATACTAAAAAAAAGCAACATGATTGTTCAGCATAGAACGGGTGTATCTATTAATTGAAAAG
>SESF01025779.1_pt1 | contig 30633 bp, 24 predicted proteins | sample 3171521 | NCBI WGS metagenome assembly SESF01 (sample SAMN10866945, study PRJNA518727) | freshwater metagenome | biome: subpolar coniferous forest; feature: holomictic lake; material: water; isolation source: holomictic Lake 227, 6 m and 8 m depth | place: Canada: near Kenora, Ontario | collected...
AATATGTGGCTCTTACAAAATACAGCTTTCCATCTCTAATAGATCTGACAAAAAACAAGGGGTTCTTATTGACATTCTTCTTTTCTTCGGCTAGTCTTAATACTGAACTAGAAGTGGCACATTGACAAATTCTCCATGAATTGTCAAAATTGAATTGTTCTTTATCTTTTTTTATCTTTATTCCTAATTCATGATGTTTATCAGAAACGGATTTTAATTTTATTTTTTTCGCAATTTCATCTAGATATAAAATATCGTTATCATCAATTTCATCTTTAGAAGCAATATCGTTAACGGATAACCTATCCTCAAATTCAAAATTTTCCAAGTAAATATTATATTCGCTATCCCATTTACCTTTTGAAATATTCTCAAATTGAAAACCTTTTATACCAGTAGCTTTTGCTAATATTAAATATTCTTTATATTTCGGAATTATACCTAGCCTATATACACTACTCATCTTTAAACCACTTGCTTCACTCATTTTGACAACAATTATTTTTGTATTTCCATAAAATATTTTGTCCAATAATATCTTTAGTTGTGCAATCTCATTATCATCAATAGAAATAGCCATAAATCCATCAATGGTTAACAGCCTTTTTGCTATTCGCAATCGTTTATCCATAAATGATAACCATTTCGAATGTCGATATGTATTCTCTTTATCAACATAATCATCATTGTACTTAAAATCAGTTTTACCTTCTTTGTCTTTGTTTCCTGTATTGTAGGGTGGGTCAATATAGATTATATCAATTTTACCTTCGTGCGTAAAAGTCAGTGCAGTAAGCGCATGGAGGTTATCACCTTCAATAAGAATATGGTTGGGTGGATTGTTTGGTGATAGTTTTTCTTTTATTATTTCTTCTTTTACCTCAGAAAATAAAGAACTTTGATGTGGTATATTATTCTTATTCTGTTCATTATCTAATTCTGAAAATTCGGATTCAGACAAGATTCTACGTTCCACCACTTCACGTAATACAGGCAATTTAGTACGTAACAATTCTTCGGCTGCTTCGGGATTATCTTCCCAAATCAGTCCGTATTTCTTTGTATCATTGAGTAGTTTCACCAATTCGGCACGTTCTGCATCGGTCAGTCCGTCTAGCTGTTTAATTTTATTCAGTAAGTTTTTTTTGAAATCTTTTGAAGATGTATCCGGGAGAGTAGAAGAAAGGTCAGCCATTGTGGTGGATTTAGAATTTATGGTTTTAATTTGTTCCACCAATTGCTCAAGAATAATCCACAAAAAAAGCGTGGACTAAATCCTTACCCGCCACCAAGCCCCTGAGAAGGCCACATGCAAACGATAAGTCAAAAGCCCACGCCGTTGGCGTGAGCATTTTGCTTATTGAATCTGTTTGCATGTTCGCTTAGGGAAATTTCTCAGGTTTCTGGTGGCGCGAACAATAGCAGAATGCTATTTAATTAATATGTTGAAAATTGTTTTTTGATTATGTAGAGACGTAATGCTTTGCGTCTCGTTACTAGTTTAATTAATTGAGAGACGCTAAGCATGGCGTCTGTACATTTTTTTTGTTAGCTGCAAAGATATACTGTTTTCATGTTTTAAACAATAGCTGAGATATACAATTCCAATTTTCTTTATTGTACCTCTGTGTTAGCTCTGTGCTTCTTAGTTACTAATACTGTCCATCGTCCGATGACCGTCCGATGACCGTCCGATGCAACACTGTGATAATTAAGTGCTGCCTCTGTGATTATTCTATGATTTATTTGCTGTATATTTGCACCTAATTTATCATTAACCATTAATTTAGTTGCTCGTTTCAGCTCTTCTACCTTTGGTAAAATATCCGGCAAACACGGCACAGCCGTAGCTGCTGTTCGTAAAGATGGTTTGTGCATTCTGAAGGAATATAACGTGGCTTCCAATCCCAATACAGCCGGGCAAAAGAATCAGCGGGCTAAGTTTGGTTTTGTAATGAAGCAACTCAATTGTTTACGCAGTGTGTTTACCCGTAACTTTGGCGGACAATATGGCATCAATAAAGTGGTGGCTAAAGCCATGAAAACGGCTGTTTCAGGCGAATTTCCTGATTTCAAACTGGATTATGCTAAACTTGAAATAGCTTCAGGTAGTATATACAAGACTTCGGAGTTAAAGATGGAGAGAATAAGTGAAAAATCACTGCTGCTAAGTTGGAATACTTATTTAATGATGAATAGCTCCCCAACAGATAAAGTGAATCTGGTATTGTTGAATACTCAAACCAAATTTGTATTGGAACGCTACGAATGTACAATGCGGTCAGAAGGAAAAGTTGAAATACAGATACCTCAAAGTTGGATTAACAATGACATTCACGCCTGGATATATTTCTCGTCAACCGATGGAAAAACAAACTCCACAAGCCAACATATCAATTTTTAATCTGCTTACTATTTACTGTTTACTTTTTACTGTTTACTTTTTGCCGTTTGCTGCTTGCTGCTTACAGCTAACTAAATAATCCTGTATATCTCCATGATATGTTTCAAAATATCGTCGAAATCAATTTTCAGGTCGATTAGTTTGCCTGAATGAACGTCAAAAACCCACCCATGAACTGTTAGTTCGCGTTCGAAATAAGCTTTCTGCACGTCGGCAGTTTTAATCACATTCACACATTGTTCCTGCACATTCAGTTCAACTAAGCGTTTATAGCGTTCATCTTCCACGTCAATATTGTTCAGTTCGTCTTTATGCAAGCGGTAAACATCCCGAATACTACGAAGCCACGGATTAAGGATACCCAGGTCTTTCGACTGCATGGCAGCCTTGATACCACTGCAATAATAATGTCCGCAAACAATGATATGCTTTACTTTCAGATGCGAAACGGCATAATTCACCACCGACATGGCACTCAGGTCGTTGTTCGACACCATATTGGCTATATTTCGGTGAACAAAAACCTCACCAGGCTTCACTCCCATTAGTTCTTCGGCAGTAACCCGACTATCGGAACATCCAATATACAGGATTTCAGGATTTTGTCCCTGTGAGAGATTGCTGAAAAAATTTTGATCAATTTGAAGCTTTTCGGCAATCCACTTTTCGTTATTCTTAAAAATCTGTTCTATATTCATTGTTTGTTTATTGGTTAATTAGTTAATTTGTATATTATCACATTGGCACATTAGCACATTAGCACATTGGCACATTAGCACATTAGCACATTGGCACATTAGCACATTGGCACATTATCCTGTAAATCCAATCGCCCCGGCAATAGCATTGACACAACGCAATAATTCAATTAATATTTTATCGGCTTCCGTTTGATTTCCTTCGGCCGAAAAGTTACGCCATTTTTTCAATAAATAAACCTGTTGCTTGTGAAGCGAACCCATGGCTTCCGATCGTAATAGTGTTGAATAATAATGATTCTGACGTCTCATTACCAAGGGTTTATTCAGTAAAACATCGATCATTTTGCGGGTTTTATTCAACTCGCAAGTCAGAATTTCAGTTATTTCTTCAGCTTCAGGAACATCATTTGCCAGCGAGGCATACAATCTAAAAATCTGCTCGTCGGACGATGCCAGACTTGAATCGATATTGGTCAAGACATAGCGAATAAATGGATCACTCAAAACAGCTTTGCGTAGTCTCTCAAACTTTAGGGGTTCGTTATCAAGCATTTTCTCTAAAGTCGTACCAACACCATACCAACCGGTAATATTGAAACGACACTGACTCCAACTGAAAACCCAGGGAATGGCACGTAAATCAGCTAAACTGCGCGTTCCGGTTCGACGTGAAGGACGGCTTCCAATTTTACTTTGTTCAATTGCGTCAATGGGTGTTGCTTTTTCGTAGAACTGAATGAAACCTGGCATTTGTGTCAGCTTTTTGTACACAATCATGCTTTGATTGGCCATATAGTTTAGTTCTTCCGATAGTTCATGTTTATAATTCTGTGTATTTTGTGTCAATAAGGTTGCTGCGAGTGTTCCGGCAGTCAGTAACTCGATATTGTAAACTGCATTGATTTTATTGGCATATTTGCGCTCAATAGTTTCACCCTGCTCGGTAAGACGAACATCACCATTTACAGCTCCGGGTGGTAAAGCACGTAAGAACCAGTGTGTCGGACCTGCACCACGACTAATAGAACCACCTTTGCCATGGAAAAAACGTATTTTCACATGGTGTTTACGACCAATTTCCAACAGTTTTGATTGAGCTTCATGCAAATACCATTGACTGGCAAAAATACCACCATCCTTGTTACTATCACTATAACCAATCATCACTTGTTGAACCATTTCGGCTGAACCGGAGCTTGTTTGTTGTAGTTTCAGACTGTTTATCGTAATAGGATGTGAAAGAAATGCATCTAGAATCAGGGGACTTTCTATCAGATCTTCGATGGTTTCAAAAAGCGGTACAACGGGAATTTGAGAAGCAAGACCTGTAGAAGTTTTTAGCATCAAACCCGCTTCGCGTTCAAGCAAATAAACTACCAACAAATCGGAAACATTACGTGTCATGCTCACAATGAGCGAGCCGATGGCAGCTTCACTGTATTTTTTACTATGTTCATAAACAACACGATATGCTTCAATGGAAGCTTTTGCTTCATTTTCAAGTTCGGTACCTGCTAAAGTAAAAGGTCTGCTCGAATTCAGTTCAGCGTTTATAAACTCAATGCGTTTTGTCAAATCTGAATCCAGGAAAGTTTCTCCATCGAGTTGCGCTGCAGTCATTAATTGCGACAAGGCAAGTTCATTGAAACGGCTGTTTTGGCGAATATCGAGCTTTGCTAAATGAAAGCCGAATGTACTGACCACTCTGATAGCGTCATTCATGTCGGTATATGCTATTTCGGCAGCACCAAACTGTATCAGATTGCGCTTCAGCAAATATAAATCTTCAATCAATTCAGCTGGTAATCGATAACTTATTTCATCTTCACTCAGTTTTCCGCGACCAATCGACACAGGTATTTTCACCAACAGAAAATCAACAAACTGCTTAAATACTTCGGCTTTATGTAGAGCTTTGAAATTGTCACGATATTCTTTTATCTCCTGATATAAATGGGCATATCGTTTCTGAAATTCCGACGAAAGTTGATTTATAGTTACATTAAAACTCAGATTGCGTTGCAGTTCAAGCAGTTCGTTCCGCACTACTTCAAATGCTTTTTCTCGCAATTTGAATAATGTCTTTCGTGTTACATCCGATGTTACCAATGGATGTCCATCCCGGTCGCCACCTACCCAGTTGCCAAAGCTTATTTTAGGAAAACTATCCGCATTACGAATCAACTGCTGATCAAATCCGACTTCCTGCCAGGCTTGAATCAATCTGCGGTCGTGCAATTTTATCACTTCGGGAAAAACCTGTGTGAGGTAATGTGTTATATTGTCAAGCTCTGAACTGACATCCGGTTTTTCTGTGTAAATGTCAGACGTACGCCAAATACGGTGCAAAGCAATTTTGATGTTTTTCCGGTTCTGCTCCTGCTCCATTTTGCTGTACATGCTGTTCTCACGTCTCACAACTAACAAATAAAGGTTTCGCAGATGCTCCAGCATAACCGTTCGTTTTGCTTCAGTGGGATGTGCTGTCAGTACCGGCTCCACATGAATGTGATGCATTTGCTTCACAATTTCTTCTGGTTTAATGCCTTTTTCTTTCAATAATTTCAGATTATACGACCATAGCCCGTTAATTTTTGCCATGGAATGTTCATCCTCTCGTTTCCGACGATTTTGAACAGCTCCGTTTACTTCCACAATATTCAGCAATTGAAAACAAGTGGAATATAACTGAAGATGCTTTTCACTGAAGTTTTTTTGCTGAAAATCAGTGCTGTCAGAAATCCAGGGAATATCATTCGCCAGTACTGCTTCACCGGATTCAATCATCACCTCTTTGAGGCAAAGAAGCAAAAACTCCAGATCATGATAAACTTTGGGTAATTGTTCCTGAACTAATTTTAGTGTACTCATATTTTAGCTTAAGTATTTGAAACTAAAACAAACGCTTGTCTGATTTGTTTTGTAAGATATTCTGAAATACTGAATTTTTGAATTCAAACTAAGTCATCAAAGTTTTTTGGACTGCTTTTTGTATAATATGTGACACTGAATAAATTGGCCTAAAAATCGTTTTTTAGAACGAAAAATAGTATCTTTGTCAGTCTTTTTCGGAAAAACTTGACAAAACAGACAAAAACGCACATTACACTATAATTAAACACTGAAATATGGGATTAACTGATTTTTTGGGGAAACTTCTCGGTAACAAAGCGCAACGCGATTTAAAAGAAATTACCCCTTTTGTTGATAAAATAAAAGCTGCTTACGACGAAATAAAAACGCTTAGTAACGACGAACTGCGCAACCGCACCGAAATGCTAAAAGCACGTATTCAGGACTTTGTGGCTGCTGAAGTTGCGCGCATTGCGGAACTAAAATCAAGTATCGAAGAAACAGAAATTGACTTGCGTGAAAAGATTTACACGGAAATTGACAAACTGGAAAAAGAAATTACCGACAAATACGAAGTGATTCTGGATGAAGTTTTGCCCGAAGCATTCAGCATTATGAAGGATACGGCACGTCGTCTGACTGAAAATCCCGAAATAGTGGTAACTGCGACTCAGTTTGACCGTGAATTGGCTGCAACTCGTGATTTTGTAACAATTAACGGCGACAAAGCCATTTATAAAAACGAATGGACTGCCGGCGGAAACCTTATTAAATGGGAAATGGTGCATTACGACGTGCAGCTTTTTGGTGGTGTGGTTTTACACAAGGGTAAAATTTCCGAAATGGGTACGGGTGAAGGTAAAACATTGGTAGCGACGCTTCCGGTATTCCTGAATGCACTGACTCGCAGAGGCGTTCATCTTGTAACAGTAAACGATTATTTATCAAAACGTGACTCGGAATGGATGGGACCTCTGTATATGTTCCACGGACTTTCCGTAGATTGTATTGACAAACATCAACCTAACTCCGACAGTCGCCGACAGGCTTATCTGGCCGACGTTACTTTCGGAACAAACAACGAATTTGGTTTCGACTACTTGCGTGACAATATGGCAACAAGTCCTGAAGATTTGGTGCAACGAAAACACAATTATGCTATTGTGGATGAGGTTGACTCCGTGTTGATTGACGATGCGCGTACTCCGTTGATTATTTCAGGACCTGTTCCTAAAGGTGAAGATCAGCTGTTTGATGAAATGCGCCCCAAAGTTGAACGCTTGGTGAATACACAGAAAACACTGGCTACCAAGTATTTGGCCGATGCACGTAATTTAATGAAATCGGCTGACAAAAAAGAGCAGGAAGAAGGTGCATTAGCGCTTTTCCGTTCGTACAAAGGGCTGCCGAAAAATAAACCGCTGATAAAATACCTGAGTGAGCAAGGCGTTAAGGGCATTTTATTGAAAACTGAAGAGTTTTATATGCAGGAAAACAACAAGAACATGTACATCGCCACCGATCCCTTGTATTTTGTTATTGATGAAAAACAAAACTCGATTGAACTGACAGATAAAGGTATTGACCTGATAACTGATAATACTGACGATCCACATTTCTTTGTGTTGCCGGATGTAGGTAGCGAAATTGCCGAAATGGAAAAGAATAAGGACTTATCGACTGAAGAAAAACAAAATCTGAAGGATGAACTCTTACAAAACTACTCTATCAAATCGGAACGTGTTCATACTATCAATCAATTACTTAAAGCCTATTCACTTTTCGAAAAAGATGTGGAATATGTGGTAATCGAAAACAAAGTGTTGATTGTGGATGAGCAAACCGGTCGTATTATGGACGGTCGCCGTTACTCGGATGGATTGCATCAGGCCATTGAAGCCAAAGAACGCGTAACTATTGAAGCTGCTACTCAAACATTTGCAACAATTACTTTGCAGAATTATTTCCGTATGTACCACAAACTTTCGGGTATGACCGGAACGGCTGAAACGGAAGCCGGTGAGTTGTGGGATATCTACAAATTGGACGTGGTGGTAATTCCAACTAACCGTCCCATTGCCCGAAATGATATGGAAGACCGCGTTTATAAAACCAAACGCGAGAAATATACAGCAGTAATAGAAGAAATTGACCGACTTGTTTCGGCTGGTCGTCCGGTATTAGTGGGTACCACTTCGGTAGAAATATCGGAATTACTGAGCCGCATGTTGAACGGTCGGAAAATCAAACATAATGTATTGAATGCCAAGCTTCACCAACGCGAAGCCGATATCGTGGCAGAAGCCGGACAAAAAGGAACAGTAACGATTGCTACCAACATGGCCGGTCGTGGAACGGATATTAAACTGACTCCGGAAGTTAAAGTAGCTGGTGGTTTGGCCATTATCGGTACAGAACGTCACGAAAGCCGCCGTGTCGATCGTCAGTTACGCGGTCGTGCCGGACGTCAGGGTGACCCGGGATCGTCGATTTTCTATGTTTCGCTGGAAGATGATTTAATGCGTTTATTTGGTTCGGAGCGAATTTCGGGCGTTATGGACCGTCTTGGTTTTGAGGAAGGCGAAATGATTGAACACTCAATGATTTCTAAATCAATCGAACGTGCTCAGAAAAAAGTGGAAGAGAATAACTTTGGAATTCGTAAGCGACTGCTTGAATATGACGATGTTATGAACTCACAACGTGAAGTGGTTTACTCCAAACGTCGCCATGCTTTGATGGGTGAACGTATCGGTGTGGATATCACCAACATGATTTATGATACATCAGAAAATGTGGCTGAAAGCATGAAAAACAGTGGTGATTTTCTGGATTATGAAATTGAGCTAATGAAAGTGTTTGCTATGGAATCTCCGCTCGACGAAGAGGAAGTTCACAACAGCAGAGCCAATGTATTGAGCCAAAAACTGACCGAATCTGCCCTTGAAACATTCAAACGGAAGATGGATAAACTAGCCGCGATTGCATTTCCGGTTATCAAACAGGTCTTTGAGCAAAAAGGAAATCAATACGAAAACATTTTAATTCCGGTTTCGGATGGAAAACGTGTATTCAATGTAACAGTTCCCCTGGAACTGGCATACAAAAACACAGGTCGTGAAGTAGTGAAAGCCTTTGAAAAACAGACTCTTCTGTATGTGATTGACGATGAATGGAAAGAACACCTTCGCCAGTTAGACGAATTACGTAACTCGGTTCAGAATGCCAGTTACGAACAAAAAGACCCGCTGTTGATTTACAAACTGGAATCATTCGGACTGTTCAAAGAAATGATTGATTCTATCAATCGTAAAGTGCTGGCAATCTTGATGCGCGGACAAATTCCGATGCGTGAACCCGAACAGGTTCGCGAAGCGCGTCCGGCTCAGCGAATGGATTTGAGTAAGTACAAAACCCAAAAAGCCGATGCTGACAGCAGAGGCAATGCCGAAGATCCAACCAAACAGGATACCCGCGAACAACAAACCCATACGCCTATCCGGGTTGATAAAACACCTGGTCGAAATGATCAGTGTCCATGCGGAAGCGGAAAGAAATATAAGAATTGTCACGGAGCAAACTGAAAAATTTTATAATTGCAAATTATTGAGACATTTATATATCATATCGGGTTGTAATGGGGCTGGAAAAACAACAGCTTCTTATACTATTTTACCCGAAATGCTTAATTGTAATGAATTTGTAAATGCTGATGAAATAGCAAAAGGCTTATCTCCGTTTAATCCGGAAAATGCTTCAATACAAGCAGGTAGATTAATGTTGGAGCGAATTCAACATTTGATTGAAACAAAAAATGATTTTGCTTTTGAAACTACTTTAGCTACAAAGAGTTACAAAAATTTAATAATCAAGGCAAAAAGTTCCGATTATAAAATAATTTTGTTGTTTTTTTGGCTACGAACTCCTGACTTGGCAGTAAAACGAGTTCAAACAAGAGTTTTAGAGGGTGGACACAACATACCAGAAGACGTTATCAGACGAAGATATGAAAATGGTTTAATGAATTTTTTCAATATCTTTGAACCAATTGTAGATGAATGGATGTTTATTGATAATTCTGGAGAACCTTACGAAATTTTGGCAGAAAGTAACAACTCAAATATTGAAATCGAAAACGAAAAAGTCTGGAATTTCTTAATTCAAAAATATAAAAAGAATGAAAATGGAGAATCGTGATAAAATCATTTTGGGTCTTGAAAAAGCTTACCAAAAGCTTATAGAATTCAAAAAATACAAGAATAGTCCTTTAATTACAACAAAGGATGGAAAAGTTGTTGAAATAGCTCCAGATAAAATCAAACCTGCTATTTATAATCATAAATAATTATGTTGTTAAATTTTATCACCTGGAACGTTGATCCGGTACTGGTTCATATTGGTCCATTGGCCATTCGCTGGTACGGTTTATTGTGGGCTATCGGTATTTATGCCACTTTATTAATTGTACAAAAACTTTATAAACATGAAGGTTTACCCGAAGCATGGCTCGATAAACTGTTCATGTACACTGTTATCGGAACAATACTTGGTGCTCGTATTGGTCATTGTTTGTTTTACGAATGGGATTATTTTTCTCAACATCCACTCGAGATACTGTATATCTGGCATGGCGGACTTGCCAGTCATGGTGGTGCAATTGGAATTTTGATTGCCATGTATTTCTTCGACAAAAATGTATCCAAAAAGGGTTATGTATGGATTTTCGATCGCCTGGTGATTGGAGTGGCTATTTGTGGAGCAGCAATTCGCCTGGGTAATTTAATGAATTCCGAAATTTACGGAAGTGCCACTACCCTGCCCTGGGGATTTATTTTCCTTCGAAACAAAGAAACTATGCCTATGCACCCAACTCAGATTTATGAAATTTTGTATTGTCTGATAACATTTGTAGTAGTTTGGTGGTTATATTGGAAAAAAGAGGCTTATAAAAAGAACGGACTAATTTTCGGGGTGTTTTTGATTGGTATTTTCGGTTCGCGCTTTGTGCTCGAATTTCTAAAAAACAATCAGGAAAGTTTTGAAGCTGATATGTTGATAAACATGGGACAAATTCTCAGTTTACCATTTATTGCCTGGGGGATTTGGTTGATTTATAGAAGTCTGAAAACAAACCCCCAACCCCTAAAGGGGAGTTTGAAATGAATTTTGGTATGAAAAAGGCACAAAAAGCAAAAACTAATCCAGTTCCCCTTCAGGGGTTAGGGGTAGATTTCAGCAAGGTTAAACCGTATAATCAGGACGAAGAAAAAACGGCTCAGTTGGCTCGTATGTTCAATGTTATTTCGGACAAATACGATCAGTTTAATGACATCATGACCTGGGGATTAGCCCGTGCATGGCGCAGAAGTTCGTTGCTCACACTCAAACCATTCAACCCAAAGCAAATACTTGACATTGCTGCAGGTACAGGCGATATGTGCATTAAATCCTATAAATTTCTGAATCCCGAACATGTTACCGGAATAGATATTTCGGACAAAATGCTGGAAATGGGACGTGTGAAGATTGAGAAAGCGAACTTAAGCGATAAAATTAAGCTGGAAGTACAGGATGTTTCGGCTATGACTTTCCCCGATGCGAGTTTTGATGCTGCTACCATTGCATTCGGCATCCGTAATTTCGAAAAACTGCCCGAAAGTTTACAACAAATTAATCGTGTATTGCGTCAGGGTGGACATTTACTCATTCTTGAAATGAATGAACCCGAAAAAGGGCTGTTATTTAAAGGTTATCAGCTTTATACCAAGGTTTTTGTGCGATTAACCTCCAGGCTGCTGTCGAGCGATAAAAAAGCCTACGATTACCTACAGGCTTCCATGCACGCATTTCCAAATGGTCAGCGACTAATCAATATTCTTTCTGAAAACGGCTTTAAACTAAACAATTACCGCAAATTTAGCTTTGGTGTTTGCAGTATGTATTTGGTGGAGAAACAATAGCTATTCTTTATTTTCCCCAGGATAAGAAGCCATTTCCTTTCATATCTACTACAAGCTTATAACCTGAATGGTCAGTATTTACTACATATATTTTTGATAACTCATTTGTAAATGCAATTTGTTTCCCATCAGGCGACCAACATAAGCTTGGTGTATCACCCATTAAACCAGAATTAGAATCTTCATAAGAAAAATATCCTCCATTATCATATATCACATTATATAGTGTATCAGGCTGAGTACCATCGGCAGAAAACGAAATAACTGAAAATTTTGTCAGCTTTTGTTTTGGAACTTTGAGAGTTGAAATTAATGCTAATTTTGTTCCATCAAGCGACCATTTAGGTGAATAAAAGTACTGTGAATCGGTACTTAATGGAATTATTTTGCTGTAATTAGTCCCTCCCGTCTCAAAAGTATAGATTCCCTTACATGACATCACATACTTCCCTGAAACAGATAATGATATTGGTCCGGCAGGAACTAGTTGCTCCGGTGATTGAGAAAAATCTGCAACCAATACCCGATCTGTAGGATTGGAGACAGGAGATTGTCTATATAAATATTTAGCATGAAAAGTATAATATGTAGAGGAACCTGTAAAAAAAAGAATCTGACTACCATCGGGTGTCCAACTAGGCCAATGTCCATCTAAATCACATATTTGAACCGGATACAAACCATCAATATTTGAAACAAAAATATCATCTGATGAAACTCCACCTGATTTAGTAGAAATTAAGGGGTGGTATAGTATATTTTTGCCATCCGATGAAACGGAAGGTTCATCTGAAAAACATTGCCATGATTTTTGTTGATTAATATCTATAACATATACCGTGAAACAAAAAATATGAGCAGAGAAGACAGAATAACTATAAAAAACCAATTTCCCTTCTGTTAGAAAATTATAAGGAATCAAAAATGTCAAATCTGGTCCTTTCCCCGAACCTGGTGGTGGATCATATGTATTGCAGGACATATTAAACATGATGATTAGCACAAATAACAGAAACAATACTTTAGAAACAGTCAAGCGTTCCATAATTGTTTGTTTTAAATGTTCCTTATTCGCCCAAAAAACAAAAGTTACTGTACTCCTCTCAACAAGTTAATATCACCTTTTCTGATTTTTTCTCCTGTTCTTTCGTGAGTTGTTGGATTAGGTTTTGAATTCGGATCATAATCTGAACCATAAGCTTTGATTACATAGAAATAAGCTCCCGGTTTTGCATCAACTCCGTTTATTTTACCATCCCAGCCTTTAGTCGGGTCCGTCCAGTAATAAACCTGTCGGCCCCAGCGGTTATACACCCAGCACTGAAATTTCACAATGGATTTATATGCTACCCTGAATTCATCATTAAAACCATCTCCGTTTGGAGTAAAAACATTCGGAACCTGAATTTGAGATATTGATACTGTGACAGTCAACGAATCGGAGTACGAACAAGTACCGTTACTGGCAGTAACTTTCACCTTAAATGTTCCTGCATCGGTGAATGAATAACGGTGATCCTTATCTTTTCGATTGATTATCAGGTCAGTTCCTTTGTAAATTGTCCAGTTATAAAATTGGGCAACCGGTTCATTGGCATTACTAAGAAACTGAATATCCAAGGGTGCTGAACCAGTTAACTGGGTGGCTTGCGAAGGGTGTTCAGCTTCATTTTTTGCATCCCGAATAGTTACTACCGAAGTAGCTTTACAAATTACTGCATTGGTGATATATAAAGAACTGGAAACTGTATCAGGGCTGATATTCAAATCTGAGGCAAACTGGTCACCTTTGAGTTTAAAAATTGTATTGCAATAAGGTGTTGGAATTGTTTTTTGAGTTGCCGGTAACACAATTGGGCTAATAGTGTCGAGTGGTAACCAGGAAGTTTTAGCATCGTTCCATTTTAGTGTCTGATAATTAATGCTAAATTCACGGGGAATAATGTGATTTACACCGGAATAAGTGGTATAACTAATTGAAGGTACATTAGCATTAATGAATAGTTTAAGTTCCTGACATTGAGATGTCGGATTATTCTCCGGCTCAATGGAAGTAAGTGTTGGAAGGTATTTCTGATAATCAATTACCCAAATCCGGGTTAATTTACCATCAACATCTAAGGTGTACCCGGTAGCATTTTCGGGTGAAATAAAGTTCTGATTACTTATTGAAGCAGTAGGATTTGAGAATTTATACCAATTTATAGCAGTGCCATTACCTTGATATGTTATTTCTGTTGAAGCAGTTATCCCATTAAAAACAAAAACATAATCAATTCCCGAAAAATTGCTATACACTTTTCCGGAGCTGGAATTAACCTGCCCAACACAATAAAAAGTCAGTACTAAAAGGTAAATCGATAAAATGATTTTTCTCATAAAGTGTTGGGTGAAATGGTTTTGTTTGCAAATGTACATCTTTCTTATCAATAACAAAAAAAACACGGAATTATTACCCTTACTAATCGGCTAAAGTATAATTTTTAGTACTTTTGCATTTCAACTAAAAATCATTTTCAGCATGAAAAAGAAACTTTTGAGTTTGATGCTTATATGTTTATTTTTATTTTCTCTACAACTCTCCGGACAATCGACAAACTATCCAACTAAAACAATAAAGGGCATTAATTATTACGTTTATAAAGTTCAGACGAGCGAAGGTTTACTGGCTATTGGCCGGAAGTTTGAAGTTTCAACGGAAGAAATCGTAAAAGTAAATCCTGAAGTTAAAACAGGGTTAAAACCTGGCCAGGAATTATTAATTCCAGTACATAAAAAAGCTAATCCAACTATTCAGACTTCAACCGAATTTATAAAACATACGGTAGAAAAGAAGCAGACACTTTTTGCCATCAGCCACAAATACAATGTAAATCAGGCAGATATTGAAAAATACAATCCTGAAGTGAAAAACGGACTAAAAGATGGAATGCTATTGAATATTCCGGTTCAAATGAAAACGGAAGAATCTACAGTTGTAAGAACAGCCATTCCACTAAATTCAAAACCTGGTGCTGCATTAATTCCGGCAACTGGTTCGGAAAAGAGTTTTATCATTCACAAAGTGCAACCCAAAGAAACCTTATTCTCAATCTGTAAACATTATCAGGCTGATATTAAAGAAGTTGTAAGGCTCAATCCGGGAGCTGACACAAAAATATCAGTGGACAGTGAATTAAAAATTCCTGTAATAAGTTCCAAAACCAATCCGAAAGTTCATCTAACAGAGATTGTTGAAGCAACTCCTGCTCCGATTGAAAATGAAGTCAAACCGGATGAAAAACCTGCTGTGAAAGAACATTTTACTGAAAAGAAAAACATCAAAATTGCCTTTCTACTTCCTTTTATGCTCGAACAAACTAAAAAAGAAGCCGTGCTGGAACGTTTTCAAAACTTTTATGCAGGCTCTTTAATGGCAATTCAAGCGGCAAAAGAACGTGGAATTTCTTTTGAGATTTACAGCTATGATACAGACAAAACGGAAGAAAAAATAAATGATCTACTGGAAAAAGATGACTTGAAAACTATGGATTTAATTATTGGTCCGGCTTTCAGTAATCAGGTGCCTTTGATTGGACATTTTGCAAAAGAAAACAAAGTAAATACCTTGATACCTTTCTCGTCGAAAGTACCCAATATTGAAAATAACCCCTATCTTTTTCAGTTTAATCCGGGTTTCGACACTGAAATCAAATATCTTTTTGAGCAACTTAATGGAAATCTCAAAAATGTTCATGTTGTTTTTGCTGAAATACAAGGGATCAGTCCAATGGATGAAGGTAGGATTCGTGCAGCCGCAATAAAAAGTCAATTATTGAAAGAGCATAAATCAATTGGAATTGTTGAACTAAGCTCTCCGGATAATGCTGGTTTCAATTTACAATTAAAAGCTGGAGAAAAAAATCTGATTATATTCAATACGGATAAATTTTCAAATGTAAGTCCATATTTGAATGCATTGAACTCGCTTACGGCAGAAAATAATGTATTGTTGTATGAGCAGTTCAGCTGGCGGAATCAATTGGATAAAAAACCTGATTGCCTTTATATTACCCCATTTTTATCAACTGTGAATGAAACCATATCGGATGAGTATAATTCAAAATTTGATTTGTTTTTTGGAAAAGATTTATCCAATGATTTACCACGTTACGATATGCTTGGTTACGACCTGACTAATTATTTCATAGCCTATATTAACAAGTATGGAAATAAGTTTACTACTAAAATAGGAACCTTGAACTCAATTCCGTTTGTTCAGTCTCAGCTCAAATTTGAACGCATTTCTAATGAATCGGGTTTTGTGAACCAAACCTTATATACGGGAGAAACTAAAGCACACTAAATTATGAAGCATTCCATTCTGATTTTTTTAATTTTAGTTTCAGGTTTCGAAATTTATGCGCAGGACAGGCTGATTAATCCGGAAGTATATCTAGGTGCGAATTTTGGCTTAACTGAATCAAGAATTATGTTTAATCCATCGGTAGGTCAGGGTATGCTTATGGGTTATAATGGAGGATTGGTTTTCAGATATATTGCCGAAAAAAATGCCGGTGTGCAGCTTGAACTTAATTATAGTCAGCGGGGTTGGACAGAATCTTCAGGCTTATATGCCAAACAACTGAATTACCTGGAATTACCTTTTATGACTCATATTTATATGGGTAAGAAAAATCGTTTTTTTATAAATATTGGTCCAAAAATAAGTTACTTACTTTCTGAAAAAGAACTGCTTAATCTCACCTCAGGTTCAACGGCAGTGGAACAAATTAGCAACTTACAAAATCGTTTTGACTATGGACTCTGTGGTGGTATAGGCTTGCTGTTTAGCCTGGGTAAAAATGTCATACAGCTCGACAGCAGAGCAAATTACAGCCTGAATGACATTTATTCAAACAAAAAATCAGATTATTTCAGCAATTCCAACAATTTCAATATTTCAGTTAATTTGGCCTGGATGTTGAAAGTTAAATAACCAGGATTTTTTTTTATAAAGTCAAAAAGTACACACTTTTAGTACAATTGTAGACATTCCTCTGTCTAATTATATTCTATCTTTGCCTCTCAATTAAAATATAGATTCTCCACTGGAAGTAGAGATTTTATGCAATTTATTTGTATTAAAATTTAGTTTTCAAAACAGCGTGTTAAAAAACATAAATATGTTTAATAATATGTTTTCTCTGTCCTAAAAGCAGTAAAAAAGCATTACTTTTGGTCGACCAATAAAAATTACGATACATAACAAAATACTTTTCAAATGATAACAAACTATGAAATCAGATATGCTTCCCATCCTGAAGATGCAAAGCATTATGATACAGCTCGTTTACGCAAGGAACATTTGGTTGAAACTTTATTTTCGGCTGATGGAGTAAATATGGTTTACACGCTTTACGACCGATTAGTGGTGGGTGGTGCCATGCCGGTAAACGAAAAACTTGTATTGGAAGCTATTGACCCCTTAAAATCTGATTTTTTTCTGTCACGCCGTGAATTTGGAACATTCAATGTAGGTGGGGCAGGTAAAATTACAGTTGATGGGCAGGTATTCGAACTAGGCTATAAAGAAGCATTGTATCTTGGTGCAGGCGACCGAACAGTTAGTTTCGAAAGCGTAGACTCTAAAAATCCGGCTAAGTTTTACTTCAACTCAGCTCCTGCTCATAAAACTTTCCCCGACCGCAAAATTACAAAAGCTGATGCTGTGGTATTGGAGCTTGGTACAATGGAAGGTTCTAATCACCGAAATATCAACAAAATGTTGGTTTGTCAGGTATTGGAAACGTGCCAACTTCAGATGGGTATGACTGAGCTTGCACCCGGAAGTGTTTGGAACACTATGCCGGCTCATACGCACAGCCGTCGAATGGAAGCCTATTTCTATTTCGAAGTTCCGGAAGGAAATGCAGTTTGTCATTTTATGGGAGAACCAACTGAAACCCGTCATATTTGGATGCAGGGCGACCAGGCTGTGATTTCTCCGGAATGGTCTATTCACTCAGCTGCAGCCACTAGCAATTATACCTTTATCTGGGGAATGGCCGGTGAAAATCTGGATTACAGCGATCAAAATTTCTTCAAACATACTGAATTAAGATAATCAGTTGACTGATTAATTTGTTAAATAACAAAACAATAACTTGTCTGTTGTCTGTCGACAGTGGACTAAAGACTAAAATAATTATGAACGCATTTGATTTAACTGGAAAAATTGCATTTGTAACAGGTGCATCGTACGGAATTGGTTATGGATTGGCTAAAGCATTTGCTTCGGCAGGCGCAACCATAGTGTTTAACGACTTGTCGCAGGATAAAGTGGATGGTGCTTTGGCAAATTATAAAGCCGATGGTATTGATGCTCACGGTTATGTGTGTGATGTGACTGATGAAGATGGGGTAAATGCTACCGTGGCTCAGATTGAAAAAGAAGTTGGTGTAATTGATATTTTGGTAAACAATGCCGGAATTATTAAACGTATCCCAATGCACGAAATGTCCGCAGCTGATTTCCGTCAGGTAATTGATATTGACCTGAATGGTCCATTCATTTGTTCAAAAGCGGTGATTCCTTCCATGATTAAGAAAGGACACGGAAAAATTATCAACATTTGCTCTATGATGAGTGAATTAGGTCGTGAAACGGTTTCGGCTTATGCTGCTGCTAAAGGCGGATTGAAAATGCTGACTAAGAATATTGCCTCTGAATATGGTGAATTCAACATCCAGTGCAATGGCCTGGGACCAGGTTATATTGCAACTCCACAAACTGCTCCACTGCGTGAAGATGGCCATCCGTTCAACACTTTTATCATTGGTCGTACTCCTGCTGCACGTTGGGGAACACCTGAAGATTTACAAGGTCCGGCTATTTTCCTTGCTTCTGAAGCTTCTAACTTTGTAAACGGACATATTTTGTATGTTGACGGTGGTATTTTGGCTTATATTGGTAAACAACCTAAATAATTTACAATTTAATCATTTACAATTTACAATTGGTTGATTATGAATAAATTCAAATTACTTGCTGCTTCACTTCTACTCGTTTCGGGTATTTTTGCGCAAAAGTTTGTAACTGTGAATAATAGTTCAGAGTTAGATCGTAAAGGAGAAATTGTTGAAGTTAGTCTGGCTACGTTGAAAATATCAACTGAATCGAAGTCCTGGATTTTGAAAGATGCATTGGGAACTGAAATTGGTTATCAGCTTCTTCCTAGCGAAAATAAAATCATCTTTCAGGCTGATATAAAAGCAAAAAGTTCTGCTGTTTATACCTTGAGTAAGGGTACTCCTGCTATTGTGAAAGCTAAAACTTCCGGACGTTTTGTTCCTGAGCGTAAAGATGACTTTGCCTGGGAAAATGATTTTGCTGCCTACCGTATGTATGGACCTGCTTTGGCTAACGAAAATCCAAGCAATGGAGTAGATTACTGGGCAAAATGCACCGACGAATTAGTTGTTGACCAACGTTACAAAGATGATATTTACAACAAAATATCGTATCACGTAGATCATGGAAAAGGACTGGACTTTTACAAAGTAGCTCATACATTGGGTTGTGGTGGAATTGCCCCTTATGCTGACGATTCATTGTGGATTGGAAATCAGTTTGATTCTTATAAAGTGATTGAAAACGGTCCTTTAAGTACTGTTTTTGAACTTAGTTATAAATCCATCAAAGTAGGTACTGAAATTTACAAAGAAACAATAAAAATTACGGCTAATGCAGGTTCTTTGTTAAACAAAGCCGAAGTAACTTATTCGGGGAAAGCAAAGAAAATACAACTTGCAAGCGGAATTTATCTTCATGACGGAAAAGGGATCTTACAACTGAAAAAAGAAAACGGGACTGTTGCTTATGCTGAAGAAGCTGTTTCAGATGCTAAAGTTCCTGCCGGACGTGATTACATTGGAGTTTATGTACCTGGAAAAGGGAATGATGGATTGAAAAAAGGGGAACATGCGCTTATCCTATCAAATTATAAAGTTGGTGATAAATTTAGCTACTATTTTGGCGCAGGATGGAGCAAATGGAAATATCCGACTGATGCTGATTGGTTTAAAGCAGTAGATGAATTCACTGCCAAAATAAAAAATCCATTGAAAGTTACAGTAAAATAAGACAGATTTGTTTATATTAAAATCCTCGTTTCCTTTTCGGAATCGGGGATTTTTTAATTCATTTATAATCTGTATTTTTGCAACGCTTAAACCAATCGTATATCGTAAATTTAAAATCGTAAAATATAACATGTTGCTTCTTCATATCGAAACTTCCACCAATGTTTGTTCAGTAGCACTGAGTGAAAACCTGGACTGCATTTATTTCAAATCCAATGCCGACGGAATGAATCACGCTGCATTATTGAGTGTATTTATTGCTGAAGCGCTTGCCCTGCTTAAATCCAGCGGGAAAAGTCTGAGTGCTGTGGCAGTAAGCAGTGGTCCGGGGTCATATACCGGTTTACGTATTGGAGTTTCTACTGCCAAGGGCTTATGTTACGGACTGGACATTCCACTAATTGCCGTCAGCACATTGGAAGTATTGGCATCAGAAGCAATAAAAACCCGAAAGGATTCGGATAATGTGTTATTTTGCCCAATGATTGATGCCCGACGAATGGAAGTATATGCTGCGTTTTATGATACAAACTTAAACCTGAGACGTGAAATTTCAGCAGATATAATTGATGATGAATCTTATGCCAAAATACTTACTGATGAAAGGGTATTTTTCTTTGGTAATGGCTCCGAAAAATGCAAAAGTATCCTGACTCATTCAAATGCCCATTTTATTGAAAACATCGTTCCTCTTGCCAGCAATATGATCCCATTAGCTGTAAAATCATTTATTGACAAAAAGTTTGTAGATACAGCGTATTTTGAGCCTTTTTACCTGAAAGAATTTCAGACAACCACAGCAAAAAACAAATAAGTTCTAAACATTTTTACTTCTCAATCACTATTTTACCCGTCCGTATACTATTTCCATCAGTTACTTTCAAAATATAGATTCCTGAATGAATATCCTCTATTGGGATAGTTGTTGGACCATTAATTTGTATTTTTTTTAGTTCTCTACCATAAAGATCCAATACACTGACAGTCGCATTGGCTGACATTTTATCATCAAGTTGAACGGTGATAAAACTATTTGCTGGATTGGGATAAAGATGGAATGAGTTTGCTTCCGGTCCGGATAAACCGGAACTGTGAGCTATTACTTTATAAATAGCTGCGTTACGGGCTGACAGACTACCGATATTCTGATTGGTTGCGCTGCCATCGGCCGCCACAATAATTTCCTGCTTAACTCCCGTAAGCAAATCTTTTAGTACGTAATTTCCTGAAGGCATAGTGCCGGGATAAAAACTAATCTGAACATTGTTGAGTTGTATGGCACTTAGGTTGGAAGCCACAAAAATAGTTTCATTGGCACACTGACGCATAAATACTAAGGCTGAAGCAGCATTACTCGTTAGAGTGAGGTAATTCCCCCTGCGCAAAGCAGGTTCTGATGTCCTCAACTGAATCATTTTATTGTAAGTAGTCCATAACGAAGTAGTATCAAGTTGCTGGGCGGCTATGTTTTTGCTTGCAAAGTCGGCCTGCGGTGCGCGCCAGGGGGTACCGATTGTAAAGCCTGCATTTGCTGAGCTGTTCCATTGTAATGGAGTTCGTATATTTTCATCGGGTTTAGGTCCGATGGTACCAATTTCTTCGCCATAATATATAAACGGAATGCCTGGAAAGCTCAACAGTAACTGAGCTGCCAGTTTGGCTTTAGATACATTATTACCAAGCGTTGTCATTACCCTTTCCTGATCGTGGTTGGTCAGAAATGTTCCAAACTGAAGATATGGAAAACTTGCCATCGAATTCTCAACGGCTGTCTGCAGAGCGGTGGCATTGCCATTGTTGGCAGCATTCACCAACGCTGCAGCCAGATTAAATTCAAAACAATAATCCAGCCCACTATTCTCGACGTATTTTTTTATAATATCAGTCGAGGTCCAGGCTTCGCCCACAGCAAAGGCATTTGGATTTACAGATTTATATGATGCCCTGAAATCTTTCCAGAACTGAAATGTAGCGGGTACATCTTCTGTTTGAGTGCTTGTTTCAAAAATATACTTCACCGCATCCAAACGGAAACCATCAGCATGCATATCTTGTAGCCAATAACGCGCTACATCAAATATTTCAGTTTTTACTGCAGCTTCGGCATAATTCAAATCAGGCATCCCACTTCCAAACACAGCATAGTAATAAGAACCGTTTTTTGAATTCCACGATCCACCGGGATTAGTTGCGCTCCATCTGTACCAATTGCGGTAAGAGGACGTTGTGCTGCTTGCAGATTGTACAAACCACGGATTCTGGTCGGAAGTGTGGTTCATCACCAAATCGATAATTACCTTAATACCCCGTTTGTGTGCTTCCTGGATAAAAGTCTGAAAATCAGCATTCGTTCCGTAATCAGATTCGACTGTGCGGTAATCTGTTACATCGTAACCATGATAGCTGGGCGACTGCATGATTGGCATCAACCAGAGAGCAGTAACGCCCAAATCGGTATGCGTGGTTGAATCTCCATCATTCAAATAATCAAGTTTAGCGGTAAGACCCTTTAAATCGCCTTTTCCATCCCCATTTTGATCATAAAAACTCCGAACGAATACTTCGTAAAATATTGCATCATTCCACCAATAGGTGCTTGCACTCGCCACATTGATATACTCAGCCTGAGTTAGTGACAAAGTATCGGCTTTGGAATTCTTTATTTTCAATGTAACCGGATATTTTCCTTCTGTTGAGTATGTTACAACCGGATTTTGCACTTGTGAAGTAGCCGGTGTGCCTCCCGGAAATGTCCAATTCCACGAAACAGGAGAACCAGTTGACTTATCTAAAAACTGAACGGTTTGTCCGGGAATAATTGCCCTGCCTGATGCCTGAAAACTTACGGTCAAGACATTAGAAGGAATGACATCGCTGTACCAGAAATTAAAAACTCCGTTCAGCACCACGGTATAGCTACGGTTGGAGCCACCACCCGGAAATTCTTCCAAACCTGTCCATAAACCGTTTATCCGGCATTTGAATTGGATATTATCACCCACATTGAGAGTAATCGAAGCAGTATAAATACTATCCTTATTGGCATCAGCCATCATAGTGGAACCCCAGCTATTGAAACTTCCTGCCATATCGACAAAATCTGTAGCAGGTTTAAAATTACCAAGCGAAATTTGTTGCTTCATATTTACATTGAACTGAACTGTTGTTGATTGGGAATAAACAATCGTTGAAGATACAATGATAAGCAATGCTATTAAGGAATAGCGTATGTGATTTAAGTATGTGTTCATTTGACAATAAGATTTGCAGTAAAAGTAGTTGTTTTTTTCAATCAAACAATTTTATATCAACTGTTTTTCAAAATATGAAAAGCCAAACCAGAACTAAGCCATCTAGCGTTGAATTTGCTGAACAAAGAGCAGTTTCTATTGTTTACTTGAGTAAACATTAAAAGTATGGTTGACAATTTTGCACATCGCGCTTCCACCTGGGACAATTCATCTAAAATAGATATGACTGACAAATTTTTGTTGGCTATGTTTGAGAAAATAACTCCTCAGAAAAACTGGAAAGCGTTGGAAATTGGAGCCGGAACAGGCTTGGTTGGATTTCAGGTTTTGCCAAGTATCGATTGTCTGGTTTTTGAAGATACTTCAGAGGCGATGCTCGAAGTATTAATGCAAAAACTTGAGGGTGACGAAAATGTTGAAATCGTACACGGCGAAATTTTTAATTATAAAAAACAGGATATCGATCTGATTTTTTCAAGTATGGCTTTTCATCATATTCCCGATATTGAAGCAGCAATAAGCCATTTGTACAGCATTACAAAACCCGGTGCTAGTGTTGTTATAGGTGATATTCGTACTGAAGATGGGTCGTTTCATCATTTTGAGCCTATTCCACATAAAGGATTCGACACAGATGAACTGTCTGTCAGGTTTAGTCGTGCAGGTTTTAAGGTTCTATCAGCCGACACCTATAATATTCTCCAACGTGAACGTATTCCCGGGCAAATCAGTGAATATGAACAGTTTTTGCTTATAGCTAAAAAAGAAAGTTGATTTAACAACTAACTGCATTTAGAAAGACATCAATTTCCATTAAATAATTGATAATTTGAAAATAATTTAGCTATATTTCAACTGAATTGTTTCAAAATAAAGCAAATTACCATTATTTTATAAGTTTATATCCAACAATACAAACCATTGCCATTATTAAATACAGAAGTCATGCAGAATAATTAATTTTGTATGACTTTTTCTATAAAAGCTAGCAATATGAAATTCACCAAAATGCACGGAACCGGCAACGACTATATTTATGTCAACGGTTTTGAAGAGAAAATAGAAAACCCGGAGGAATTTGCCATCCAATACAGCGACCGCCACAAAGGCATTGGATCTGATGGACTGGTAATGATTATGCCTTCCGAAACATCGGATTTCAGAATGCGTATGTTCAATACAGATGGTTCTGAATCTGAAATGTGTGGAAATGCTTCACGATGCATAGGAAAGTTTGTGTACGATAAAGGCCTGACTGATAAAACTTCCGTTACATTGGAAACACTGGCCGGAGTAAAAGTACTGCAACTTTTTATTGACAAAAATAATAAAGTAGAAACCGTAACGGTAGATATGGGTGAGCCTATTTTGCAACCCGAACGTATTCCAACCCTATTTGAAGGCGAAACAGTCATTAATAAAGCTGTCAAATTTGCTGAAGAGTTGAAATATGCAATCACCTGTGTTTCAATGGGAAATCCGCATGCGGTGATTTTCACGTCCGAAATTAACAAACTTGATTTAGCTAAAATAGGTCCGGTTATTGAAAATGCGGCTATTTTCCCACGTCGTACCAACACCGAGTTTATTGAAATTATTTCGAGTGACCGGATTAAAATGCGGGTCTGGGAACGTGGCTCTGGCGAAACTATGGCTTGTGGAACGGGTGCTTGCGCATCGGTTGTTGCAGCCGTTTTAAACGGGCTGACAGAACGAAAAGTAAAAGTAGAATTGATTGGGGGTGAATTAACCATTGAATGGAAAGAGTCTGATAATCGGGTATATCTGACCGGCAGCGCAACAACGGTGTTTGAAGGAGAAATTACCCCTAACCCAAAAGAAAACTAAATTAGTTTCGTCTATATTTTCGTTGAAATAAAATAAACAAATAAAACTAACTACTCTTTTCCCCCTTTAGGGGTTAGGGGTCATCTTTACAAATTATGGCACAAATTAATGATAATTTTATCAAGATTCCGGCAACCTATCTGTTTTCGGAAATTGCAAAACGGGTAGCTCAACACAAAGAAGAAAATCCGACTGCTCCGATTATCCGTATGGGAATTGGTGATGTAAGCCTGCCCCTACCCGATGCATCGGTCGATGCCATGATAAAAGCAGCGGATGAACAACGCAGTGCTGATAGCTTTCGCGGTTATGGACCGGAACAAGGCTATGCTTTTTTGCGCGATGCCATTGTGTTGAACGATTTTACAAGCAAAGGCATTAATATTGAAGCGGATGAGATTTTTGTGAGTGATGGTGCTAAAAGCGATACCGGAAACATCGGTGATATTTTTGATATCAACAATCGGGTGGCAATAACCGATCCGAGCTATCCGGTTTATGTCGACACCAATGCCATGGGCGGTCGTGCAGGAGAACCAAACGAATTCAACGAATGGAGTAAGCTGGTTTATTTAGCTTGTAATGCCGAAAACAATTTTGTACCGGCTCTGCCAACAGAAAAAGTTGATTTAGTATACCTTTGTTATCCCAATAACCCAACCGGAACAACACTGACCAAAGAGCAACTCACAGTTTGGGTGAAATATGCCAAAGAAAACAACAGCATCATTTTGTTTGACGCTGCTTACGAAGCATTTATCACCGAAGAAAATGTACCACACAGTATTTATGAAATAGAAGGAGCCAACGAGGTGGCTATTGAATTCCGTAGTTTTTCTAAAACTGCGGGCTTTACAGGAACACGTTGCGGATACACGGTTGTTCCGAAACAATTAATGGGCTACAGCTCAAGCGGCGAAAAAGTTTCGCTGAATAAACTCTGGAATCGCCGTCAATGCACCAAGTTCAATGGTACATCCTATATTGTTCAACGTGCAGCCGAAGCCACCTTCAGTCCCGAAGGCAAAAAGCAGGTAAAAGCCTTGATTGATTTCTATACCGAAAATGCAAGAATTATTCGCGAAGGTCTTTTGAAAGCAGGATATACAATATTTGGTGGTAAAAATGCTCCATACGTTTGGGCAAAAGCTCCTGTTGGAATGGGAAGCTGGGAGTATTTTGATTACCTGCTGAAAGAAAAACATATCGTAACTACCCCCGGAGCCGGTTTTGGAGCAAGTGGTGAAGGTTATGTGCGTTTCTCTGCATTCGGCAGCCGCGAAAACACGATTGAAGCCATGAAACGCTTAGAAAAATAAGATAGTAAGTTTGATATTTCTCTTTGTAAGAGAGTGTCCAATAAGTGTTTTTTTTTGAACGCAGATTTATCTACGCTGACCGTTGGTTCGCAAATGGCACCGCTCGGCTCTGCCGCTGCCGCTTCTCGGCATTTTCGATTGGTTTACCAGGAAATTTTCGCAAAAATATTCTTCTAAATAATAATAGATCAGCTATTTATAATTTTTGTTGATTTGCTTTTACTTGCGTAATTTGCATTCTTTTTCCTTTTTGGACACCCTCTTTTATTTTACATTAATCAGGAGATATTATCACTGTTATTATTTCAAATGTTGCTTTATCCCTTCCAACCCCAACACTATTCAATCAGCATATCTGTTTCAAAAAGCTTTTTAAACACTTCCAGTGAAGCTTCGTGAATATCTCCGCAGGTGTCAAGAATAAAGCTGTAGAATATTCGGGACTTGAAACGGTCGTTTATCTTTCCGGGATGGAAATACTGAAGTTCTCCGGCTTTCGAGGGCACCGGTTTTTCAGGATTCTCGAACAGCAAACCCGGATATCGGGGCACATCCCGTTCAACTCCTATCAGATACATATGTCCGCCACCCCTGTTTTTATACATTGTTTTGTCCACAATTTCAAAGGCTTTTATCTTTTCATATTTTGTCGAGAAATTGATTTCGCTAACTTTCGCTTTCTGTTTATCATATAGTTTGCTGATATAACTTTCGAGCGTTTCAGTTTCTGTTGGTAACCTGAAGAGTATAGCAATGGTATAACCAATATCCATTCCTTTTACCCCATTTAGTTTGGGCGGTAAAATAACAAATCCGCTACTTCGCTTCTCATATTTATACACATTTACATTCCAGGTGGAGTCTATGCGGAGCTTCATTCCCAGTGGACGGCTTATAAATTCAATTTTATCAGTGTGGCGTGCTGTCCATAGGTCTTTATTCTCGTATGTCGAAGCTATTTTCATAGTCACAAATCTCTCCAACAACGATTGCCCGATAGTTGTTTCCAGATATCCGGCACTGCCAAGCTGTTCGGTCACTTTATCCATAGCATAAATACAATGTGAAGGCATATTTGCCATACTGGCTGCTAAACCATATCCATTCCAGAATTCCACCGGTGCTTTAGCCTGAACCTTGCTTTCCGCAATACTAAGGTTTTGCATAGCCTTTAGCGGAACGTTTGCCATAGAATAATGATTCCCCAAAAACCAGTATCCACGATAGTCGCCCGGTGCCGATTCTATGGCCTTTTCATAATTTTCAACGGCAGCCTTAAAACTATCCTGATTATCCATGTTATACATGTAATGCGCTATGTCGCCCTGCAGCAAATAGGTTTCGGTAGTTTGGAGATTAAGAGCGTGAATGTTAGTTATCAATTTCGATAAACGATGAATCAATTCCTCTTTTGTCACCGGATATTCCCACTTAGGCGACCAGTGATTATAATAGGTCTGATGTTCTGTCAGATAGTTTAGTTCGCTTTGCAGTTTTTCGTCAGCACTTATTTTCTTTAGATCTATAAAGTTGATGTCAGCAGACAGTCGAACCGAAATTCCCAACAACAAAACAAAGACGAGTATTCTGTTCATATACTATTTTTTTAATTCTCTCATTTTAAAACAATGACACTAAAAACTGCCATCCAATAATTACATTTGAACTTAATTCTATTTCGTTTGGAGTAATGCGGGTTGCAATACTCGATTTAGTCATTGAAATTGAACCTGTCATATCCGAGTACATTTCATAGCTGTATTCATAGTTTGAATGTATGAAATTGTTTATTTTTACAGGATTGCCATATTGAACCTTCACAATATTACCCAGCTGTAGTCTCCCATTTCTGGCTATTTCGGAGGCTTTTAATCTTGCATCATTCATGGCCAGTTCTATTAATTTCTTCTTTGCATTTTCCATTTGATCCGACGACAATTCAAAATTAATGCTATAAGGTAATTTATAACTTCCGTTAATAGTGCTGTATAGTAAATCAATTAATTTATCGTCGTAATTTATCTTTACTACCATACTAAGTCTGGTTACATAGCCTGCAAACTTAGACCCGCTTGTTGATGGCTCATAAACTCTATCCTCCGAAACAGAATAATCGTTAGTTTTCAATAATTCGGGGTTGATACCAATTTTCCGAAAAGAATTTTTCAAACTGTCAATCACAGCCAACGCTTTATCAACTGACGATTTATAAATCAAATCTTTTCGTTCAACAGTCATTGAGAAGCTGAAAATTTCAGGCTTTATTTTCAATGAAGCTTTGCCTTCGGTAATAATTGTGCTTTCTAAGGGGGCTTCAGCCATTGTTGCCAAACAGATCAATAGGAGTGGTAATAAAAATAATCGTTTCATGTGGTTCAACATTTTAAATTAATACTATACTTTTTTATAATCAGACAATGTAATACTGAAAAGTGAATTGTTCTTATTCAAATCTTGTTTAATACCGGGTTTGATTTCATCTCAAATGCTGCTTTATCTCTTCCAACACCTGCCCCGGATAATTAAACACCTCCAGGTTCTCGAACCGGATAACACGTATTCCTACTGAGTTTAAAAATTCAGTGCGCTTAGCATCATATTCTTTTCCTTCGTCGGTGAAATGACCTGCACCATCAAGCTCTACGGCCAGTTTGTATTTCGGGCAGTAGAAATCCAGCACATAATGGCCCACGCTGAATTGCCGTCTGAACCGCTCACCAACCAGTTGCCTGTCCTTAATCATTACCCATAGTGCCACTTCAGCCACAGTCATGTGCTTGCGAAGCTTGCGCCGGAAAGGCAGCATGTCGGGGCGGTTGTTGAGTTGGTCAGGCATAGTATTTTTTTTAATATAAATGTAATTCAAACCCTTCCCCCTGCGGGTACTTCCCTTTAAAAAAGGGAAGATTTACTAGTTGCGATGTTTTGTACAACTAATTGAGAGTTTTACAAATTTGATATTTTCTAAATCTGCTAATAAAATGTCAAAATCTCCGCTCCTCATAAATGTCCACCTGGCAAGGGGGACGAGCGAAGCGGAGGGGTTACATTTTCTTATATTTTTATTTCTTATTTCTCCCCCTCTACTATCTTTATCTCCTCTTTAGTCAACCCATTCAGCTGATAAACCAACTGAGCGAGCATAAAAACAATGTACTGTGACCGCTCTGCCCTATTTTTAAAAAGCTATTAAAGCCACTGCATGACAACTTTTAAATTACCCGAACTTGCTGTGGCTTTTTATGCTTTTCGGGCGCTTAGTCTTTTGTTATCATCCTATTCTTATGTTGGCACACATTGCAAATGTGCGCCAGCATGCGGTTGTTGAGTTGGTCAGGCATGGTATTTTTTTTATCGTTGTCCTAAAATTCCAAGTTCAGTTGCAATGTCTTTTCTTTTGCTTAGTGTTGTCGGGTTCACACTCCAATTTTCTGCAACTTTCATTACAAGTTCTTCGTCAGGCAACACAATGTCTTTCCTTTCTAAATAACTCTCAGATTTAGCTTCTTTCGAAAATGTGTTCACAAGATTCATCGTTTTCTCAAATGTAGTCGGTTCACCTTTAATTATGATATTTTCTCCTGTTTCTCCTAGATATGAATATATTCGGGTTATATGTCCTTTAGTTGCTTTAATCCAGCAATGGTATTCAACCACGTGGTTTGTGCAAAAAAACTGAGCTTCACCAAATTCGTTACTTAAAGCGCATAATATTTTGTTTATTTCTTCAATTCCTTCTTTACTGTCAGCGTGAGGAAGTCCTGAGCCACAGGCTAAAGTCCAGTCGGCAATATGTGGTGTAATAAAGATTGCACCTTTATAGGCACTGTCAACTCCAACTTTCCAATTTGATTCCGAAATGTCTTTTATCTTTAATGCTTTTGTTAGTCCTTTTTTGTCGGTTGTTTTCACTGCAAACCACATACAATTATAACCAAAGTCGATTACAGAGTCAAGACTTGTTTTGTCAACTATCGCAGTCGAAATTGTAGACTTGTTGTCCTTTTTCTCAGTTGTTTTGTCGTATAAATGTGTCGTTGCTAATAATGCTGATAATATCAATCCTGTCGCAAGCAAAGTTATAATTCTAACGTTTTTCATCTCGTCTTTTTTCTTTTTTTTATGGCTGCACCTAACGCCCGAGGCTATGGGCATCCACCGTTTCACGGGGTG
>SESF01019933.1_pt1 | contig 30481 bp, 18 predicted proteins | sample 3171521 | NCBI WGS metagenome assembly SESF01 (sample SAMN10866945, study PRJNA518727) | freshwater metagenome | biome: subpolar coniferous forest; feature: holomictic lake; material: water; isolation source: holomictic Lake 227, 6 m and 8 m depth | place: Canada: near Kenora, Ontario | collected...
CCAAAAAGGCCGAGATCGTTCACGAGGAACATTGGGGATTGAAGAAGCTCGCCTATCCTATTCAGAAGAAGAGCACAGGTTTTTATCACCTGATCGAGTTCAAGGCAGATCCTGCCACCATACGCGAATGGGAAGTAACCTTTAAACGTGATGAACGCATCCTTCGCTTTCTCACCATTGTTCTCGACAAGCACTCGCTTGCTTATAACGAGAAGAAACGTGCAAAGCTGAGAGACAGGAAGAAGGAAAAAGAAGTTCAGGAATAACCTAAAAAAACAGTACAAATGGCTACACAACAACAAGGCGAAATAAAATATCTTACCCCGATCGCGGTAGATACAAAAAAGAAAAAATACTGCCGTTTCAAGAAGAGCGGTATCAAGTACATCGATTATAAGGACGCTGACTTCCTGCTGAAGTTCATCAACGAGCAGGGAAAGATTCTTCCCCGCCGTATTACCGGCACTTCGACAAAGTACCAGAGAAAAGTGGCGCAGGCTGTAAAACGTGCCCGTCACCTGTCTTTATTACCTTACGTTGCTGATATGTTAAAATAAGGAGGGAAAACGATGGAAGTTATTTTAAAACAGGATGTTCCCAATCTGGGATATGCGAACGATAAGGTGAATGTAAAACCCGGTTACGCACGTAATTATCTGATCGCCAAAGGGTTTGCAATTCTAGCAACCGAAACTAATAAAAAGATACTTGCTGAAACCCAGAAACAGAGGGCTTTCAAGGAGCAGAAGATCTACAAGAGCGCAGAAGAATTATCTAAAGCGCTTGGTAATATTACAGTTAAAATCGGAGCTAAAGCTGCCGAAAGCGGAAAGATCTTCGGATCGGTCAATGCACTCCAGGTTGCACAGGCACTGAAAGAGCAGTTCAACTTCGAAGTTGACCGTAAACGTATTCATGTTGACCATGAACACATCAAGGAGCTTGGCACATACAAAGCCAGAGTCACCCTGCATAAGGATGTGCATGTCGAGATTACTTTTGAAGTATTTGCGGAGTAGTTGCCTGGTGCCTGGCTCTTGGTTCTTGGCTCTTGGTTTTTGGCACAATTGAAACAATAGCCAGCCACTAAAAGCCAACAACTACTAACTAATAACCAACAACCAATTACGAATAATTTCTAACTTTATCCCGGGATCAATAGTCCCGGGATTTTTTATGCTTTCGAACAGCCAGGTCAAACATATCAACGCCCTCAAGATCAAGAAATACAGGGATGAATACAAGGAGTTTATAGCCGAAGGAAACACCCTTGTAACCGACCTGATGCGAAGTGCTTTCGGGATCGCAGGAATTTATGCCCTGAGTTCGTGGATCACCGCAAACGTTGATGATATAAGGAAAAAGAACATCCAGGTGTTTGAAGCTGACGAAGGCGATATGGAAAGGATCACTTCACTTTCAAGTCCGGGCCCCGTTCTTGCCATTGTAAAGATTCCTGTCGCCGTATCAGCAGGTTCATATCAATCAGACCCCGCTGAAAAGCTGAGTCCTGCTTTTTTCTCTGATTTAACTCTAATGCTGGAGAATATCAGCGACCCGGGGAACTTTGGGACAATGCTCAGGATTGCCGACTGGTTTGGCATTAAAACCATTATCTGTTCGCCAAACTCTGTTGAGCTTTACAACCCCAAGGTGGTACAGGCCAGCATGGGGTCCATATCCAGGGTTAATGTGATCTATACCGAATTGAGCCTCCTGTTAAGCAGGCTTAAAGGCAAAGTGACGGTTTACGGGACCTTCCTCGAAGGGGCTTCTGTATATACTGAACCCCTGGGACCCGGGGGCATCATACTGATCGGCAGTGAAGCTCATGGAATTTCAGAAGAGGTAAAGGAACTCGTTACAAAGAAGATATTCATACCTTCCTTCGGGGTCTCTGACTGCGGAAAGGCCGAATCCCTCAATGCCGCCATTGCCGCGGCAGTCGTAATCTCAGAGTTTCGAAGAAGACAGGTTGCGAAAGTCTGATATCCTGCATCCTGCATCCTGCATCTTGCATCCTGCATCGTACATCCCGTCACCCCGTCACCCTGTCACCCTGTCACCCTTTTTGTAGACACTTACCAATAATTCATAGGCGTTTACCAATACATGATTGCTATCAGCAGATCAGTATGGTACTTTTGAAAAAAAGACGCTATGTATAAAGAACCTCGTGAATATTGGATGATAACTCCTGTTGTTCGGGACAAAGACTTCCAGGACATGAAGGATTTGATTATAGAATTTGCCACAGCCATTGATTTTGAACTTGATTACCAGCAATTATTACGTGAATCGGCATCCATCAGGGAGATCTATAAAATGCCTGCAGGGGCTGGTTTTCTGCTGAAGTCAAACGGACAATGCATTGGTTTCATAGGGATTAAAAAACTTTCCTTTAATACTGCCGAGATCAGTAAGTTCTACGTAAGGCCTACCTCAGCTTATCTCAGGTGGAGCGTCAATCTGCTTGATGTTGCAATTGACTGGGCCGGGCAATCGAACTACAAAAAAATCAGGGTGAATCCTTCGGAGATACACCAGGCCCTCACCGGACTTTTCTATGGAGCCGGCTTCCTTGAAAAAGCGGTCAGGGATGAAAAAACTTCCCAGCTTTATAAGGTACTTGAGAAGGCCCTGGTTTCGATTCCCGAATATTTTGAACTTAAAAGATAGTAACTTTGCCATAGCCCGTTTTTGATCCGGGCTATCGTAAGATGAAGATCACTTCAGCTTTTTATCCGGCGCTGGCCTTTTTATTCTTTAGCCTGACTGGTCTTGCCGGGGACTATCCCAATGAGAATATTACCTATTCTCCCCTGGTCAAAACCGTTCAGTTATGTAAACAGGGTTTTGAACTTTCCTCTCCGATTATTCAGATGTATTCAACCGACAGGCTTGCGCTTGACTTCGATGACCTTGACATCCAGTCGAAAGCCTACAAATATACTTTCAGGCATTGCGATGCAGACTGGAGCACATCCTCCGAACTGAGGCCATCGGAATACATCAACGGGTATACCGAAGAGAACATCCGGGATTTTCAGTATTCGATAAACACCACCGTGAGGTACGTACATTATTCTGCAATTTTGCCTTCGGCGGATATGAGTCCTAAAATATCAGGCAATTACCTTCTGATCGTGTATGCCGATGATCCTGCCGAACCTGTTTTTACCAGGAGGTTTATGGTAGTCGAAAACTCCCCGCTTGGAATAGAAGGGTCGGTTGCACAGGGATCGAGAAGCGATAATCACCTGAGAAAGCAGCAGCTGGATTTCGTGATAAAGCTTAACGGGTTCAACATAAGTGATATAAGAAGGGAGCTGAAGGTGGTGGTTCAGCAGGACGAACGCTGGGATAATGCATTGCGGAATATATATCCCAGGTTTGTCAGGGGAAATGAGCTCGATTACCGATTCGACGAAAATAATGTATTTAACGGAGGAAGCCCTTACCGTAACTTTGACATAAAAAGCCTTACCTACCAAACCGAACGTATCGACAAGATCTGGTTCGATACAATAAACCAGGTTCTTCTGCTTGAAGATAAGCCCAGGACGTTTAAGAACTATGTCAATGACAAGGATATAGGCGGACGGTTCCTGATCAAGAACGAAGTAAATGCCACCAATTTCAATATAGAATCAGATTATGCCCTGGTCCATTTTATCCTGCCGTTCCCGATGCTGTTCACCGACGGGGACTTCTATCTTATGGGGGCGCTCACAAACTGGAGGCTCGATGCGAACAGCAGGCTGAGGTTCAATCCCGATGCCCGGCGTTATGAACTGAACCTATACCTCAAGCAGGGGTACTATAATTATATATACGTTATGCTGAAGAAAGGTAAAAGCATCGCGGATGAATCCCTGGTCGAAGGCAATCACTGGGAAACCCCGCATATCTATACTGTTTTTGTATATTACCGTCCGGGCGCCAGCCAGGCAGATCTTCTGATAGCAGTGCAGAGTATTAATTCAGTCACACAGAACTGATTTCCTGTTTTTTTGATCAACAAGGTATAGTTACTAACTCAAATCATACACTTGCGTATTCTGACTTGCACACGCCTATATTTGTATCGTACATTTGAATAAATTCAGAGATTATGAAAACCAACCGCTTAAACTTAGTAAGATTACTGCTGGTACTGCCGGTTAGTGTTATGCTATTATACGGTATTACATCCTGCAAAAAGAATCAGACAGATAATCCCAGCCAGGGCCCTTCAGTTGAGCAGCTTGTGGTCCCATCGGGATTCAACTGGGCAACTACACAGAATGTTGCCATAAGCCTTGCAGCCCAGGACAACGGCGGGAATCCTTTGAACCTGGTGCGCTTTGATGTTTATACAGCCCATCCTGATTCGGGTGGAGTATTCATGTACAGCGGTTCCACCGATGCCAGCGGAAAATGGGTTACGACACAGCCTTTTCCTACATATCTGAAGAAAGTCACAGTTATGACAAAATATCTTGGCCTTCAGAAAGAAATGAATCTTGCCGTGGCTGATAATAAGATCAGCGGTATTTTCGGAGGCAAGGCCCCGGCTCCTGTTAAAACAAAATCAGGAGGCAAACCATTTGCAAGCTCACTGAGTTCGAATATTGTGTACATGGGGACATACAACAACCAGGGAGTTCCGAATTACCTGGAACCAGTGAATGACGTGGTTGACCAGGCATTACTGAATGACCTGAACGCAACCCTTCCCGAGTACAGGTCCGTGCCGGTTTATCATCCTGAGTATCTCGTTCCAAATGCTCCGGGAAATCTTGACCTTGTTGAACAATGCGACGTCTGGATCACTTATATCACCGAAGGTGCAGGTTGGATGAATGCCGTTGGTTTCTTCACCTTCAATACAAATAATCCACCGACATCTGCATCCCAGATCGCAGAGATAAAAATAATTTTCCCTAACATGTCGAATAGTGGCAGCGGGGGCGGGTTATACCCTGGTAATAAAGTGTATCTTGGACGTTTTCCAGCCGGACAATCGCTGGGTTGGGTGGTTTTTGCTAACGGATGGAATTCAACATCTCATACTGTAACCAATGGGAATTATCTTCTATATTCCATTGCAGGCCTGAATCCTGAACCCGATGTTAATCTGAAAAAGCACACACTGCTTCTCAAAGACATATCACGCCTGAAGTTTATGTTCTCATTCGAAGACTGGCGTCGCGACCAGGGCTCTGACCAGGACTTCAACGACGGTATCCTTTATGTGACAGCCAACCCTGTAGATGCTGTTAACACGACTAATATGCCCAACATCGTAACTACTCTTCCCGACCAGGATCATGACGGTGTTCCCGACAACCAGGATGATTATCCAACCGATCCAACCATGGCACACGATAACTATTATCCAAGCAAGACCGGCTACGGTTCACTTGCCTTCGAAGACTTATGGCCATTCATGGGTGATTATGATTTTAATGATCTTGTGATCAGTTACAGGTTCAACCAGATTACAAATGCAGATAACAAGGTTGTAAAAATCCAGGCCACTTTAATAACAGAGGCTATGGGAGCTACCCTGCATAATGCATTTGGATTCCAGATGGGATGCGCAGCGGCTCAGGTTGCCAGTGTTACGGGTGTAGACCTTAGACATTCATGGATCACGTTATCTTCAAATAATTGCGAAGCCGGCCAGACCAAAGCAGTAATAATCCCTTACGATGATGCATTTGACCGCTTACCTTATCCCGGAACAGGGATTGGTGTAAATACTTCCATAGGATCTCCTTACGTAACACCTGATGTCATAAACATGACGATAACACTGGCTCAGCCGGTTCCACTTTCAACCATAGGAACTCCTCCATACAATCCATTCATTATTGTGAACCAGGAAAGAGGACATGAAGTTCATATGACTGATAATCCGCCTACAGATAAAGCTGATCTAACTCTTTTTGGAACAGGTAATGATAACAGCAATATTGCTGCCGGGAAATATTATAAAACCTCAGGTAATCTGCCGTGGGCGATCAACCTCCCGGAAAAATTCAGTTATATGAGCGAGAAAAACCAGATCGTCAGCGGGTATCTTAAATTCGGAACCTGGGCCGAAAGCGGCGGTTCTTCATATCCTGACTGGTACAAAGACTTGTCAGGTTACAGGGATAACTCAAAAATTTATTCTCACTGATTTTCTTAAGGTTGGTTTTTGGTTAGTGTGAAAGGACCGTTCTGAATGGGACGGTTCTTTTATTTTAATGATGTCTTCTGGTTCAGATTTTAAGAAAAGCCATATTATATTCATCAACGGGTATACATTTAAAATTTCCGCTGAGATTTAATGTCCTTGTTAGCATTTCGACCGACTGGTATTTCTTTTCAACAATAAGCAGGATATACCTGTGTGTTTTTAAAAACTCAATGGCACCTTCAATAATCGAATGTTCCATGCCTTCTGCATCTATCTTGATAAGGAGCTTGTCATCGTGGGAAATTAACAGTTCCTTAGAGATCCCATCAAGAGTTCGTACTCTTGAAAGAACCTTTTCATCAGAGCTTTTTGTCCTGTGAAAATCTCTCTCTCTGGTTGCAATTCGCGAAGCACCAGTGTTCACTTTTTCGTAAATAAATTCACAGTAACATTCCTCGTTTCCCAATGCAATGTTATAACTGCGGATATTGTTTTCCAGTTTATTCAGCTCGAAATTTCTGATCATAGCTTGATAATTATCTGGCATGGGTTCAAAAGCATGGCATTTTAGTCCTTTCCCAGCCATTAATATGGTGTAAACTCCAATATTTGCACCAATATCCAGAAAGATTGAATAATCAGTATAATGTTTAAGGATGAACGTTTTCAAAGGCCACTCATAGGCAAAGTTGGCGAATTTGAAATCTAAAGTGCCGCTTCTGATAAAGAATTTCCCGAGGCTGCTTGTATATTCTCCCGATTTTTTCCTGGGCCGGCCAAATAACTCATAACCAATGGAAGTCAAGATAAATCCAAACTCTCGATGTTTTATAAAATCCTTAAAGTACCTGTAATACGTTTGAGCCTTGCCGAATGTGTCCATGCTTTTGCACACTTTAGGTACATGGTTATATAATCAGAACGGATACCCGATCCCGAAGTTCCAGACGATATCCTGCCACTGCCATTTATTGAAATACCAGCGGTCGCCCTCGGGATAATAGGGAACCCTGATAGGGATAGCCGGGTCAAGACGGATCATGAAAAAGTTGAAGTCGAGCCTTAATCCGAGCCCAGTGCTGATTGCGATTTCAGGTATGAACGTGGTGAGTGTGATCACGCCCCCGGGTAGCTGGGGCGAGGGCCGCGTTGTCCATACATTGCCTGCATCAACAAACAGGGCCCCTTTTACGACTTTATAAATCGGGAAACGGTATTCGATGTTTGCTTCGAGCTGCATATCACCAAACTGGTTGTAGTAACCTGTTGAGGTGGTGTCGTTATGATAGCTTCCGGGACCCACATAACCCAGTTTCCAGCCCCTGAGGTCGTTGGCGCCTCCTGCGAAGAAGGCTTTCTCAAAGGGCAAAGCTGTGGAATTGCCGTAAGCGATACCTATACCTGCATAGAACCTGTAAACCACAGTATGCTGGTTGCCTAGTTTTTCATAATAACGGAAGTCGAAATCGGGACGGACGTACTGCGCGTATTGTATGTTCAGCAGGGTATAGTATCCTTCTTCATTTTTGGGAGGATCGAAGATGTTATCGATGGCATAGAGCAGGTTCCCCCCTGTCTCAAAGTTTGTCTTGATGTAAATATAATCCTTAAGGCGGTTAAGTTTCTGGCTGGTATACTGTAATGTGTACCTTAAGCCGGCCACGAGATGGTTTGAGTATTGGTATTTGAGGCGCTGATCATCGAGGGAGTTAATGTATGCGTAAAATAAGGAATCGCCGAACACTTTCACGAGTGATATTTCGGCCGGGTTTATGGTCTGGCTGAGCTGGTTGTTCTGGGTCCAGGTATAACCGAAACTTGAATTGGTGATATGACGGTCATAGTCCTGCTGCCGCTGGAAGTTATACCCGACGCTGATAGTGGTTTTCGGTTTCATGGTTTTGGGCAGGTGTTCGGGCTTGATAGGGAAAAGGAACTGGGGAAATGTAAGGCTGGCGTTTACCCCAAGTTCAAGAACATTGAAAAGTCCGACTTTTTGTTCATCGGTTACCGATGGCTGGCTCTGGGCCGAGATGTTGAGTCCTATCCTGAGCAACTGCGCTCCCCTGAATATATTCCTGTTTGAATAGGTAATGCCTCCCTGCAAGCCGAATGCACCGGCAGAGTTGGTTCCATCAGCCGAAACGCTGAATGAGTGGCCGGCCGACCTGGCAAGCTGGACCCTGCAATCGATGGGGTCCACGTTCTTTTTTGTTGTATCGCGGGCGGATTCGGAAGGCGTGAAACGGAGGTTGATATATTTGAAAACCTGCAGTGAGGCAAGCCTGCCGTAGGTCTGGTTCACATCGTCGACACTGTATAATTTACCCGGCTCTATAAAAATGGACTGGGTTATTGTACGGGGCTTGATGGTCATCTTGCTGTCGTAGAGAAAATAATAACTGTATTTCCATTTGGTCTTTTTTGGCCCTATAAATTCCACCAGCAGGGTGTCGTAATGAACCGAATCTCCCGTCAGATGGTCGAATTCAGGGTAAACGTACATCCTGTTGATATAGTACTGTTTATGAGGAACTGTAGTCATCATCGAGGAGTTGTCGTATGCCGGGATCACCGGGTTCGAGATCTCCATGGTGATGTCCATGAGGTTTTGAGCGAGTGTGCTGTCGACTTTGTAGGCGATATAATTTGCCGAAAACCTGAAGAAGCCGTAATTGTTCAGGTTGGTAGTGATCCTGGCCCGTTCATCGTCTAATTTGTAGGCATCATAGTTATTACCCGGTCTTATCAGGGTTTTTGAAGTGTCGCGGTATACAAACCTGGCCAGTGTAGTGTCGGCTATCGCATAGGTGAAACTTCTTATTTTGTAAGGCTTGGTGGTTTTCACCATGTAAAACACCGTAGCCTTTTTCTTCTTGATTTTCAAGGAATCCCTGATAGCAGAGTTGAAATACCCTTTATTTGCCAGATAGCTCAGCATCTGTTTTTCGGCAATGATGATGAGGCTGGTGTCAAGGATCACAGGAGCCGCACCTGCCGTTGTCCTTAGCCATTTTTTGAATTTTGAGTCTTTGCCTTTACACCCCATATTGTACAGGGCAATATTTGATCTGAAAAGTCCGAACAATTTTTTATTTGGTTGCTGCTGGAGGTACCCGCTGAGTTCATCCGCAGTCACCTTCTTTGTATTGATATGAAAGCGGTTTTTAATAAGGAGGGATTCCTTAGGACCGAGGTTTTTGGTTGAGCTGCAAGCTATCAGGATGAGCAGGGAGCAACAATAGCAAATCCGGAGGCTTATCTGAAATAGCTTCAACTCGAAGGGAATTAAGAATGACAAACAAAAGTAAGGAGAATTAAGATAGATCGAAAATTTTAAGAAAGGCTTTTGGGAATGGAAAAAATATCGTACTTTTGCACCCTCAATCGAGGGAGCATAGCTCAGCCGGTTCAGAGCATCTGCCTTACAAGCAGAGGGTCACAGGTTCGAATCCTGTTGCTCCCACCCTCAAAATCAGCCACTTACAAATAAAAAAGTAGGTGGCTTTTTTCATTAGTACACATGAAAGTACACATCAAAGCTTGAAACAGTTTGGGCACATCCCGGGAAATTACCTGGACACTTTCTTGTGCACTTCCCTGGTCATCTGAATGGGGTTTTAGTTTAAGCAGTTTCTTCTCTTTCACTGTCAATCGGTATTTTTGAAACCGGCTTCAAGGTTTCTCAGATGTTAAATCCTATTCCCTGGGATTCAAATTGTCGATTTTACGTTCTCCAGGAAACGGAAATTTCCCTGCAGGTTTTGGTACCCGCAGGGAAACATGAGATATTAACAGCAGGAAAATCACCCCCAGATCATATACCTGGGCGGTTCATTGAGGCGTATGAAGTTCATGGCCTCATGGATATTGAGGAACCTGAACCGTGCAGCCTCTTTACCGTTTGGCGAAAACAAGGTGATCTTGATTGTGGACGACCACTTAACAGGCTGACCGCTGTGATGCAGGATTACCTGACCATTTTCATTGACATGATAATCACAGGCTAATTCATGGATAACCTGAGTTGATGAATGATTGATTGTTGTTGACATACAAACCTCCGCTTTTAAGTGTTACAAATGGTTTAATGCATAAAATGCAAATCGTAAGCACCAAACAGCGGAGTAAATTTTAATATGCAAGGCTGCCGGTCATTTTTTTACCCCGGAAGATATACCATGAAAAAAAATGACGGCACCCGGAGGGCATGGCCTTGCGGATTATAAATTTACGGAGATACCTTTGGTGAGATTTGCATTGAGGCTAATGAAATGAGCCTATGTAAACCTCATGTAAAGCGGTTATTCATTAACTTCGTTACATGATCCACCGGTTATATAATCCCTGGCAAATTACGAATGACGGCGAGCGTGAGGCTGACAGGCAGTTGATGATGAGGGGGAACATGGAGGATATGCCTATTCATGTGCTTCATAGTTTGCGTATTTCATCGCGATATCACCGGGTGCAGATGTCGGGGGAGTGTGATTTTGTGATCTTGTCGAAGCTTGGGATCATGGTGGTTGAGGTTAAGGGTGGGATCATGGGCTATGGTTCTACTGACCATAATGATTATGGCTTTTACCGGCTTGCAGGTGATGATCAAAGGGAAATGGTTAGAAATCCTTTTAACCAGGCGGATGAAAATGCGCATGCAATACAAAGTTTCTTGCGGGAAAAGGGGCTGATCAACATTTTCGTGGGTTCGGTTGTGTGTTTCCCGGAATGTGTATTTGATTGCGAAGGGGTGGAGTTTAAATACCTGTGGCACCGGGGCTGTGATAAGGAATGGCTAAGGATGATCATGGATTCGATGCAGGAACAGATTGCGGAATTCTATGAGAAACAGGATGAACGGAATGTTGCAATGCGTATTACATGGGAAACCCTGGATGAAGAAAGGATCGCTGCCATTACCGAAATGCTGAAACCTGAATTTGATCCGAGTCGTTCTCTTTCACAATCACGGCTTAACCTTGGGGAATCGGAGCGCAGGCTTGAGGAGGGCTTGCATATTCTGCATGGATTAAGCGAGAACCAGAGGATCATGGTACAGGGCCCTCCGGGAAGCGGGAAGTCGACTTATGCTTTCGATTTGATAGTTGGTTTGTGCAGATCAAAAGAAAAAAAGGGGCTTTACCTCTGCTGGAACGAATTTCTTGCAGCGAGGATGGAGAATAAACTGAGGAACGCGTTACAGGAGAATCCATCGGATACAACCATACGGATATCCGCCTACTATCATTTTCTGGAAGAACTTGTGAACCTGCTGGGTGATACATCGCTGATGCCTACCTATGACAGCGTATCGAAAGGAGAATTCAGTCATCTCATCCATGAATGCCTTGGAAGACTTCATAAGGCAAAAAAGCTGCCCAGATATGATTTTATCGTGGCCGATGAGGCACAGGACCTGTTCGACAAAGGTCTTGACCAGGTGATCAAATCACTTCTTAAGGCAAACAACCCTCTGCAAAAAGGAAACTATTACCTGTTTTTCGACGACAACCAGGCATTTCCTAAGTTTGCAGACCTGGATACCTACATTCGCACCCGGGAGGCACTCAAAGATGCATCGGCTTATTATATTCAGTTCGCGAACCTAAGGGTGAACACAGGCCATGGCATCACGGAATTGATTCAAGATGCAGGGCATGGACAGGCTGATCCACTCAAAAATTATGGGAATGATGTGAAGTTTATCGCCTGGAAAAGACCGGAGGAGGTTATCGGTATACTGAGGCAATACATTAACCAGGAAACAACACTTAGTCAGAGTAAGCCTGAAAACATGGTGGTACTATTCACTGCCGATCTTCTGAAGACTGGCTCGGCACTAAAAGAACATATCAGGGAAGAACCTGAAATAGAATTGCTGACTGTTGAAAACCTGGACAAACCATCTGAAAAAGTTCGATATACCACAGCACTGCGTTCAAAAGGGCTGGAATGGGATACTGTGTTCCTGGTTTGTTCATCCATGACCGATCCGAAAAATCTGTTCCAATTATTTATCGGCGCTTCGAGGGCAAAAGGGAAGGTTTTTGTTATTTCCCATTAGCTTTCAATCTTTACCAGTGATCCTGCAATCACAAACCATATGACAGTTTCAACCTTTCGCCCTGGCCAGACACGCTGGAGCATCTCCTTATACAAAGCCATCTGTCCACTGTAGGTCAATGCACGCCATTCAGAGCTTTCGCGGTTCTTGTCAGGATCTGCATGGCCAGGGAATGTTTTGTAATCGATTAGCAGGATTTCGTGTGGGGTTTCGATCACCAAATCGGCAATACCGGTTAAAATCTGGGTGCCTTTTTCGACCATCATCGGATATTCTTTGTAATACGCAGCTGATTTATACCTGAGTCCAATCCATTCGTTGAAAAGCCGGATTGAAATTATCAGGTCAGTTGGGGAAACGATGCTTGTGAAGCCGAAATTTTCAAGCAAGCGTTCAACCAGTTGCAGTTGTTCAGATTCTTTCATCTCCGGGTGGTGAGCACATAAAATGGCATGGACACAAGTTCCAAATGTGGGATCATCTCCTACAAGACTTTGGTTAACCTGCATACGTGGGTAAAGCGGGATGTTTTCACCGATGCGCGCCTGGGGTATCGCTTCGGCCGACGAGGGGGTAATAAAATAGTCCTGAACAGGAGATGTTCCCTTTTGTGGTGTATAGATGATAGGGGAGACAGCATCAGCGACCATTCCTGTCAAGAGGTCTGCCTGCATGAAACGACGGAAGCGGAATTTCGATGGGTAATGTTTGTGCCGGGTTTTAATAATTACATCCATTTGCTCCGGCTCGTTGCCGCAGATCGCTGAGAGTCCTCCAGGAATGGCTTTTTCAAGCCAAGCCATTTTATTGTATTCTTTACAGGGTATGATAAGGTAATCTCTGGCCCGGGTCATACCTACATATAGCAAGCGAAGGGACTCTTCAAAACTTTGGCTATCTGCTATCGTTTGTTCAGGAAGAGATGTAAAAAGCGAAGTAAATTCAGGGTAGCCTGAGGGTTTTCCAAATGGCGTGAAAGAATAAGGCCATGGCCAGTATCTTATGCTACGTCCTGCCAGCGGTGCATCCAGTTCCATGACTTCCACCCCGGTTACATGCATCCCGAACACATCAGCATCCCGGTCACGATTTAACTGTTGCATCACAACCATAGGCCATTCAAGCCCCTTGGCACGATGGTAAGTAAGGACGTTTACTGCGTATTCATTCACGACTAAAGCCTTAGAATCTTCCCCGGTTTCGGCCAGGCCATTGAACCAGGCGATGAAAGAGGGAATAGAACCGGATGCCCCGGTTGAGTTTGATGATTCTGAGTAAAGATCTGTGTAATTCAGTATTTCCTGCAGGTTACTCCAGCGCTGGTGCTGATCTCCCCATACAGCCACCAGTTGAAGCATGTCCATTTCGGCATATATCAAGCGTACCAGCAATGCCAATGGAAGCGCTGCAGACTTCTCCCTGATCTCATTGAGATGAAGGATGAAGGTATTGTCAGCAAGCCAGGAGCCTGCTCCATCTCCGGAATCGGCAAGCTGCTTTTGCTCAAGATACTCGAGGCGCCCATCAATCAGGGCCCCGATGTCGTGACAGGGATCGGTGAGGTAGGCAATTTCTGCTCTTGCCAATGAATCGAATGGATTGTGGAGATATTTCAGGCAAGCCATAACGAGCCTGGTTTCTGCCCTGCGTTGAAGTCCGGAGTCTGCAACCGTTGCATCAATGCCATATGCACGAAGGTTATTGGCCATATTCAGGCAGGCATCATTTGAGAAACACAAAATAGCAATATCGCCAGGCCTAACGCTCCTGATCTCCTTCGACATGGGATCCTCAATCATGGGATCTTCATGGATAAAAGCAGCTACACTTCCTGCAAGCAGATCATTAAAAACAGGTACTGTAAGTTTTCCTGAAGTGCCATCCACTGAGAAACCCCATACCTGCAATGCGGTACCAAGGCCGGCATCCTCAAGATCTTTTCGCACTGGTTTCAGTACGATCTGCTCCTTTCTGGGATATTCAGGTTTGTTCTTGAATGCCTCATAAAAAACATCATTCACGAAATTAACCAGGTCGGGTCGCGACCGCCTCGATTCGGTGAGAAAATCCTTTTCGCCCGGGGTTCCCAAACGTTTGACGACTGCATTGATCAAAGTGCTATCTGTTCCCCGGAATCCATAAATGGCCTGCTTCGGATCACCGACCCACACCGCATGTTCAACGAGGCCGGCTATCTTCAGGAAGAGTGCAAGCTGAATGGGACTGGTATCCTGAAACTCATCCACCATCAACACCTTATACTGCCTACGAAAACGCTGTTTCACATCCTCCTGGTCAAGCAATCGGAGTACTTCTGCCTCCTGGTCGGCAAAGTCGATCACCCCGCGACGCCGTTTGTAATCCTGAAAAAGGCGAAGGGCTGCAATGGCTTTTTCAAATACGAAAGAGATAAACATCAGCAGGTCATCATGAAATTCCTGGAAGGAGAGATGATCAGAAGCCAATTCAATAAAGGACTCAAAAAGGGATTGTGATTTCACCCCTGGACTCAGCTTGCAGATTTTTACCCAGTCATACCATGAAACGAAGGCAGGATAATGATTAATGTTATAAACAAAGTTCTTTAGCTCTTCCAGCGCAGCTGAAGTTTTTCCGGTAGTATCATTCCCGGATGCAACTGCCCGGTCAAGTGCCGGAAACTCTCTGATAAAAAACTTTGCAGCAGTTTCCATGGAATTTTCAGGCGCTGGCAGTTTATCCAGCATTGTGACCGTGGAAAGATCCCTGGCTGCAACGAGTTTAGGTGCGTCCATGCCGTTGGATCTTGCCATATCTACAAGGATGGCAACCTTTGCCCGGATATCATCGCCCTTTGTTGAAAACCTGGCTGCAAGATAATCGAGTTCGTTGGCATCTTCCTCTGAGATCACCTCGCTGAGCGCAAGATTAAACAGCGACTGTTTCTCCACGTCCTCGATCACATTGAGAACAGGAGACAAGCCCCCTTCAAAGGCAAATTGGGAAAGCAACTGACCTCCAACGCTGTTCACTGTTCCGATAAGGGCCTGGTCAAGCAGGTCAACGATTTCATGATGCCCGGTCTCAAGGATTTTACGCCGTACGCGGTCACGGAGTTCTCCCGCCGCCATGCGGGTAAAGGTGGTAGCGATGATTTCAGAAGGGGTATATTTGAATTTCCCCTGCGGATCGAGGAAGTCAAAAAGTTCATTGGTAAGTCGGTAGGTTTTTCCACTTCCTGCTCCAGCGCTTACAAGACGGATGTTTTTCATACTATTCGATATTTGTAAACGTGGAATAATCATTAAAACGGGCTGGTTCCTTTACTTCATCCCCCGAGGGAAGTAGATATTGTTCAGGATCCAGGGAGAAAATTTCCAGTTCCTCAATTGAGATCCCTTCTCCCATTTCGATCTTACCCTCCTTTAGTTCGCCCATGCGGTATTCCACCGTTCGGAATAGTTTTGCAAGCTGCTGTTGGTATGCTGCAGCCCAATCATCCGGGCCTGCATGAATGCCATGTTTAAAAGCTTTTTGGTCGCGGGTATAAAGCCTGCCCGTGCTGATGATAAAATACGCAGTTGGCGAAAAACCGCCTACATCGTTGAATAGTGACGAATAGAGAGCAAGCTGGAGGTCCCGGTCTTCATTCATCAGCCTGGAATAGTATTTTCCACTTTGCCACTTAAGATCGATGATGGCATATTGCTTCGGTCCTTTTTTCTTGCGGGAGAGGAGAATGTCGGCATACCCTTGCAGTTTCAGACCCGATCGTACCGCCTCTTTTTGTGCTTCACAGCCTTCAACAACCCAATTATTATCAGAGATATGTTTTACCAATGCCATAAATTTCTCCTTTATGGCATGATGTAATGATTGTACGCGGTCCTCCTTCCCCTTTTCAAGAAGCAACATACCTTCTGTTTGAAGAATATGTTCAACGGCTTTTGAATAGAGCTTTTCAAGGGAAGGTTGATCCAAGAGGGTGACATCCACACCAGGCCGGGTGAGTGCATACTGAAAAACACGGTGTGAAACATTACCCATGAAGCGTGAATCATCGGCCAATTGCAGTATGGCCTCGTCTTTGATTCTTGCCCGGTATTTGAGGACCCATATGAACGGCGATTCAACCAGGGAGTTCATCCCCGAATATGAAAGGGGATAATCATCAAGGATAAGTTTTTCTGCACGGGTCACATGCCAATAGGCAGCCGGGGCAGGAAGCCCGGAAAAGGTAAGGAAGGTTGTTGAAGCAGCAAGGTTTTCGGAGAGTTTGATGGTTTCCGGCCCGGAAATCCGGGTTGTCAGTTTATACACCGACTTAAAATGAGCGTCGATGAATGAACGGAAAGGATGCGGTTGAGAAGACTCCCCGCCGAAGTTTTCGGGGACAATGCAGATCAGTTGCTTCCTCACAAAGCGTATGAATTGTTTCCTGAGCCAGCTATTTCGCTGGGATTTCAGGTTTGCCGGTTCTAAAATCACACCAAGTGCCTCAAGCCATGCACGCTCCTCCGGAAAAAGCGTTTCGAATGAGGCACCCATGGTTCCCCCTGATGCAAAATCGTACCAGATCAGTGTGTCGGCAAAGCCGGCAAGATTGCCCGGGGAACTGATAACGGGCAGACTACCGGCTGCCCTGGGAGCAATGCAACATTGTTCACTTGAAATGGACTTTTCGATGATACGCTGTAATTCCAATTCACTAATAACATCTTTCTCTTCAAATAGTGAAAGAATATCAAGCAGATTGGCACATGAATTCAGGACAGGTAAAAGCATGCTCTTGTCCACTCCATCAGTCATCTTGGCATACCTCCCCCGCAAGATACCGGTGGCAAATTCAAACAGTTTAATGATGGTAGAAGACGGGGCGCCTTTGTTGGTGTCGAATTTCTCATGCTCCAAAAGATAATTCAGCCGTTCCATGGTTCTGTTAAACCGTTCTTCCTCTGCGATTGATTCCCGGTATGTTGCCAGCGCCTTTACCCATGCTTCGGAACCAATGCCGGGTTTATCAGACATAGCTTTAGCCAGGAGCCTCGAAAGGTGAGGGGGTAGGAGGGTGACCGGGCATTGAAGAAACTCGAAAAGCTGCCGGGGCTGCCAAGGCTTCCAGAGAAAGACCGTCAGCAATTGTAAAAGACTCACGCCTGTAGGAACCGGATCGGACATATTGATGGCGGGTGTTGCAAAGTCATCTTTCCGAAGCATGAGGAAAGGCTGGATTTCATTGTTCTCACTGATCACAACCGTATCGCAGCAATCATGGTTGCGGATTAAGCCAGCGAGGAAGTCTCCAGCCTGTAAACGGTCGGGAAGCAAGATCAAATGCAAGGAACCATCTCCTTTTGCCTCGGATCTGTTAACTCCAACCTTATTTAATGAGAAGATAAACGATCGCAGCGAAGAGAGATCCGACTCATCCGGAGGTATTGAGGGAGGAAGGAAATGGGTGCAACCAATCCCATTCATCTCAAGGAGACTGATCAGTTCGAAAATATGCGGTGGCAGCAATTCCAATGGTTCAAAATAGGTAAAAGCTTTCAACGGAATTTTTGCACCCGATTTTAAAGCAGAAAGCACTATCCTGAAACGATCAGCAAACGAATCGGCAATCCCGGCCAACACTTCTGCCTTGGCCAGCGTTTCCAACCGTGCCGGCATCTTCTTCTCCCGGTTGAAATCCCAACCGGCAAGTATTAACTTATCGCGCCATGAGAGCAACTCTTCAGCGACATCGAGCTCATTAGCAGAAAAGGATTTTTCAAAAAATGCTCCCCGCACAATTTGCTTCAACGCTTTCCGGTATTTGAAAACCCGAAGCACATTAGTTTCTGATGGTTTGGACACCCCCAGATGCAATTCAAGAATCGAAAGCAGCCCGGCTGGCCCCATATGCCGGCAACCAGCAGCAATCCCATATTTCATGAAGATGTTTACCGGGTAGGTAGGTTCATCGAAGAGGGTAGAGAAGAGGATTTTCATAGTTTGAATACTCCTTTGTGTTGCTTTTATAGTGCCATTTTAACCCCATTTACCTTTAACCAATTCTCATATTCCCGGTAATTCGGCATTTTTTTATCCAACTCATTCCAAAAATCTGGTGAATGATTCGGGTATTTCAAATGGATCATTTCATGGACAATTATATAATCAATGACAGGAACCGGGGCCATGGCGCATTTCCAGTGAAAGTTCAACCCATTCTTCGGTGTCCAGGATGCCCATCGGTTTTGCAGTTCTATCACTTTGATGCTGGTGGGAGTAGTTTGAAATTTTTCGCTGATCAGCTTAAGCCGTTCTTTGATTTTTGCTTTTGCTTTCTCTTTGTAAAAGTGTTGGAAAACCTTATCTGCGTTGCCAAGAAGTTTTTTGTCAAGAAGAAAATGACCTCCGGTTATCCTCAATGGTAACGGTGGATCCTCAACAATAGACAAACGATAATTTCTGCCCAGGTATAAAAAGGATTGGCCATTTACAAAAGTTCTTATAATTTTTCCCTGGTTGAGCTCCTTCCACTTAGCGAGCTTTGTGAAAATCTGATATTCCCTGGATCTAATGGCGGATTCTATTTGTTCATCACTACTGGTTAAAGGAGCCAGCACCCTTACCGAACCATCACGTTCAATAAAGACACTCACCGTTTTTCTTCTCCCGGTTTTTTCAATGGCAATATTTATCCCTTCCAAAATCACCTTAAATCAGCTTCCCTGTTTTTTGCCAGTTTCATCAATTCGGCCGTCAGCTCCGCTGCCTTTACTGCAAGCAATCCAACTCCTGAATAATGAATTTCGTCTTCAATTAACCCTTCTATCCTTTTTCTTTCCGATGCTTTGTCTGTCCAAAAGTTTCTAATTTGCGCTGTTTCTTTTAAAAGTACCATTAAGGTATGTGTCAGTTCTTTAGTTTTGTTTATGTCTTCCTGGTTCCCAGAAGTCAGGACATTTTTCAATAAATCGAAAAAAGGCGCTTCCACGATCGAAATTCCATCAGTTTCCGGTTTTCTACCTTCTGACATATCATCGCGTAACTTGCCTAATTCAGAAACGATGGTTTCCCAGTTTTCCTTATAGGCATTTAAAATCATTTCCAGGCGGTCCTTGAATCGGTTATAAAGGCCAGGATCTTTGTCAAGATTTACCTTGATATGCCAACGAATGGCATGCTCCATCTCCGATGCTTTTGATTTTGGAGTTTTATTCAGGTAGTCAACTTTGCTTTTGAATTCATCTGAAAGAATAGAAACCTGTTGAACTTTGGTATCGATACCCATCGACAGAAGATGTTTATCAATTAGTTTACGTACTTTTTCGGAGGCCCATTTTAAATCCATTGTTTCATCCTTGTAGCGGTCTTTGATACGCCACAAAAGATATCCCAGCCTTTTTGCCGGAATCCAAAAATCAATCCCCGCATGAACGTTAAAAAGCAAATCAAGACTGTCAAAAAAACTTTTAGCATACGTAAGCAACTCGGCCCTGAATTTTATATTTGTAGCTTTTGCAATGCACTCTTCTGCAAATTCAAATTCTTTTGAAGTATCTGTAAATTTCTGTTGCAGAAAATCGTCAATCTCTTTCAGGCTGTTATTCGCAAACAGATCAATCAGTCGTTTATAGCGGGCTTCAAGTATGGGTATTTCCTTATTAATATCACGGAATACCTCAAGAAAACTATTGAGATTCTTTTTATCTTTATCGGTATAAATGGCAAGAGCGTCACTAAGATGTTTCGTTACCCCAAAGTAATCAACAATCAATCCAAACGATTTGCCTCTCTTGGTTCTATTCACCCTTGTAATTGCCTGAAATAAATCATGTTCCCGTAAACTTTTATCCAGATACATCACCTGTTCAATGGGTGCATCAAATCCAGTAAGTAAGCGATCGCAGACACAAATAATTCCGATGCCCGTTTCGGGTTTATTGAATGCCCCTTTTTCATTTGAGTAATCGAAATCCTTTTTGAAATTATTTATTGCATCGGTATCATAGGCATCTTTCCGCGCCTTGCTGATGTAACCCGGTTCGTTGTTTCCTATACTTGAAACAATAGCTGCAACTTTTAAAAATTCCAACTGCTTCAACTGTTCTTCATCTGTTTCACCTTCAGGCAAGGCTTTGAGCTGCTCTATCTTGTTTTTTATGGCAATTTCAAGTTCGTACTTATAACGGACAGCGGCAACAATGCTGGAAGCAACAACCTGAGCCTTGAACCCATTTACCAGAATATCATTGTAATAATGGTCAACAATATCTTTAGCAATTGTGGCAATACGGTCTTTTGATTCAAGGTAGGCAATGAAAGAACCATACCGCCGCTGGATCTCTTCCCGCTCTGCCTGGCTGCGTTGCTGAAACATGTCTTCAAACTCAGCATCAAAAACCTCTTTATCTTTCAATTTATCTTTGGATACCTTGCCGATATATTTGATTTCAACGGTTGCGCGATCAGCAACCGCTTTATCAAACTTGTAAAAATCAATAAAACCACCAAAGCGTTCGTGGGTTTTTATTTCGTGGCGTTCGGTCAACAAGGGCGTTCCTGTAAAACCAATGCGAGTAGCATTGGGAAATGCTGAAAACAAATTATCACCCATGTCGCCGCCTTGTGTACGGTGGGCCTCGTCAATCAGCAATATAATTCTATCGCTGTTGTTTATGGTATCAAACTTTTCGAATACAGGCACCAGTCCGGCATCGATCAGAGATTGAGCTGAGACATTCTTCTCGTCTAAGAACTTGTGAATCATTACCATGTTAACATCACCGGTATCATCACTCAGGCGGTTTAGCCTGTTTCGTCTGTCAATAATATTTACGGGTTCACCCGTTAGAGCCGCGGTTTCTGAAAGCTGCTCCTCAAGATCAGTTCTGTCTATGATGAAGATGATCTTCAGATCCTTTAAATCATCACAACTTCGGAGTTTGCGGATAAGAAAAACCATTGTCAAACTTTTTCCGCTTCCCTGAGTATGCCACACCACACCTCCTTTTTCGATAGGAATATGACCTGCCCTGTAATTCTTTATTATTTTACCCACAGCCCGGTACTGATTATAACGGGCAACGATTTTCACCTCGACCCCTTTATTGATTTCCATAAACAAGGTGAAGTGCTTCAGAATGTCAAGCAGGATTTCCTTGTTCAACATACCATGAATCAACACCTCCTGGCGTTCTTCATTGGGCGGAAATTCTACAGTTTTGTATTCTTCGGGGAAAATATCAACCCAATTATTGTAGAAATCAAAATCGGCGCTGATAGTTCCTACCCTTGCCTCCCTGCCATGGGTGATGATACTAAAGATATTGTAGTGAAATAATCGTTCTTCTCCTTCTTTAAAGCCGTAATCGTCATCGCGGGTGTTGGCATAGCGGGTAACTTGCAAATACGCTTCACTTAATGGTTCAGCTACATCAAAATCTTTTGCCTCAATTACCACCAAAGGCATTCCGTTCAGGAATAAGACAATATCGGGAATGATGCCCTCGCGGCTTGCGCCCGGAGTAAGCAAACGAAACTGATTGATAGCAATGAAAGAATTGTTATCGTAATTTTTATAATCAACCAATCGCACTGTTGGGTCAAGTTCGCCTGTGAGTTCATTTTTTGAAACACTGGTTCCTTTTAATAGTAAACGATGAATTTCCTTGTTGGCTTCATGCAAACTCTTCCCTGGAAAGTTTTGGACCTCTAATAATATTTGATCCAGTTGCTTGTCGGTGAGCCATTCGGTTCCATTATCCGTTTTATTAATGGCCTTTATACTATTTTTAAAAACACCGGACAGGATAACTTCTTTAAAATTGTTTCGCAGACTTTTTTGCGGTTCTTGTGGAACTCCAAGCCCCTGATCAATAACTTGCCAACCCAAATGACGGAGTTTATCTAAAAAGGGCTTTTCAACATTGATATATTCAGCCATGGTATGTTTTATAAATTTGTGAGATAAGCCTGTTCAGGATGATTGATCATTTCGGGAAACTGGAATCGCAATTCTCCAGAATCAATCATTGGTTTAAGATACTTTCTACTGATATAATTATCGCCTTTCTGGAGAATGGAAGCGATCTCAACCAATTTTCGTGGTTTCAAATGACATATATCTCGTATTAACTCTTTTATTTTTAATGGATTACTTTCTCTTTCCTTCAGGTCCAAAATTCTATTTTCAAGCTCCTCTGGTAATTCTTTTAACAATGCAATCCTGTCAACGGCATTAGCTTCTGTACTAAGATCATCTCCAGCTTCTGTAGTACCCATATCTGCTTCTGTACTATGTTCACTATTGACCTTATTAATTATGATGGGTTCTGTACTAAGGGTTTCAGGTTCTGCATTAAGAATATCAGGTTCTGTACTAAGACCAACGCCAGCAATATAATATGTAGCCTTGCCTTTGCCTCTTGATGCAAATAAGTTGTTGATTTTCAGCATTCTAAGGTCGTTACTTGCCTTCAAGGTATCGCAATCAGCCATTTGCCGGTATGTTTGATTATCGATGGCTCCAACCTCCCTGACAAAAATCAATGCCTGTTTTTGAGGATCAGTCAAATTGAGGAATTCGAATTGTTTTAACCATTCAATGTCCTTTTCATCCAGAAAATGATGCAAAAGCAGACGAGCCACGAACTCGTTATTTTCTCTGCTTGATTCAAAGGTAGGAGGGCCCAAATGGGCTGCCTCCATTAATCGGCGCATGGCCCTGATACCGGAGCCTTTTGTTTCAGCAAGGTTGGTGTCATGAAAGACAGCAGCAATAAAAGGATTGCGTGTTTCACTTCCAGGTTGCCCAAGATTTTCTTCTGATTTGAGAGAGAACCCGGGATTCCTGATTTCAATCCGGTTATCATATCGAATAACCTGTGTTGGGCGATGCACCCTGTAGGAACGATGCATTAAAGAATTGACCAGGGCTTCACGCAGCGCTTTCAGCGGTAAACCTGTTGGAGTTGCCTGTATGTCATCCTCATTTAGAAGAAAACCCTTTGGAAGATCGGCATTGATTGCATCGATCAACCTATAAAGGATCAACAATAAAGGGCCTCTCATATCAATTGTTGTGAAACGGTTATCGGGATCAGATACCCATTGGTTCCCCGGAACCCTGATATAGTCGACCCGTAACATGGGGAAAGTACTGCGATGCACAGTGCTTTTTCCGAATAATAATAAACCGGCAATATTCAACTCATTTGGCTTCTCGCGATTGGTACATCCCAGCGATTGCAATAGATCCTCATCGTTGTACGTGAGTTCCTCGGCAGCAGGGTTAACTTTCCCACGCAGGGAACGATATCGTTGCAATGCACTTTCATCAACAGAATCAATAGTAATTCCCTTCACAGGGGTTTCATCATAACTGGTTGAATCCTGGTAAAATACATGCATGTCATCTTCGGTGCAGTGCTGATCGGTAGAACCAATACGTCGTAATGCACCACCAGGCAGACCGTCTTTTGTAAAATATACAGGTTTCATGCGGGCAGGCAGCTCATTTACCCAAACTTTGACGACTGTTATTCCATTAATTTTCTCAACTACAAATTCAGGGCGAACAGGAATATTAAACATTCCGGCACACTGAGTGGCAAAATCCCGCTGCAATTTGTCAGGATCACTCACGCCAACAATTTTGTATTGAGGAAATAAGGCAGAAACATCAACAGCTACTCCAATTAAAATGTATCCTCCTCCCAAACCCGGTTCGTTGGAAAAGGAACAAACTGTTTCCATAACAGAATGTGTGCTTTCACTTCCTCCCTTGGCCTCTATCCAGGGACATTCATCCTGATCGTTGAGTAATTCAAAAAGTTCTTCGGCGGTGTATTTCATGATCCTTTCGTTTTAACATGATGATCTGCTCCACCATGTTGTCAATCCATATTTAACGTACTTACTTTGAACGAGAAAATGTAATCCTTGGGATAAGCAAAAAATTTCGGGTTGTTTTCAAAGGTTTCACCGTTTTCAAATTTAAAGATATCCTTTACCATATAAATCGTGTTTTCACTTACGAGGGCCATCTCATACTTGTCAGGTTCAGACAGGCCTTTTTCTTTTTCAGAACTGGAAATAATAAATTGATTATCCGACATTGCTTTTACTTCAAGATATCTCCACTCACCATCCATGTTTTTATATTCAATGTCGTAATGCAGTTTGTCATTTTTGTCTGGCGTAGTTGAATTTCCGGAGACCCATTTCACATTTTCACTTCCGTATTTGTTTACTAATGTATTATATACCAATGTCTCTGCCAGTTTACCCGTACGCTTATTATTCCTGTCGACTTTTTCAGAATGAACCCAACTCCTCCCTTTGTTCCCAAGACCATTGGTTGAGATTAATTTGCTGTTTTTTATTAATGATGCATCAACAATCGACCCTAATATTGTCGGTCCATTGTCAATTTTTCCGGAATCACCCTGTACATGGGAATTAAAATGTTCCTTAAGGTACGTTTCAATAATTTCATCATTGTCCTCAAAATATAAAAGACTGCGCATTGATTCGTCTGATATATCGGTTTCCTCAACGGAATATTTATTTAGCAGTTTGCCGTATAAATTAATTATTGAAATGCTTTGAATAAACTCATCATCCAGGTTTATTTTAAAGTGCAACGTAATTAGATTCTTCAATCTATTCAGATAATCTGAAAACAAATCATACTTTATTGTTTGAATTTCATCCTCAATCGAATTAATAAACGATAAATTATATTTGTTCAGCAAGGAAATAAAAGCAGATTGTACTTGGGGATCAGCATTTAATTTGTACCAGGTCAGCTGCTTGAATTTGTACTCAAAATCTTTTACCGTATTGGTAAATTGCAATTTGTGCCAGATGTAAAGTCCCCCGGGCAAAATCTGTTTAACCGAGAGTGACAGGTTATCGCACAATTGCTTGATAAGTTCGAATGAATCTTTGTTATTAAAGTTTTCAAAATCCACTTTATTGTATTCGTCGATTAGAATGATACCCAGAACCTGCTGGATTTGTTTTTTTAAATCTTCTGTATTTTCAACCGGTTCAAACAGGCGTTTTCCCTTTAATGCAAATACATTTTTCCAAAAGTCAATTTCAATTCTTGAAACACCAAGCAGTTGAAATGACTCCTCGATCTTATCATTTCCCACATCCTGTTTGGCCAAATGAATGGTGTCCTGCACATCGTTTTTCAGTATTTGTCTGAAATCATTCTTTAAATCGTTTACTTTAAATACGATACACATCATTTCTGCAAACGCATCACAAAAAGCGGAGTCCCTTTTTAAATAGTCGCTGGAACTAATAAAATTGTCTCTGTAGTAAAAGCAATTGCCAACATTTACATATTCTTGTTCCCCAACCGGAACATTTTCTTTGTCACTAAAACTAAAAAGGCATTCATTTACAATTACGATCTTACAATCCTTGATTGCTCTTGCTTCGTCTTCCCGCTTTTTACCCTCCTCCGCAATTTTTCTCCTGAGATTTGGGCTGTTCAGCCTGTATGCCAATAAATATGGTTTTATTGACTCAAAGAGATTGTTGAAAATGGTATTGAAGTTCGTATTAAGTTTGATACTTTCTGTGTTAATTTTAATTTTTAATTCACCTATACTTTTGACATTAAAGTATTTGAACACATTATCTGCGCCACTTCTTTTAGGAAGATTAAGTAAATAAAGTGTATCAAGTATCTTCCTTGGCAATGTTGAGTTTTCTGCATAATAAATTTCATTATTAGGTTTATAGGATTTTTCACCCCCTTGCCGGGAAAAAAACTCAATATTAACCGGTACGGGAAACTTTGATTTTTGCTTAACCAGACTATCTAATGCCATTTTATATATAGTTTGGGTAGATTCTCCTTTTTTAGATATATCCTTCTTCGGAATTGTGGATAGAATCTCATATACATTTTCCGGCAATAACTCATTAAATGATTCTTTTGCACCCAGTTTAAGCAATATTGATTTTACCTCTGTTTTATTGATTCCATGTGTACTAAGAAATCCGTAGTCAATTTGAAAATTTTCGTTGATGAGTTTATTCAGATCCTCACCTCCTCCTTCTTCGATGATATACTTAGTGAAAACTTTTGCATTGATGAACTGATAACGTATGTATGAATATTCTGAAGCAAGTGTTCTCCAGTAGCTGTATAGCCATTGAACAATCTGATCATTTTGTTCCAGATTTCTTCTGATAACGGCGTCTTTTAATGCAAGGAGAATTATACAATTAAGCGGCAGTGTTAGAATTTGGTCAAAGTTTGCAATACCGGTAACAGTAGAATCTTTTGATATTCTACCAACATGGAAATCAGGAGCAGACTCAGCATCCTGACTAAATAAAAACTCAATAAACGGAGTTTCTTGCCAATTTTCCCTAAGTTGAATAGTTTTTAACCTGGAATATTTATTAATGCCCAGCCACAAAAAGAAACTCTCAACCAAAGCCGTTTCTTCGTTTTCAAAACCCCAATAATCAATTTCAGCAAGATATTCATTCGCTTTCAGGGTGTCTTTATAAATTATTTCTGTTAACACCCCAGCCGGATATGTTTTACTTAAAAACAAATCAGATGCATTCACGATTTTACGTGATTTTGAGATAAGCGGAACTGAAATCTTTAACTTTTCTAACTTGTTACTAATGTTGTTAAAATTAGCATACAATGCTGTCGCCATCTCCCTGATGCAATTGATCTGATCATCATCGCTGATTGTTGATTTCAGCGCATCCTTTGAACCTGAAATTATCTTTTCAGTAACGTTTGTGCTGTCGTATGGTTGCAGATTGACCACAGATTTAATGATCCTTTGGAGCTCTCTTCTCTTATCTTTTTCACTATTGTCATATTCATTTTCAAATCTCTTGAATAGCGGTTCGTAAAGATTATAGTTGATGAAATCAATATCAACAACCAACCTTGGAATCTCAAATTTTTCTAATGAATTTATCCTAGGGGTAAATGCAACTACATCTTTACTTATAACTTTTTCGGAATCATTTATTAATAATGAAAACCGAGTCGCATCGTTATTGAATTCGACAACCTGGGCAAGTTGTGCAATGAGTTCAGCCCTCAAGGGAATGGATATATCCGTATAGGAAAGATCGTCTATCCTGTTGACCAGATCCTCATGTTCATACTTGTTCTTCTCAAATTTGTTCGTTACTTCATGTCCCCTTGGAATAAGTAAACCCGGTAATACAATCGGGAAATACTGCATAAAGAATGTATCAAACTCGTCGGAATAATAAAATACATTGTTTAATGTCTTATATTCATTGTTTATGCACGGATAAATGGATTCAGTCTTTTTTAATTCTTCCAGACCATGGTAAAAGACCTCTATCAATTTTGAATCTGAAGACGATGCAGATGGTGTGAGAATTTTATATGGACGCCAATCAATTTTATCTTTTGTTAAAAAGAGGGAACACTCTTTTAATAGTTCAACCAGTTGTGTTAAAATGTATTCATTTTTCTTTGATTCATTCAGGTGATTTCTCGAACTGTTCAGTTCAAAAGTACCGTGAATTATACAAGGCAACATAATTGACAGTTGTGTTGGGAAAAAGTTGAAAAGCTTCTTATAATCATCCGACAAATCATCCTGAAAAGCGACTTTCAGATTATAGGATTGCTGTTCATTTTTACTTTTATCCTGGAACTCAAGTGGTAAAACATTCTCTTTTGTGAAAACTCTCCAGGATTTTTCCTTTATCATCACTATTTCATAGCCATCCAACTCTTTCTTAATGCTCTCTATTTGAAAGCTCTCACTTCCATTATTCCTTATGGTAATTTTTCGTATATTATTCAGAAACAATAAAATTTCTTCCCTTATTTCTGAAAGTTGTTTCTCAATATTATTTTCAAATTCCATTGCGCAGGAGATTTCAACACGGGTTGTCCAGGGGGAATCCTCCTGTTCTTCCTCAACTTTGGGAACCCCTAGGGTAGGAAATGGGACAACATATTGCGAAAGATTTCTTTCCTCTCTCAACCTTTTCTTATCGTTTTCAGTCAAGTTTAACTCGTTTTCAAATATATCTTTTGCAATAACTTCTGAAAATGAAATTTTGCACCCATTAGTGAAGATGTTGATGTGCTCAGCCCAGTTGAGAATAGACCTAAACCCAAGTCCTTTGTTGCCGATGTAACTGATTTTAGTTTTTGTACTCAAGTTGGCAAGCATCAATGATTTTATCCCGCCTACTGAAAAAGCTTCGCCTTTGTTAGACATGCTAAGCAATGCCGCTCCTTTATCCCAAACTATTTCAACCTCTTCAGAGCCAGCATCATCAGCATTTTGCAATAGCTCTAACAGCTGTCTACCATTATATTCCTTAGTCAGTTCAAGTTCACGATTGTAGTCCGCAATGAATCTATCAGAATTATCCCTATACGTTTTAAGATTACTATCGATGAGTTTTTCGATTTCCAGTTTAAAGTTCACAACGTTGGTCTTTAGTTATTATCTGTCTTTCCCATTCATGAAACAAGTTCCTATTAATACAAAATTGTAAAATTCAAATAAAATACTTCCTTCCAAACTCCTCCATATGCCCTATCAGCCTTGAGTTTGAAATTCTATTGTAAACAAAAACAAACAGATCTTCCCATTCTAAAAGGAGTACATGCGATCTTGACGCTGGCTGTATAATTTTATTGTGTGCTTTAATGGCGCCGGCAGCAATTCCAAGATTGTCTTTAGGATAAACAAAGACGACATAAGCGTTGTCATCGACATGGATCAGGTTGCGCATGAGTTGGTAGTTTTCAAAGAAAGCAGGTCGGTTGCAATACTCCGGGTTGATCCGGGTTAATTGCTTTGAATAGATTGAATCGTATTTTTCCTGGTGTTCAGCATCATCCATAGCTTTCCCAAACACCTGTTCGGAATACTTGATCTCGAAATAAAAGGTTTTCCCTGTGGTAGTTTTAAAAAAGAAATCAAAATTTGTAGGACGGGAGCCATTGGCTGAATCAATGGTTGACTCCTTTTCAAAACTTGCACTGCCATCTATGACTTTCTCCCCGGGAAACCCAAGACACTCCGTGACAAGTTCAAGCTGATTCTCAATCATCAGTGGAAAGAAAAAATTAATGCACATCGCCTGGGAAGAGTTCAAATGATAAAAGTAGATATGCAATTTGATCTTCTCCTTGCTGCCATGGAGATGGAACTTGCTTTTGAAAAAATCAGCCTTGTAATGTTTGATAAGGTTCGCGTATTTATCTTCCGGGAGTAGTAAATACCCCAATGGCGTCTCTTTCTTTTTTCTTATCCAAAAGCCATCTGGCAGCCCGGGAAATACCCTTGCCTTGTAGTCACACAAGTGAGCTTTTATAATTTCCTGGTATGTCATTTTATAATAGTATTGATCTCCCAAATTAAAATACGGGTTTCCAGCGTATTGATTTTCGAAAAAATCTCTTCATCGTATACCTTCTTTGCTGTTATTTCAGTTTCCAGTTCCCGGAATCGATTTACAAAACGCCTATCTACATCATTTTTGGAACTTTCCAGAAGGTTATCCAGGTGCAATTTGTCAATTTTGTACTCATCTGCCGGAAAGGCAGGTAAAAGCCTGGTCTTTAACTGATGTTTGAGCATCTTCTCATCAGCAACACAAATAAAATATGCCTTTCCGCCACTGAAAAATTGATGAAGCCCCAGCCGTAGAAAATCCGCAACCATTTTATATGTCCTGTTTGTTTTATTGATGTTACCATTGATATTGCTGTTCTGACGAAACAATCCGAATTCAAAGCTAGCTTTTAACTGGGCTACATCAACCCAAAAGTCCAATTGCGGTTTTTCTTTTCTAGTGCTTCTCGGATCATTCCTCGGGATAAATGTATCCTCGCGAATTGGATGTTCAATCTGCAATTCATGGTGAGCCAGGTTCAACACCTCCTGTAACGCAAGGAAAAAGTCATACCTCACCGAATCTTCTCCCATTGACAAGGCGGGTATCTTCTTAAATCTTTTCTCGTATAATTCTTCAAATCTGCTAAATATCGCCTCCATCATTGTCATTGTATGTATTCACCCTCTTTCTTCCACTCAACAAATCCCCCATCAAACCAGATTTCAGCATTTGCAACTTATGCAAGTAGGTTTGTTCGATTTCTTTATTATTATCTGCATTTATCAATCTTCTGGCAATTTCTTTTTGTTCTTTTAAATCTGGTCTTAAAAATTTCACTTCTCTTAGGTTTTGCATACTCAAAGCAGCTTGAGTTGTTGAAC
>SESF01014351.1_pt1 | contig 30404 bp, 25 predicted proteins | sample 3171521 | NCBI WGS metagenome assembly SESF01 (sample SAMN10866945, study PRJNA518727) | freshwater metagenome | biome: subpolar coniferous forest; feature: holomictic lake; material: water; isolation source: holomictic Lake 227, 6 m and 8 m depth | place: Canada: near Kenora, Ontario | collected...
AGTCCCATGCGTGTCAGAAACATCTTTATCTGCATGGTAGTGGTGTTTTGCGCTTCGTCCAGAATAACCACCGCATCGCTCAGTGTCCGTCCGCGCATAAACGCCAGTGGTGCTATCTGAATAGTTCCGTTTTCCAGATATTCTTTCAGTTTCAGCGGTGTAATCATATCCTGCAAAGCATCGTAAAGCGGTTGCAGGTACGGATCGATTTTTTCCTTCATATCGCCGGGCAGAAAACCAAGTTTCTCGCCCGCTTCCACTGCCGGTCTGCTGAGAATAATCTTTTTTACTTCGCGGTTTTTCAACGAACGAACTGCCAAAGCAATGGCTGTGTAGGTTTTTCCTGAACCAGCCGGTCCGATGGCAAAAAGTAAATCGTTGGTTTCAAAATCTTTGACCAGTTTTTGCTGATTGGCGGTGCGTGCCATAATGGATTTTCCATTTACACCGTGCAAAATCAGGTTTTCAAATTTAATTTCAACCGGTTCGCTGCCTTTTACAATTTCAATAATATTCTCTTCAGTCAGAATATTATTATCAATGCAAAACCTTTCCAATTTTTCAAGAATCGCGTACAGATTATTTATATCTCCTTCATTTCCTGATAGTTTGATAACGTTTCCCCGTGCAGAAAACCGCACATTGGGAAGCAAGTTTTTTATTAAATGAACATTATTGTTGTTCACTCCATAAAAAACAGTCGTGTCTGTTAACTCGGAAAGTTCGAAGATTCTTTCAATCATATAAAATAAATTTAACGGCAAACAGTAAGCAGCAATCGGTAAAAAAACATTTGCTAACTGTTTACCGTCTGCAGCTTACCGCTGTTTTTTATTGTGCAAAAAGCAGGAATTTTTCCATTGTTTTATTTACGCGCTCACGAACTGATTTGATAACTTCTTCATTTTCAACATTTGAAAGAACAGTTTCAATCATTTCAGCAATCTCCACCATCAAATCTTCTTTTGCACCACGGGTTGTGATAGCCGGAGTTCCAAGACGAATACCGGATGTCTGGAAAGCAGAACGACTATCGAAAGGAACCATATTTTTATTCACCGTAATATCGGCTTCAACCAATACTTTTTCAGCCACTTTTCCTGTCAGTTCTGGAAATTTTGAACGTAAATCCACCAACATAGAGTGATTATCAGTACCGCCGGAAACGATGGTAAATCCACGAGAAATCAACGCATTTGCCAGAGCAGCAGCATTTTTCTGTACCTGAGTCTGATAAATTTTATATTCAGGTTCTAAACATTCGCCAAATGAAACAGCTTTAGCTGCAATAACATGTTCCAGTGGACCGCCTTGAATTCCGGGAAAAACAGCAGAGTCGAGTAGGGCAGACATCATTTTTATTTCAGCTTTTGGAGTGGTTTTCCCCCATGGATTTGGAAAATCTTTACCTAATAAAATGATACCACCACGAGGTCCACGAAGAGTTTTGTGAGTGGTTGAAGTGACGATATGAGCCCATTTCAGAGGATTTTCCAGCAATCCTGCAGCAATAAGACCAGCCGGGTGAGCCATGTCAATCATCAGCAGAGCACCTACTTTGTCGGCAATTTCACGCATGCGTTTGTAGTCCCATTCGCGCGAATATGCCGAGCCACCCCCAACGATTAATTTGGGTTGTTCACGAACTGCAACTTCTTCCATCTGTTCATAGTCAACACGTCCGGTTTCTTTGTCAACGTTATATTCGCAAGGTTTGTAGAGTATTCCGGAGCTGTTCACCAACGAACCATGTGACAGGTGACCGCCATGTGATAAGTTTAATCCTAGAAATTTATCACCCGGATTCAAACAAGCTAAAAATACAGCTGCATTAGCCTGAGCGCCGGAGTGTGGCTGAACGTTAGCCCATTCAGCCCCGAAAATTTCTTTCAAACGGTCGATAGCAATTTGCTCGCTTTCGTCTACCACTTCGCAACCGCCATAATAGCGTTTGCCCGGATAACCTTCGGCATATTTGTTGGTTAATACGGAACCCATAGCTTCCATAACCTGCTCACTTACAAAGTTTTCGGATGCAATTAATTCAATTCCTTTTAATTGACGCTGTTTTTCGCGTGCAATAATGTCAAAAATAACCTGGTCTCTTTTCATTTTAGGCCTCCCTAAATCCCTCCGAAGGAGGGACTTTTAATTAGTTTGTTTATTATATAATTATTTAATTTATTTCATTTTAAATATGCTTTATTTTTTGTTTCTCATAATTTCAAAAATTTAGAATTCTTGAAAAGTCCCCCTGTGGGGGAATTAGGGGGCTGTTAGTAGTTCCTGAAATCGCTCCACAAATTTTCCAACATGAAAACCGTCCATCAATGCATGACTAACATGAACCGAAACCGGCATCCACATTTTCTCGCCCTCTCGTGTAATTTTACCAAAAGTAATTTTTGGAATACTCCGGCTTGCATCGAACTTACGTGCATGGCTTGTTGATGTAAAATCGGCCCACGGAAGCGTTGAATAATGCAAAATATCTTCGCCCGAGTATGGAAATTTCAACCCACGTTCAGCTTTTACACGTTCCACTTCGGTAGTTGCTTGTTTCATAAATTCCTCAATATCTTCATTGTATGGCATATAAGCATATCCATAAGTCTCATCTTCGCGAAATATAGTTGGACCGGCACCCACGCTATCATAGCAAAGCACTTTATCACCTTCAATGCGATAACGAAACTCTTCAATTTCGTTTGCAACTTTCATCGATAAATACAAATAATATAACGAAAAAGGCCAACCGAAGTTCTTTGCTTTTTGATAAGCTGCCGAACATTCTACACGAACAGTTATCCCGAACAAAGGTTCGTCAAAGTTTCTGAAAACTTCGAAATGTTCTCTACGTTTCCATGATGATATGTCGATTTCGTGTTTCATCTGTCAGTAAACAAGAATATAGTAAACAGCTAAACGTTTTTTCTGATTTATTATTCGTAACTTTTTCAATTAACACATTGGCATATTGAAAATTGGCACATTATTTTTTTTTCTTCTGCACAGTCCATCCAAATTTACCGATTTCTTCACCCAATTTGTAATAATGACCATGTGAATAAGCTATCAGTTTGGCATCCGATAACTTGAACGTATCAGTTTCAGGGTCAATGTATTGGCTATCGGCTTGCACATTAATCACGTCTGAAATAAACATATCGTGCGAACCTAATTCAATGATTTCCTTTACTTTACATTCAATGCACAAGGGCGATTCCAGTACAATTGGCGCTTTTACCATTTCTCCTTGTACAGCTGTAAGTTTCATTTCAGCAAATTTATTGTAATCTTTCCCGCTTCGCACACCACACCAATCGGCAGCAAATGCCAAATCTTCGTTAGTCAAATTAATCACAAACTCACCGCTTTCTTTGATAATATTGTAGGAATGACGCTCTTTCCGAACTGATATATAGCACATGGGTGGATTAGAACAAATGGTTCCCATCCAACTTACGGTGAATAAGTTATAATCTTCGGGCGTACTTCCACACGAAATCAACGCAGCCGGTAAAGGATAAATCAACGTTCCGGGTTTCCAACATATTTTTTTTGCCACGAATTTATTTTATTTTTGACGAATTACAAGAATTAATTTCAGAAAACTGAGAAATTCAATTGTAAATCCTAAATGGATAAATTGTAAATTATTTGATTTTTACTTTTTCCTGAACCACTTCGCGTTCACAATAATGGCATTTCAGTACAATTTGTCCATTCTGATTTTGAACATGAAAACGAGTTGTAACCGGTTGATTATTAGTAATACAAACCGGATTGGTACACTGTACAATTTCACGAATCTCTTCCGGTAAAATCAACGCACGTTTTTCAACCACAATAAAATCACGGATAATATTGATTTTTGCATTGGGACATATCAAAGCTATTTTATTGGTTTCATCTTCCTCCAATGCACGTTCCGAAATTTTGATTAATCCTTTTGATCCAATTTTTGCACTGTCTAAATTATTAGCTAATGTTATCTGATTAAGCGTCTTATCCAAATGGAGAATGGAAACCACCTGGAATAATTTGTCTGCCGGAATATGATCTATCACCGTTCCGTTTTTAAGTGCCGCTACTTTTAATTCTTTTCCCATTGTTACAAATTTCACGAATGAATACTAATTACACGAATTTATTCTATTCCCCTTTTGGGAGATTTAAGGGGCCAATACTTTACTCACAATAGCTTGCCTTACATATAATCCATTTTGTGCTTGTCGGAAATAATATGCTTTTTCGTTGTTATCAACATCAGGGTCAATTTCGTTAACACGTGGTAGTGGGTGCAAAATCCGAAGGTTCGGTTTCGAATTTGACAACATATCATTTTTCAGTGTATAAACGTTTTTTACGCGCTCATATTCCATTAAATCCTGAAACCGCTCTTTCTGAACGCGCGTCATATAAAGTATATCGGCATCATTGAAATTATCCGTTAGCTCATTTTCTTCTGTGAAGGAAATGTTATTTTTTTTACAGAAAACCTTGTATTCGTCAGGCATTTTAAGTTCATCAGGAGCAATAAATTTAAAGCTTGGATTGAAATGCGACATGGCCATAATGAGCGAATGAACTGTGCGACCATATTTTAAATCTCCAACCAGACAAATGGTCAGATTTTCGAGTGTTCCCTGTGTTTTCAGAATGGAATACAAGTCGAGCAAAGTTTGTGACGGATGCTGATTCGCCCCGTCTCCGGCGTTAATAATAGGCACGGGTGAAACTTCGGCAGCATAGCGTGCAGCTCCTTCGAGTGGGTGACGCATCACGATAGCATCGGCATAACAACTTACCATGTGAATCGTGTCGTTCAGCGTTTCACCTTTCGACGAACTGCTAGTTGCCGCATCTGAAAAACCAATAATGGAACCGCCCAACCGAATTACAGCCGTTTCAAAACTTAAGCGTGTACGGGTAGAAGGTTCGAAAAATAAGGTGGCAATCACTTTACCATCCAGGGTTTTACGGTTTGGATTGGCTTCAAATTCAGCTGCCGAATCGAGAATTGACAATATCTCGTCCTTGCTATAATCAGAAATAGACACTAAACAGTTATTGCTCATAAGATGACCTCAAACCCTTAAACGGGCTTTAGTTAGTTTATATTTTTATTTTATATGCTTTAATTTCAAATATTCTTGTTCTCTTTTAAAGATTTAGAATAAGAAAAAAAACCAACACAAATCTGCACAGATTTATATTGGTTTTGAATTTCTAAGGGGCAACTTTTCCTTGCAACTATTTTGCTGTGAGCTGCTTTCTTCGAAAAAATATTTACAGTTTCTCGTTCTCATTTTTCGACCGCAAAGATAGTCGTTTTATTTGAAATATTGAAATGAAAAATGCGCCTTTCTTTTTAATTTTCCGGATTTATCACACAATTAATTTTTCTAAGTTTTTTCACCATGTTTTCAACCTTGGTTTTGCTCGTTGAAAAACTGATTAGACATTCGTTGTCGAATGACTGATCTGTTATTTGAGCATCAGAATCTTTAATAATCTTCATTACTTCGTTCATTTGCAGGTAATCAAATTTTATTTGAATATTTTCTTCAACATTTTTTTCCAAAATTTCAGTCTGATTGAGTGCATTTGCCGCCGCTTCTTTGTAGGCGACCACTAAACCACCTGTACCCAGCAAAACTCCACCAAAATAACGTACTACAATTACCAGCACATTAGTCAAATCACGTGAATTTATTTGACCAAGTATTGGTCGACCTGCTGTTCCCGATGGTTCTCCATCATCATTGGCACGAAATTCAGACCGTTCAGTCCCTAACATCCATGCATAACAAATGTGTCGTGCATCAAAATAAAGTTTCCGAAAATCTTTTAATATTTCTTTTATTTCGTCGGTTGTACTTACCGGAATTGCAAACGACAGAAATTTGCTTCCTTTCTCTTTGTAAATTCCTTCCCCGGTTGAAGTTATGGTTTTAAATGTATTGGACATTTGTAATTTTTGAGATAAAAATCAGTAGCAAAATTACAATAATTGTGTCAAATATCTCGTATTTGTTTTTTATTGTAGATATAACGATTTTAATTTGATTTTTTAGGTTAAAAAATAGGTCGTTTTCATATAAAATAGAATATTCTATAAACTATTTTGTATTTTTGAGTGTTTTATTAACGTATTTGAGCTGATTGATAAGCGTTGATATTTCTAACCCTTAAAATCTACTTATTATGCCAAAACTTGATTTAACCCAGATTTATCTGGAATTAGAACACGAAATCAAACGGTTGAGCCAATCGACCATCGTGATTTACCGTGATGCCACACGCGAAGATGCACAGCAGGTAATTTCGGAACTAAAGCCGGATATCGATTCCTGGGTTACTCAGTTAAGTCAACGAACGATTGCTTGCTATGAATTGGAAGGACTGCTTGAATCAAAACGGGATGTTATTAAGCTTCCCCGTCTGAAAAATAAAGGTGTAGATAAAAATGAACTTGAAAACTTCAGGAACGATATTTTGCGACTGATTGCCAAATCAATAATGAATTCCTACCTGAACTCATTATTTCGTTCGCAAACACATACTGACAATAAAAATCTGAAAAAGGAAAACCTCTTTTGACTAATGGAATTTGAAAAATCAATACCTGCCCGTTAATGAAAATTAATTCGGCAGGTATTTTTATTTTTGTTCGTTATCAATGCAATATTCCGTATATTTGCAGTCACAAAAATAAAGCCTTTTTAGCTCAGTTGGTAGAGCAATTCATTCGTAATGAATAGGTCTGGGGTTCGAGTCCCCAAAAAGGCTCATATAAGAATGATTCAATAAATCAATGCAATGTTGATGTTCGAAAACGGTTTGTTTGCTTCGTTTATCCCTGAATTACTCATGGTGCTGGCTTACCTGTTTTGTTTAATCGTACCAGGATTAAAAAACGAGAAACAAACATCATCAACACTCAGTCCAAAAATAATTCAGCTTACAACGGCGAAACCAATCATGGTTTCGGTGTACCAAGTCACGAAAAACGATTTTAGCAGTCCCCATCAGGCTATTAATTCGGAAGTTAATTTTCATGTGTATCGGTTGTTTGAAATGCAAACTCCTTTTCCCAATTACACAGTACTTCCATTGAATGGGTTAATTAAGGCTCCTTTTTCCCGCCCGCCTCCTGCAGTTTAAATAAATAATTATTTTATTATATTGATATTCAGCAGTATTTAAAATGCTGAATTTTAATTATTTATTTAAATTTAATTCAAAAAAATATGAACAAAATAGTTTCCAAATTAATCATTATTTCTTTATACATTCTAAGTCCGATCTTTTTGTTTGCTCAGAAAGATTCAGTTTTTATCAAACGAATTCCACACCAAATAAGTGTAGAATTTGGCTACCGTAATTCATTTTATCAAAATACCTACTTGCTAAATGATGGAACTTATGCATTGTTTGATGGCAATGGTAAAGTGTTGCCAAATCAACTATATAACAGTGCCAATCATGGTGTCGGAATTTTAGTAGACTATGCCTGGCAATTGGGCGGTTTTAATAATAAAAAACCTGCGATATATCTTTCTATTCCAATGGGATACACGATATTATTACCCGATAATTCTGCTTCAAAACGTGTTTCGATGCTTAACTATGGCTGGACAATACGTCATAACCTGGCAACAAGTGACAAAAAACTAATTCCTTTTGTTGGATATGGATTGTTTTTGAATAATATGGGTGTAGATGGAGTTCTAGGTTCTGTCTCAGGACATCAAACACAGTTTGAAGGCGGATTAAACTTTAGTACAGCTACTAAATTGCAATATTTCGTAAAGATTCAGGGTAGTTATTCGTCTTATCCAAAACTTGGTTCTGCAAAATCGCTGCATTTTATGTATGCTGATTTGCGATTTGGAGTACGATTATAAGAATTTCTCGCAAAGACTCTAAGCCGCAAAGTTTTGTGATTCATCATCTTAGCGACTTTGCGAGATATTTTTTCCTTCAAAAGCCCCGATTCCGAATAATGCAAAATCATATTTGATAGGATCAGTTTGGTCGAATTGACGAAGTACCTCAGTAATTTCCTCCACTGCTTTCCAATCGTTTTGTTTCCGATTCAGCAGGTTATAAGCTCGTGCCACATCTCCGGTATGAACATCGAGCGGTAGCATTAATGCCGAAGCCGGAATTTCTTTCCATAAACCAAAATCAACGCCATTATCGTCGCAACGAACCATCCAGCGCAGAAACATATTCAATCGTTTGGCAGAAGAATTAGCGGTCACATCCGAAATGTGTTTAGTTACATGATGGTCGTGAGCCAGTGAAAGAAAAACTTCACGAAAGTGCTTCAATGAACTGAAAACTGTTTTTTCGAAGTTATAACCTTCAGTGAAAACATGTTCAATACCTCCGTGTTTTTGATAGATATTTTTCAGTGATTGTAGAAAGTAAAGACAGTCTTTGCCATTTAAAGTACGGTGAACGAAGGAGTTAACAATACTCAATTCGTCAGTACTTGCATTGCTAACAAAATCATAAGGAGAGTTGTCCATCAGGTCCATCAGCCGTTTTGCATTTTTGATAATGCTAACACGTTGTCCCCACGAAATGGTGGCAGTCAGAAATCCTGCAATTTCAATGTCTTCCTTGCTTGAAAAACGGTGCGGAATCTGAATAGGATCTGAATCAATAAAATCAAGCCGGTTATATTGAATTAATCGACTGTCAAGTAAGGCTTTTATTTCCAAGTTGATTTATGTCTTTGCTTCCGATTACACTAGTATGATAACCCAGAATAGCTGCATTAATAAGTGATTTGCCTAAAGTCTGTGTTGATGTTACTATTCCATCAAAATGCTTGAGAATAAAGTAGAATGGTTTAAAAAGCGAGTATGTGAAATTATAGAGTGGAGTTCGGGATTTAATTCCATTCATTGGGTGAATAAAACCCGGCCGGAACATATATACGGCCTTAAATGGCATCGCGAGTAAATAATTCTCAGTTTTACCCTTCACTCTGGCCCACATAGTCTTACCCTTTTCTGAACTATTTGTACCTGCACCCGAAATATAGCAAAAAGTCAGATTTTTATTTAGCGTTAATACCATTTCAGCAATTGTTGTGGTCAGTTCAAAGGTATTTTTATAATATTCGGCTTCCGAACGTCCGGCTGAAGTTATGCCAAGGCAATAGAAACAGGCATCGTAACCGCTTAGGACTTTTGTAATTTCGCTTAAATCATCGAAATTAGGTTGAATAAGCTCTTTCAACTTTTTATGATTAATGCCACAGGACTTCCTGTTTACGACCAAAATAGTTTCAATACGTGTATCGGCAAGGCATTCTCTTAAAACACCCTGACCAATCATACCAGTTGAACCAAAAAGAATCAACTTCATTTCAATACTGTTTTGACAGCATTTTTATAATCACTCGTAAATCCGGAATGAGCAGTGAAGATATATTCGGCTGTAGGTAGATTATTGATTTTCTGGAACGATTGTATAGCCAATGGCATGTCTTTGCTGAAAATTGAATTGGGTTTGTCTACTTTTCCATCTTTTAACCCAAAGGCATCACCCACAAACAGGTAAGTATCGTTTAGCAGATAAGACATTGAGCCTGGTGTGTGTCCGGGAGTTGAAATGCAGGTAATCAACGTTTTAGCAATTGTAATTTTCTGTCCATCATCTACTAAGTTATAGTCCTTTCTGGAAATGCTGTTATGCATAAACATCATTTTGGCAGTTTTTCCATTAATCATTTGTTCCTCGTCGCGAGAAAGGTAAACTTTAGCATTTGAAAACACTGATAATGCAGCCGTATGGTCACCATCACCGTGTGTCAGGAAGACGGCAATTACTTTTGCTGTATCAATCTTGAGTTTTTTAAGTTCTTCCTTAATTACTTTTTCGTCGGCGCCTGCATCGATGGCAATGTAATTATCGCTGTCCTTAAGCAAAAACATATTTACAAAACTGTTTTTCACTGCAAAAACATGCTGTACAAGTTCTTTTGTTTCAATAACATGCATATTCTTAACTTCCGATTTCATTTTTAATCCGAAACCTACAGCTGTTAAAATAAAAAGCCCAATAACAACTGCAAATCCTATCAATATCCGTTTAAGTGTCTTATTCATAATTTTTTAATTTTGAGGGTAAGTATTAGAATTATTTTTTTTGAAGGGAAAATATCTTGGTACTGATTGTTTATACCTTACATATTCAGGATATTTTTTCATACTGACACTTTCGGTGAATTCGGAACTTCCAATAAATAATAGTATCAGTAATATTGGTCCTGCCAATGTCCAGTTAATCCATTCGCCTGAAGCAGCTACTCCAAAGAAATAAAATGAAACCCAAACCAATTGTTCACAAATGAAATTGGGGTGACGCACATATTTCCATAAACCATTTACCATAAATCCTTTTTCAAGTGAATTTTTAAATTTCCCATCTACCTCGATTTTGTTTTGTTTCTGTAAATGAAATTTAAATAGTTGATTATCAGCTGTAGTTTCAATCGAAAGAAATGTCAGAAGGGCAATAGCTGCTGCATAATCCATTCCGTTAAGGACTACTTCGGAATTAGCTGCCGCTATTAAAAGTGGCATGGAGAAGAGAAAAATTAGAAATTGCTGAAAAAATGATATGAAAAATAAATTAAACAGGACAATCCTAAATCCTTGAAGTTTAGGGTCTTGTCGAAGAATTTCCCAACGGTAATCTTCTTCCCCTTTCCAGGGTATTTTGTTATAACCTCCTTTTCTGCTGAAATTGAAAGTCAACCTGAGTCCCCAAGCAGTGACGAGTACAGTCATTAACAGAATACGTGGAGAATAGGGAAATGTATACAGTGTAATTCCGCTGTAAATTATGGGCATAATACTCCATATTTTATCTACCTGACTGTAATTACGGGTTAATTCACCGACCACAAAACAAACCACAACAGTTGAAATCATGGTTAGAAACAAGCTGTGTGCTAGTTGCCAAAATGGAGTATTAGTATTTGTAAGTAATTGTATAACAAGATGCTGAGCCGCCGAGAAAAATGAAAGCATAGTCACAAAATTTTAGAAATTTGTTTAATGATTATTTAAACAATAATGGTTGGCAATAAGTTGAGTAGAATTAAAAAATAAATGGAATAAACATTTTAGTTCGCTTCATATAATTTTCATAAGCAAACCCAAAATATTGAATACATTCTTTTTCGTCATAACGGGAGGTGATATAAAGTAATATGGTTGATAACAGCGCAATTATAGTCAGAAGTAAGGTGGGATTTTTTAAAAGTATTGCCCAGGTCAGAAAAATAAGTGAGCCATAGAGTGGATGACGTGTATATTTAAAAACTCCGGTATCAATCAGTTTTGTGGTTTTTTCAAAACCAAACAGATTTTCTTCTTTTCGGCTTGCATTTGGCTTACCGATAAATTTAATCAGTAGTATACCTGCAATCACAAGATAAGCCGAATATATAAGCAAAACCCAGGAAATCAGTTGATTCCATTCAAATGGATTGACAAACCAGAATTTGTAATTCGAAGCAAATAGCCATGCCATACAAATCCATGCAAAATAACGTGGAAAACCATGGCTTTTAGTATTAAACAGTGTTCGCCACGAAATGAAGGTAATCAGCACCATCATAATGCCGAAAATGATTAGTTTTGACATAATTGTAAAGAGTTAGAATTTATATTTCGCTTATCCGAATCTTTTTAGTCTTCAGTTTGCTATTGTTAGTCAGAAAGATAAGATCGTCAATTTTGGTTGCCAGCACACCCACAAACGCGCAATCCTGTTTAATTTCAATTACTCCGAGTTCGTCCTGTTTGAGTTTGCCTTGTTTTTGAAATAGTCCGGCAATGTCACCTTTGGAGATTTTATCACGCCGTCCGCCCGAAATATAAACAGTTTTCCAATCTGAAGGCAGTGGGAGTGGAGCAGGGCGAATTTCTTCAATATCTGTTTTGCCAATAAAGTCGGGCAATTTTTCATTTTTCCATACCAGAATATAGGCTGTTCCGTCGCTGTTCATGCGGGCAGTTCGACCATTTCGGTGTGTAAATTCCTGACTTTTAGATGGAAGCTGATAATGCAGAATGAATTTTATTTCGGGTATGTCCAGACCCCGAGCTGCCAAATCGGTAGCCAAAATAAGTTGGTGTGTACCGTTCCGAAACTTCACCAACGCCCGTTCACGGTCGATTTGCTCCATACCGCCATGAAAAGTACCGTGACTAATATTGTTGGCAGTCAGGTGATCGCTCACACGCTGAATGGTTTCTTTGAAATTGCAGAAAATAATTCCCGGTTGATTGCCAATGTGACTCAATGTATCCACCAGCGTTTCCAGTTTATCTTTTGAGGGCGATATAATGGTTTTAATGGTCAGTTGAGTAATTTCTTCGTGCAGGTAATTAATGTATTTCGGGTGCTTCAAACCAATAAATGAAGGAATTTTCAAGGCTTGAGTGGCCGAAGTCAGTATTTTTTTCTTTACGGCTGGCAATGCTGCTGAAATTTCGGTCATCTCGGCTTCAAAACCTACTTCCAACGATTTGTCAAACTCATCGAGAACCAGCATTTTGATAAATTCAGTGGAAAAACTTTCCTTGCGCAAATGGTCGGCTATACGCCCCGGAGTGCCAATAAGTATAGCCGGGCGGTGTTTTAGATCAATTTTATCCTGCGAACCGGCACGACCGCCATACACGGCGTTGGTTTTAAATCCCGTTCCCATTTGGCGGATAACCTGCTCAATCTGAAGGGCTAACTCGCGCGATGGTACAACTATCAGCACCTGAACTTCGGCACAACTTTCGTTTAATTGATCAATTATGGGTAGCAGAAATGCAACCGTTTTTCCGGTTCCGGTGGGCGAGAGCAAAACCACTTCGGAGTGAGACTGAATGGTTGAAAAAGCCTCATTTTGCATTGGGTTGAGTGTTTCAATGCCCAGTTTGCTGAGAATAGTTTGTTGATTCATGCTGCAAAGGTACTACAATCTGAAGTATAATAAGTTATCAACTTATTTTTTGCCTCCACGCAGCCATGCCATCATCATTTTTACTTCGGTAAAATCCAGAAAACTATTTAGCATTTCGAAAATTGAACCGGTTTCTGTTCCGTTTTTTATCATTTCCATCGCTTTCTTACGCTTGTCCAGCGAAACAAATTCTTCAATACTCAGTTCGCCCGACACAATGTATCGTTCCAAATGGCTGATAATGGTTGTTTTAGCAAGGTTTCGAGAGAATGCTATTTCTTCAATCGTTTTACCTGCTTTGTACTGCTCCAGGGTCGTTTTGAAGGTTTCGCCAACGGGCTTTTTCTCTTTACGTTCACGCTTTGTGGTTTGCTTTTCGTGCATCAGCGATTCAAGTTTATGCTCCTTGGAATAAGCCTGAATGACATCCAAAAATGCTTTGCCGTATTTCTCCACTTTAGCCGGACCAAAACCGCTAATCTGCAACAACTCTTTCTCATTCTGAGGCAGATAATCCGACATTTCGTTCAAGGACAGACTTCCTGCAACGAGGTAAATCGGTAAATCGCGAGGTTCACACAACTGATTTCGTACTGTCATCAAACGGCGGTATAATTCAGGTTGGCGAGTAGTAAGTTTCTTTGTCGAACTGGTTTTCGCATAAGAATTTACGCTTAATTCGGGTTGAATAAAAGTGTTTTTCAATATAAAATAATCTTCCACCGTGAATCTAAGTTTCAGACCCTTCATCAGGAAAATTTTCTGGGTGATATTCGAGAAAATCATCTTAATATTTTCTGTATAATCCGATCCATTTGTCCTGCTATCCGAAATTGCAGGCGTTTGGTGCAGTGTTTCGGCAAGATTTTGCATCTTTTCCATAAAAAAATCAATGGCGGCAGCAATGCGTTCCTGCAGGTATTCTTCATTCACCGGTCGTGAGACAAGTATGCGTTGCAATTGTCCCTGAAATTTTCCGGCAACTTCCTGCAATGTCTGACCTTGTCGCAATAAATCGTTCAAATACGGCAATGTTTCTTCGTTGAACGATGATTCCACTTCTTTGGTTTCTGTCAATAGACGAGATGTTTGTCCGACGATATTTTTGAAATCGAAAAGCTGCAGCAGAATAAAACTTCGGTACGTGTTTCGTGATTCATCCAATTGTATTTCAAGCTCTTCTATGGGAAGTTTGTTTCGTTCGTGCTCCACAATTTGCCGGTCGTTTTGAATGGTGTTGGGATTGATTTTGCTCAGCAAAACCATGCCTTCCAGTGAACGGCAACGACTCAACGCCACATAAACCTGTCCGGCAGCAAAAGCTGCTCCGGCATCAATTACTGCTTTATCGAAGGTCAGTCCCTGACTTTTGTGAATGGTAATGGCCCAAGCCAATCTCAGCGGATATTGAATAAATTTTCCAAGTTCCTCTTCCTCAATTTGTTTGGTAGTGGTATTGGTAGAATATCGAATGTTTTCCCAAACAGCTTTGCTCAGTTCTATTGCTTCAAAATCTTCAGGACATTTTATGCTGATAGTATCTTCGTCAACACTTTCAACCACACCAATTTTTCCATTGAAAAACCGTCGGGGTGTTTCAGTATCATTTTTCAGAAACATTACTTTTGAACCGATCTTTAGTTCCAGCTTTTTTTCAGTAGGATAACTTTTTTCGGGATATTCGCCCTGAATTTCAGCATCAAAGCTGTAAATTTTACCTTTTATCTTCGAAAGTTCTTCGGCATTTATCTGGTCAGCTTTGTAATTATGCGTTGTAAGGGTAATGTAAGTATCATCGGCAGGTGGCACAAACAGCGGATTATAGCGACTTTGAAGCAGTTTCAATCCTGAATCAGACAGGCAGTTATTTCTGACTTCGTTTAGTACCTTAATAAAATCACCGTTCGTTTGCCTGAAAATTTTATCCAGCTCAATATAGACCGGTTGCTGTTGCAAAATAGCCTGACTATGAAAGAAATAGGGGCTTGAATAGTATTGGCTAAGCAATCGCCATTCTTCATCTGATGCCACGGGCGAAAGCTGAAACATATCCCCAATAAATATTACCTGCACACCACCAAAAGGTTCGTTGTTACGATAGCGGACATGACGCAGAATGGTATCTACCGAATCGAGCACATCGGCTCGCACCATACTTATTTCGTCAATCACCAGCAACTCCAGTTCCTGCAGTACCTTGCGTCGGTTTCCCTGCATTTTCATCTTTTCAATCAGGTTTTTACGTCCTTCAACCGTTGGTATGTAAGGCGTAAATGGCAATTGGAAAAATGAATGCATAGTTGTTCCTCCCGCATTAATAGCTGCTACACCGGTAGGTGCCACCACCGCCATTTGCTTCTTAGTGGCTTTTTTCAAGTTGTGCAGAAAAGTGGTTTTTCCCGTTCCTGCTTTTCCGGTCAGAAAAATGGAGCGGTTCGTAAATAGGGCGAAATCGTGAGCTAACTGGTAAAATGGAGTGGTGTCTTGCATAAAGTAAAATTATTGAACAAAAATAATTAAAAGTATTAACAACACAACGAAGAGTTTCGATTTATTTTCAACAATAAATTAAATCACCATTAAAAAATAGGTAACAATGATAACTATTCTATTTTAATAGCTACTTTTGTAGTCGCTGTTATATAGAAAATGGAAATCGTTCAAAATGACATTTTAAAAGAACCTATTGGTCGTATTCTGGATAAAATTGGGAAGCTTTATCAGGCAAATTTGCGTGCTGACCTAAGCCATTTGGATATCGACCGTTCTTTTTATCCGCTTTTGTTGATAGAATCCCGCAATGGTATGACACAGCAGGAATTAGCCCGCGAATTGTCATGTGATAAGGTTCAGGTGGTACGAATTATCGATTATCTTTCCAATCATAACTACGTTCAACGGATTCAAAAACAGACTGATAAGCGAAAATACGAATTGACCATAACCGAAAAATCCGGGTTGCTTATTCCCGAAATCAGAAAAGTAATTGACAATATGTCGGCAGTTGCTTTTAAAGGATTATCGGAAAAGCAAATAGATGAACTTTACAGAATTCTCAGTATTTTAGAAATCAACTTATTATCAAAATAAAACAGGTTCAGATGAAAAAAAGAACGATTTGGATTGCCGTGGTCTTTGTGCTTCTGGCAGCGTTGTTTCTCAAAGTGGGATTCAGTAAGCAAACCGACAAAGAAAAGGCAAAAAAAGAAAAACCTCAAAAGAAAGTCGCTGCTTACATTGTAAAACCTTCATTGTTAATTGATGAAATATCAGTTTCAGGTTCGTTACAGGCTTTTGAAATGGTGGATTTGAAAAATGAAGTAGCCGGAAGAGTTGTTTCAATCAATTTACCGGAAGGGAAATTTGTAAAAAGCGGAACTTTGTTGGTAAAGCTTTTCGACGAGGATTTGCAGTCAACCTTGAAGAAACTCCAATCGCAACTGGCTATACAACAGCAGATTTACAAACGCCAGTCGGAACTGATTAAGGTGAATGGTATCAGCCAGAACGATTATGATTTGACGGGACTGCAGCTGAACTCATTGAAAGCAGACATTGAAGTGGAGAAAACTCTGATTCGAAAAACAGAAGTTCGTGCACCTTTCGAAGGGGTTATTGGTTTGCGAAATGTGAGCGTGGGAGGGATTGTAACACCTTCGACCTTGTTGGCAACCATTCGAACAGTCAATAAATTGAAACTTGATTTCTTTGTGCCTGAAAAATATTCTTCTGAAATTCATCAGGGAATGAAAGTGAAATTCAGTCTGTCTAACAACGATAAATTGTACGATGCCACTGTAATGGCTACCGAACAGGGCATTGACGATGCTACCCGCAACCTGAAAGTTAGAGCGGTGGTTAATGTTCAGTCGAAAGAATTACTAGCAGGTGGATTTACCAACGTTCAACTTCGTATGCGTGAAAACAACAACGCACTGATGATTCCAACTCAGGCCATCATTCCGCAGGAAGAAAATAAAATTGTGATTGTGGCACGTGATGGAAAAGCCAAGTTTGTAAAGGTAAAAACAGGTGTCAGAAAAGCTTCGACCGTGGAAATAACAAAAGGAATTGTAATTGGTGATACCATTGTTACTTCCGGTTTACTTTTCCTGAAAGAAGGTGCTAAATTATCATATTCTAGTGTAAAATAACATGACCATATCAGATATTGCACTAAAACGACCTGTGGGCTCGATTGTGCTCAGCCTTTTGATTATTTTGCTGGGTGTGGTTGGCTATAATTTTCTGGCTGTGCGACTTTATCCGGCTATTGATCCGCCGGTAATTACCGTTCAGACATCCTATACCGGTGCAAATGCGGAAGTAATTGAATCACAAATTACTGAACCGCTCGAAACAACCATTAACGGCATTGAAGGGGTAAAGTCAATCACGTCACAATCTGCTCTTGGTATAAGTTCCATTACCGTTGAATTTGAGCTGGGCTCGGATTTGGAAAAAGCAGCAAATGATGTGCGTGATAAAGCTTCGCAAGCCACCCGAAGCCTGCCTCAGGATTTGGATGCGCCGCCAACTGTTACAAAAGCCGATGCCAACAGTGACCCAATGATTATGGTTGCCGTTCAGAGCAACACGATGGATCCATTGGAAATGAGCGATTATGCCGAAAATGTGTTACAGGAAAAACTGCAAACCATTCCCGGAATCAGTTCCATTATGATTTTTGGTCAGCAAAAACCGGCTATGCGCTTGTGGCTTAATCCGGCTAAAATGGTGGCCTATAATCTTACCGCTTCTGATATTGATGCAGCTTTAGCCAAAGAAAATGTGGAAATGCCGGGTGGTAAAATCCGGGGTAACTACACCGAATTGACAATCAAAACACGTGGACGATTATCAACAGAAGATGATTTCAACAACATGATTATCAAACAAACCGAAAATCAGGTGGTACGGTTGAGAGATATTGGTGAAGCAACGCTCGGACCTCAGAATGAAGAATCGGGTGCCAAGATAAATGGAAAAAACGGTGTAATGCTTGCTCTGGTGCCACTTCCGGGGGCAAACGATATACAGATTGCTGATGAGTTTTATAAACGTCTGAATCAGATTAAAAAAAATCTACCGAAAGGAGTGGAACTGAATATTGCCCGTGATAAATCAATTTTTGTACGTCAATCGGTAACCGATGTGGTTGAAACATTGCTTATTGCCATTTTTCTGGTAGTACTTATTATTTTTCTGTTTTTCCGAAACTGGATTATTGCTCTGCGACCATTGCTGGATATTCCAGTGTCGCTTATCGGAACGTTTTTTGTGATGTACATTTTCGGTTTTTCGGTGAATGTACTTACTTTATTGGGAATTGTATTGGCCACTGGATTAGTTGTGGATGATGGAATTGTAGTCACAGAAAATATCTTTAAACGTATTGAAGCGGGCATGGATAAGTGGAAAGCGGCTTTTGAAGGTACCCGTGAGATTTTCTTTGCGGTGGTTTCCACTTCGCTGACGCTGGCTATTGTATTTGTTCCGGTTATCTTTTTGCAGGGTTTTACCGGTCGTCTGTTCCGCGAATTTGGTATTGTGGTAGCCTGTGCTGTATTAATTTCTGCAGTCGTTTCACTAACTCTGACTCCGGTACTAAATGTTCTCTTAGGCGGTTCAAGCACACATCATTCAAAATTTTATGTTGCCAGTGAACCGTTTTTTGTGGGAATGGAAAAGAAATACCGTCGTTTTCTGACTTACTTTATTCAGAATAAATGGATTTCGTTTGCCATAGTTGGAATGTGTGTTTTGATCATTTTTACGCTATCGAAAGCACTAAATTCTGAATTAGCACCACTGGAAGATCACAGTTATGTACGTACTACCATTACTATGCCTGAGGGAACAGAATACAATACTACTTCAGCATTAATTGATAAATTAGCTCAACTAAATATTGATTCTATACCTCAATCGGGTTATGTATTGGCACGATATGGAGGAGGAAATGGAAGTTCGGCTGTGAATACCGGATTTGTTCTAAATTTTCTGACTGATGCGTCTAAACGTAAAGTTTCACAACAAAAAGTGTATGATAAACTTTCTAAACTTTATGCTAAAAATGCTGATGCCCGGGTTATTGCAGTTCAGGAACCTACCATTTCGACGGGTAATTCAAGAAGCTTGCCGGTTCAGTTTGTAATTCAAAATATTGATTTCCAAAAATTAAGGGAAGTTCTGCCTAAGTTTCTGGACGAAGCGCAAAATAGTTCCTTATTCAGTAATGTGGATGTGGATTTGAAATTCAATAAACCGGAATTGAATATATCTGTTGACCGTCTGAAAGCAAATAGCCTGGGAGTGAGTGAAAAAGATGTTTCGAATGCGCTGAATCTGGCTTATGCCGGTGGTCGTTACGGTTATTTCCTGAAAAACGATAAACAGTATTATGTTATTGGTCAGGTAGCTCGAGAAGACCGCAATGCACCAACCGATATTTCATCGCTCTATGTTCGATCGGTAAGTGGAAATATGATTCAGCTGGATAATATTGTTTCTGTAAAGGAAAACAGCAATCCGCCAATTTTATATCATTACAACCGCTATAAATCGGCTACCATTTCGGCCAATATGGCTGATGGAAAAACGCTTGGACAGGGAATTGCTGAAATGCAACGTATTGGTGAAAAATTGCTCGATTCTTCCTATGCAACAGCTTTGGCGGGAAATTCACGCGATTTTGCCGAGAGTAATTCCAATATCTCGTTTGCATTAATTCTGGCTTTATTGCTGATTTATCTTATTTTAGCGGCACAGTTCGAGAGTTTCCGCGATCCGTTTATCATTATGCTTACCGTACCCATGGCTATAGCAGGGGCTATGCTTTCACTCTGGATTTTTAATCAGACATTGAATATCTTCTCCGAAATCGGTATGATTCTGCTGATTGGTATTGTGACTAAAAATGGTATTTTAATTGTGGAATTTGCCAACCAGAAAAGGAAACTGGGCATGAACAAGCGTGTGGCTGCTTTCGAAGCTGCTTCGGCACGTTTTCGTCCCATTTTGATGACTTCGCTGGCAACCATGTTTGGTGCATTACCTATTGCATTTGCATTGGGAGCAGGAGCAAGCAGCCGTGCTTCATTGGGTATTGTAGTAGTTTGTGGTTTGTTATTCTCGCTGATTCTCACCTTGTTTGTGATTCCAATTATGTACATTACTATGTCGAGTAATTCTAAAAAAATAGTCGGACAATGAAAAATCTGAAATTAAATATTTTACTCGTTTTGGTTTGCCTCACTACTGTTGTTTTGGCTCAGAAGCTAACCATAGATGACGCCATCAGTATTGCTTTGAAAAATAATTTTGATATACGGGTGGCAAAGAATGACGCAGCTATTTCAAAAGTAAATAACACCCCCGGAAATGCCGGAATGTTACCAACGCTTGGAATCAGTGGCTCAGGAAGTTATGGGGTGAGCCAATCGACACAGAAATTGGGTACAGGAGTAGTCAATACTTATCCGGCACTCAGCAGTTCTTCTTTATCAGCAGGTTTGCAGCTTAACTGGACACTTTTTGATGGTGGAAAAATGTTTGTAACCAAAAGCAAACTCAATGAAATCCAGTCATTGGGCGAGATTCAGTTCAAAGAAAAGGTGTTGCAAACACTTTCAACTGTCATTTCAGCTTATTACGATGTGGTTCGTCAGAAACAGCAATTGAATTCAATCAATGAAATTCTGGAATTCAACCGAAACAGATTGTCGATTGCTCAGGCAGGTTTTAATGCCGGTTCATTGCTGAAAACTGATTTGCTGCAGGCCAAAATTGATTTGAATGTTACGAATGAAAATGCGATTAATCAACAATTTAATATTGATGAGGCGTTTAAATCTCTCAATTTGATGTTAGGGAGAAAGGGCGAAGAATCAATAGAGGTAAATGATTCTATTTTATTGAATTATAGTCCGGATAAAGCAGTATTGCAACAGAAACTAAATTCTTCAAACACGAGCATTCTCAGTTTTCAAAAACAAATTGATATAGCTCAGTTTACCCTGAAAGAAAACCGGACTTTGTATCTTCCCAATCTGAGTGTACGAGGTGGATATTATTTGTCACAAACAAATAATTCAGCAGGAACAATACTACAAAATAATGCTGTTGGTCCTCAGCTTGGTGGTTCGTTGGTCATTCCGATTTATAATGCAGGCGAAACCAAACGGAAAGAAACGGTTGCTCAAATTCAGAAAGAAACAGCTGAACTGGATTTGCAAAACATTAAATTGCAGGTAAATACAGCTTTGCTTAATACCCTGACTGAATTTGAGAATCAGCAAAAATTATTGAAGATTGAAGCCGAAAACAATGAACTGGCCAAAGAAAACCTTCAAATCAGTATGGAACGCCTGAAACATGGTCAGACTACTTCCACTGAGGTACATTTGGCACAGGAAAACTACGTGCAATCCAATACCCGCCTGATAAACTTCCGTTACAACCTGAAAATGGCTGAAACCCGGCTGAAACAATTGGTAGCTGATTTGTAAAATAATCATCTTTTATTTCACATTAATTTCGGATACAAACTCGGATTTTCATTGATTCTCGTTTTCTTTTCTCACTTATTAATGCCTAAATCCGAACAAATCCTATTTTAAGCTTGTTTTTAAATCATTTGTTGTATTATATTTGCGAAGTATTATTTACGGATAACAAATGATTCTGAAAAACTATTTAGTGTTTCCTGTTTTGCTCTTGTTTCTGAATTGCTTTTTCGCCGCTGTAAAAGCTCAGAATATCATCAAAGGGATAGTAACAGATTCAATAAGTAACGAGCCGCTTCCCTTTGTTTCCGTTACGCTAAAGGGCTCTACTCTGGGAATAATGACCGACAATACGGGGCGGTTCATACTGAAAGTTCCGGCAGCTCAACAAATCCTGACTGTTTCGTCCATCACCTATCGCGAGAAATCAATTTCGATCAGCAATACCAAATTAAATACGATAAAAATTCAACTCTTTCGTAAATCATATTCCATGTCGGAAGTGGTGGTTAAACGACGAAACTTGAGATATCGAAAAAAAGGCAATCCGGCTGTAGATTTTGTACGCAGAGTAATAGATTCTAAAAACCGCTATAATCCCCTCAATAAAGACTATTATCAGTTCGACCATCGCGAACAGATTGCCGTGGCTATTAATAATTTTCAGAAAGATAAAAACAAAATCCTGCTGAATAAATACGGCTTTCTGACCAATTATACAGACACTTCAGAGTTGTCGGGCAAAGCAATTCTTCCCATATCGGGCAAGGATATGATGGAGAAATACTTTTATCAAAAATCACCGCAGTTAGAAAAACGGATTTTACTGGCCAAAAAGAGTTCGGGGCTGGATGATTTTCTATCAGAAGATGGCGTGGATCAGTTCCTTAAGGAAGCTTTCAGAGATGTGGATATTTACGACAATGATATAAATTTGTTTCTCAAGCCTTTTGTCAGTCCTCTTTCGGTTGGTGGTCCCGATTTTTATAAGTATTATTTGCTCGATACGGTGCAGGTTGCAGGTGAGAAATGCATGGACTTGGGTTTTGTACCTTTTTCGCCTGAAGCAACAGGTTTTGTTGGTCATTTATTTATCACGCTCGATTCCACCAACTTTGTGAAAAAAGTAATCTTGAATCTGCCGAAAGGGATTAACCTTAATTTTGTTCAGAATTTGTCCATCGAGCAAGACTTTAACCGGGCGGCGGATGGCACCCGCTTGTTGATGAATGATAATATAGCGCTAGAGTTTTCACTTTTCCCAAAAGCGGATGGTTTTTATGCCAAACGAACTAATCTTTATACGCATCATTCATTCGATTGTCCAGCCGACAGAAGTATTTTCAGTCCTCTAAATACAAATATTAATTTAGCTGAATCATCAAAGAATATGGCTTCCGGCACGCTTCCTTCATCTGTCAATTCGGTAGGAAAGATGCTGAAAGAGTTGCGAAAGGATCCGTTTTACAATATCACCGAAAAAATCACATCGGCAGTTCTGACCGGATATATACAAACATCGTCAGTTGATAATAAATTTAGCTTTGGGCCTGTATATAGTACCGTCAGTGTCAATGCGGCGGAAGGATTACGATTGCGCTTAGGTGGGCTCACCACTGCCAACCTTAATGACCGCTGGTTTGCAAACGGGTATCTGGCATACGGATTAAATGACCATCAACTAAAGGGACTTGCTCAACTGGAATACTCTTTTATAAAAAAGGAGAAACAGGTGAATGAGTTTCCTGTCAATTCGGTGCGTGCGTCCTACTTTTTCGATTTAAACCGGCTCGGACAGAATTATTTATACACAACAGCCGATAATATTCTGTTGTCAATCAAAAGGTTGCCGGACGATAAGATTACTTTCCTTCGCAAAATGGAGTTGAGTTATAATCGTGAGTTTTATTCGCATTTCTCTGCCGGAATTGATTTTCGTTACCGTACCGAATTTGCTACGCCCTATATCTCTTTCGTTGACAATACTTCGGGACAATCGCTGAATTCATATTCCACGAGCGAACTGCAGCTTCGGTTGCGCTATGCTCCGGGTGAGAAATTCTATCAGAGTATTGGCCGACGTCGCACGTTTAAGCGTGATGTTCCGGTTTTTAGTTTGTCACACACCCTGGCGTTCAAAAATGTGTTGAATTCCGATTATTACTATAGTCATACAGAGTTTGGATACCAGCAACGTTTTTGGCTATCGTCTTTGGGTAATGTTAATGTAATTATCAAAGCCGGAAAAGTATGGTCTAAAGCTCCGTTCCCGCTTTTGATTATTCCAAATGCCAATCTGTCGTATACTACTCAATATGAGTCATATGCCCTAATGAACCCGCTGGAGTTTGTTACTGACCAGTATATTTCATGGGATCTGAATTACAATCTGAATGGCTTAATACTGAATCAGATTCCCTTACTCAAAACATTGAAATTACGTGAGAATCTTTCTTTTAGGGGGTTTTACGGAAATCTCAATAATCGGAATGATCCGACAGGGAGCAGTAATTTGTTTATATTACCTGCCGGAACCACCCAAATGGGAAATGAACCCTATATGGAAGTGGGAGTAGGGATATTAAATATATTCAAATTTCTGCGACTGGATTATATTTGGCGACTCAATTACTTGAATCGCCCTAATATCGAAAAAAGCGGATTGCGTTTTAATCTGGATTTCTATTTCTGATACGGTTAAAACAGTTTCATAGTTTTTTATCATTCAGCGAATAATGTAACTTAGCTCCTGGATGTGAACCTTATAAAATCACCTTCACTGTCTTTCCACCCGTCGTCAGCAGATAACACTGCCCTTTTTCGGCAGAAATGGATATTTTATCTCCTTCGGAAATAGAAGAATAGAGTTGTTTTCCATTAGTAGAAAAAATCATCAGTTTTTCACCCGCACTTAATCCTTCGACAATAATATACTGCTTATTCCCATACACTTTTACTCCATCTGACTTCAGATTTACAATAGCCGTAAAATTACTTTCCGACATCAGGCTAAAGTCTTTCCAGTTGGCCGAAATCTGATAAGCAATCAGCGAACCGATAGGTACAACTAACTGGCAGGTTGTTTTGTTAATCAATCCAAAAACATAGGCATCAATGGTGGGTGGGACCGGATTTACTATGGAAACTTTTTGTAAGTTAGTACAACTGTAAAATGCAGTACTGCCAATGCTTGTTACATTTTTAGGAATGATTATCTCAGTCAGACCGCTGCAGTATTCAAATGCATACGTTCCAATTGTTGTAACGGATGAAGGAATTTTAATCGAAGTCAGGTTCGTGCAACCATCAAAAGCTGAATAGTTTATACTTATTACTGTCGAAGGAATTACATATTGACCTGTTTTTCCTGCAGGGCAAATCTTTACCGAATCCATTGCATGACTAAATAAAACTCCATCAGCGGATGCATATTTTGTGTTTGCTGCATCTACATTTAATGCCGTCAGATTGGTACAGCCATAAAAAGCATAATCGCCTATCGAACTTAGTGAAGCCGGAATATTAATGCTACCCGTTAATCCGCTACAGTAATAAAAGGCATAGGTGCCAATTGCTTTTACGTTGCTTGGCAGTGTGTAACTACCTGTTTTACCTGCCGGACAAACCAGTAAGGTATCCTGTGCTTTATTAAACAGAACGCCGTTGTTTGAAAGATATTTTGTATTTGCCGCATTCACTTCGTATGCCGATATTGCATTACAGCCATAAAAAGCATAGCTTCCAATCTTATTTACCGAAGCCGGAATAACCAAACTTCCTGTCAGTGCACTGCAATTGTAGAAGGCGTAACTGCCAATGGCTTTAACGGTGGAGGGAACAGTGAAAGCTCCGGTTTTCGCTCCGGGACAAATATGCAAGGTGTCCTGATTTTTACTGTATAGTGCATCGTTATTCGATGAAAAAAAAGTATTCAGTGGATCAACCTGAAAGGATATCAGCTTATTACATTCGAAGAAAACATACGAACCAATATTAATGGTAGCTTTTGGAATAATAACTGCACCATTGAGCCCACTACAACCATAAAAAGCACCATCCGAAATAGTAGTTACCGAAGCAGGAATAGTTATTCCTCCGGTTAGTCCGCTGCAATAATAAAAGGCATAACTGTCAATCGTTTTTACCGACGAAGGTATTGTCAATGAGCCGGTTAATCCGGTACAATAATCGAATGCCGAAGCACCTATATATGTTACAGTTATAGGAATATTAAAAGCTCCTGTTTTTGCACTTGGACAAATAAAGAGTGAATCCTGTTTTTTATTGAAAAGTATCCCATTAGTTGACGAATAGCGTGTATTCGCAGCATCCACCGAATAAGCAGATAATCCTGTGCAACCGTAAAGTGCATAAGTTCCGATAGCTGTAACCGAAGCGGGCAGGCTGAAAGTTCCGGTTAATCCGTAGCAATAATATAATGCTGACCCACCAATCGATTTTAAAGTAGTTGGGAGTTTTATGGAGGCTAAGGTCGATTTATAAGTAATGGTATTGGCATTATAAAAAGCACAAAGCGGAAGTTCATTGGCAGGGTAGGTGAGAGAGACACCTGAATATGTTCCGGCTGTGCCGGTATACGCTTTAATGGATGCTGTGCTAAGGTCAATGCTGGCTAAAACCGATAGATTATCGCGCATAAACACGAAATCACGTGCATCAATACTTCCTGAAACGCTAAGTGTAGTAGTGCTGCTAGTTTCTGCAGTAGTAAACAGGGTATTTAATGTTCCTGCAGTGACAACATTGACAGTTTTAATTTGACTATGTATATTTATAAAAACAAGGCAAAATAATAATACTATATTGAGTTTCTTCATAAAGATTTTTATCAGTTAAAATACTTAGACTAAAAATGTTTTATCAACAAATGCCTGAAAATTGTCTTTGTATTGATCCCCGATTGGTATATATACTTTCTGATCAAAAATTATCCGGCTGCGTTCAATCACTTTTACTCGTTCCAGATTGACAATAAACGAACGGTGAACCCTCATAAATTTATCTTTCGGAAGTTGCTCTTCAATCACTTTCAACCGTATAAGGGTGGTTATTGGTTTGTCGTTAATCAGGTGAATCTGAATATATTCGTTTGCACTTTCGATATATTTTATTTCCGACAATAGTATTTTTACCAGTTTGTAATCCGATTTTACAAACAGACAATCCTGTGTGGTTTGCAGCGTTTCGCTCTGTTTTTGATTCAGGTCAAACCAGGTTTTAGCTTTGCTGGCTGCTTTCAGAAATACGGAATAACTGATGGGTTTCAGAATATAATCCATTGCATCTACTTTAAATCCTTCGATTGCATACTCGCTGTAGGCTGTTGTGAAGATAATCTGTGGTTTGTTAACCAGCGATTTCACAAAATCCATACCGTTAATATCGGGCATATTGATATCAACAAACATAAGGTCAATCTCGTTATTCGTCAGAAAATTCATGGCCTCAAACGCACTCTGACAAAGTGCCACCAGTTCTAAAAATGGTGTTTTCTCAATATAGGACTTGATTTGCTGTAAAGCAAAGGGTTCGTCATCAATGGCTATACATTTTATTATCATAAACCGGAATTGTTAGAAATACTTCAAATGCTTTATCGTTCTCAATTATATTCAATGTGTAATCTTTTGCAAACAGCAGTTCCAGACTTTTACGGATATTAGTTAAGCCAATGCCCGAGTAGCTTTTATCGAAATTTTCTTTCACCCGTTGTTTGCTGTTTTTTATCACACAGCTCAGATGATCTTCGGCCACTTCTATTTTAAAGTTTACAAATGAATTGGCCTGATAACTCACACCGTGCTTAAATGCATTTTCCAAAAATGAAATAAACAACATGGGAGGTATCTGAATGTCGGGTATATTTTTAGGTACATCAATCGAAATTTTCACTTTTTCGGAAAAACGTAATTGCATCAGGGTGATGTAACTCTCAATAAATTCAATTTCTTTTTTCAGGCTGGTTTGTCCGTGTGCTGTATCATAAAGCAGATATCGCATCAGGGTCGAAAGCCGAATGATGGCATCTTTCGCTGTTTCGGTATTTATATCCACCAGTGCATGAATATTATTCAGGGTGTTCATAAAGAAATGCGGACTCACTTGATGTCTGAGCAGTGCAATTTCAGTTTTCAGCTGCTCTTTTTCCATGTCTTTACGCCGATCTTCTTCTTTGAGCCATTGTGACAGCATTTTAAATGATGTTCCGGCTGCTACAACGAGAATGGAAATAATCAGGTTGTCGGTGAAAGTCATGAAAATTGATTTCGATTCGGGTTGTTCCGGTGTTCTGAATCCCATGGGTGCAGGCATTTTACTTCCCAGTTCCATGGGTGGCATACCCGGTCCCAGATCCATACGTGGCATCGACAGTGGTTGTGGTGGCATGATGAAGATCTGTATCGTAATAATAATTCCAATGATAATCAATACAGCTGCCAGGGTGGCAGTTATGTACGAAACATATTTTTTTCGGAATAAAATTTTGGGGACGAAAATATATGCATTGAGAATGAAAATAACAAGAAATGAAAACATCCGTATCCATTCACCCACGACTTTACTCCAGTCGATCGTATTGAACATTCTGTTCTGAAAAAATGGTATGGAAAAAATCCCTAACCAAATCATTGCAACTACACTGATTTCGATTACATTGAAATTAGATGATTTTGCCTGAACGTATTTCATTTTGCTTGCTTTTAGTCAAAAAAATAGGGGAAGTAGTTAGCTTCCCCTACAAAGATATTGATTTATTCTTTAATTCTGATTATCGGGGTGTTTTCAGATAAAAAATTGAATTAATCTGATTATTTATGGCTGTAGATATAAGCTGAAACTTTGTCTACTATGTCAGTTGCAAAGTATGCTTCACGTATGGTTGAAAACACAGAACTGATATCATTAACTGTGCTGCCCAATAAGTCTTTGATAGTAGTTGTTGTTCCATCATCAAAGGTAATTTTAATGGTGCGCGTATTCTTAGTGATAGTCGATTCGTCGGTCGAAGTAGAAGCAACGGTTACAATTTCAACTTTTGAATTATTTTGTAATACACCATTAAGTAATACTTTAGCACTGTCTAAGCTGGTAGGACCAGCCGTCCGAATAATTTCAACATTACCAATAGTCAAATCGTATAGTTTTTCACGGAATCTTGAACTAGAGCTTGTACGGGTTGCCGTATATTTTTCCTGATATAGGGTCTGACCGGCTTTAGCAATGTTGTAAATCGAAACAATGGTATCACCTGTACTGTATGAAGTGCTTACATCATAGCCGTTTGCAAAAGCGAAACTGGAAACAAATTTATAACCCGAAGCTTCATGATTTGAAGTAACGATACCTAAACTTCCTACATCTGTTCCGCTTATTTTGATGCTTGAATTCATTTGATAATCAAACCAGTAGCTTCCCGGACGATATTGCTGATACCAACGTTTGTAATTATTCACATCAACTACATAATTGTTCGTCAGAGTAGTGTCAGCTACAGAATAATGTAATAAATTCCATGGATTCTTGATTTTCGATTCTGGTAAGCGCAAAATAAAATCAGTACTGGTTTCTGTTGTCGACATTTGGAAGAACGAATTCAACGGAACATGTTTGCGGTAGTTTAATGCTGCTTTATAGTCCCAAACTCCTGCAACATCGGCTAAACCGAAACTTACTGAAGCCGTGTCGAATGGCATAAAAATTCCCTGTGTTTTGCTTGCTGATACAGCTGAAGAACTCGATGATGAGAGAAGTTTATAACCTGTCGACGAAGTGATAGTGTTCAATGCAGCCTGTAACGACTGCGCACTAACAGTAATTGATGTTTTCAAAGATTTGTTGCTACTCAGTTCATCTTGAGTAGTACAACTCCAGGCAACGAAACTTAGCAAAGCTAATCCTAAATAAATTTTTTTCGATTTCATAAACATGTTTTTTTAAATTAATTACTAGTTATTTCTTTTGACCTTAAATAATTGCTTTTAAATTGTGATGCAAATATATAAGAGTACAAACTAATAAAAAAATAGTTTCAGTGAAAAGCCATAAAATTTAAGTAGAATACAGTTATAAAACCACTAAAGCTCAGGGATTTTAGCTTCATTGATAATTCATTGGTCAAATTGGCAATTATTTTTAAGGAGGGATGGTTTAGGTTATATCTTCATCAGCCTCTGTATCAATATGACTGGCATCTTCCGGTTCAGCATGGATATACACTTCACTACGTGGAATCTTTGATTTGATTTTAGTTTCCATTTTGTCACATACTTCGTGAACTTCACGTAAACTCAAATCGGGATTAAAATGCACATTAAACTTGATAAAGGTATCGGCACCCGCTGTACGGGCTTTTAAATGATGGTATCTCAGTGCTTCCGGAAATTCTTTTAATACATCACGTACAATTTCTTTGGTGTTGGCAGGCGATTTGTCGAGCAATACATCGATGGCTTTTTTGCCTAACTGGTACGAAACATATAGCACGATTACGGCAACAAATAAAGCTGCAATCGAATCTGCATTTTTCCAACCCAGAAACTGATAAGCTAGTAAACCAAACAATACAACTGTTGAACTCCATATATCGGTGGAGAAATGCAATGCATCTGCCTCAAGCGCCTGACTGTTATGTTTCTTTGCTACGCGAGACAGTGCCCTGGAACGGGTAAAATCAATAATAATAGAGCTAATAACTACTATATAACTCCAGTAGGTTACTTCGATATGAATGTTACCGGATGTAAGTCGGTTAATAGCTTCATAAATTATCCAGACACAGGTAACCAGCAACAGGATCGTTTCAATTAGTGCCGATAGATTTTCCACTTTCCCATGTCCGTAATTATGCTCCCGGTCGGCAGGTCGGTCGGATACTCTAACCG
>SESF01029277.1_pt1 | contig 30400 bp, 32 predicted proteins | sample 3171521 | NCBI WGS metagenome assembly SESF01 (sample SAMN10866945, study PRJNA518727) | freshwater metagenome | biome: subpolar coniferous forest; feature: holomictic lake; material: water; isolation source: holomictic Lake 227, 6 m and 8 m depth | place: Canada: near Kenora, Ontario | collected...
TGTAAATTCCTTATCAAACCATTCCTGCATAAAACTCCTTGCTTTCAACTTCATTAGAATAATGGATTAGCGGAATGTTGGAATATTGGGAGAAGTCGCTCTTGGGAGGGACGACCAGCAACTGCCGGATACCCTTTCCAGAGCCGATATTCAGTATCCCCATCATTCCATTATTCCTTTTTCCCAGTTACTTCTTCGTATATTCTAATCTCCACAGGGGCACGGACTTTCTAGTCCGTGATTCAACGGGTTGGAAAACCCGTTCTCCTTTTGTTTCTTCACCAAGAAAGGGGCGTTGCTTCATTCTTTATAAATGCATCCTCAGAAAAGCGGCCTCGCCGAATTAATAAAATGAGCATGTGACAAGCACAGGAAAATATTTTGGACGATCCGCCAAGACAAAAAACGAAACCGTAAAGAGCGCTCGGTCAGCGCATTCCTGGTTTTTGCCTCCGTGATGTATTGCCTGAAGGATATTCTCTTTTGTATTCGCCTTTTAAACCCAGACTTAAGATGTCGGTAATTCATTATACAGAAACTTAATCCGGCAAACGTATGCGGATCATCCCCCATGTGTTCACAAAACTGCTTTTCGAGGTTGATCCATGAAAAATACGGTGGAAGCGTTGAGGGATCGCCGGAATCCCGTCCGGGATGCACCCCCGCCCAACCACACGTGTCCATAAACATGATAGCCTTCCCATTCCCGACAGCTTCAATCATGAGAGGCGTGTCGCCCCATTTTCCGTAGATATCAAAAATGGAAGGCAGGTCAACTTAATGAGGTGAAACCGTGGGTCGGTGATTGCTTCAAGTGACTTGTGGTTGTGTGTTGAGGGTTCAAAGGCATAGAGCGCTTTGAGCGACAGGCCTCCTTGGGCAAACCACTCACGACTGTAATGCCCTGCGTTTGCGCCTACATCAAAGACGACGAGATTTTCCGAAGGAATATAAGGAACCGCAGCAGCTATTTCACGCCGACACGTTGCCGTTCCGTATCCCTTACCTTGAAATTTAGCCGCAGTTCTTTCAATTGCACGAGCAAAACGAATGATCGGACTTCTATCGGTCATGGACATCTCCTTTTAAGTAACGTTCTCTTGATAAAATGCTCTGCTTCTTATTTGACTGTTAATCTAACCCACATCATGCCCGGGGCACGACCTTCATTAATCATTTTTCGTCTTATGTGTTTATTAAATTGTTTTAATATGGGGAACTTATCCAGGTCTACGCCCCCGTCGCCGACAATTTCGATAAGATGCGTGCCCTGAAACCGTTCAATCAGTTTGTTGACCATTCCCGGCACAATGAAATCATGGGATTCTACAATCAGGTCAACATTTCTAAGCATGGGGATTTTATTGGGGTCTAACAACGAATCTTCGCCCCCTTCTATGTCACAGAATATGAGCGCCTTTCCACCTTCACAAAGGGTTGATATTTTCGCCGCATCGCATAACCCCTCAAAACACATCTTACCTTCTACCTGATTTATTGCAGCTAAGTGTCTGGCATTCTCGAGCGCCTCTTCCTCAATATCAAACGCATAGATCCTCTGCGCATAGTTCTGATATGCAAACCCGACTGCATAATAACCCTCGGCACAACCGACATCCACTATCACATCGTATTTGCGAGAAGGAATATCCAGAATCCATGGCGTGATCACCGATTCATAACAACCAATAATTTTAGGCATTAACCGTGAACAATTGGCAACCGGAATATACTTCATTCCCTTGAAGGGGCCTGACTTTATTTCCAGAGCCATACCCAATAAACTTGGCTTTCTGAGATGCTTAAGAATGATGTATTGCCAAATGAGTTGCATCTTTTCCGTGTTCATACTCTGCTCCTTCTCTCTGTGGCGAAAATCCTCTGTCGTCTGACAAAAACCATTATCCGCGCTTAACCAATGTAAAAATGGCGCAGCCGTATTGGCAATTAAAATTCTGCTTCGCATCTTCTCCATCAAAGGGAACATCAGCATGCAATTCCCCCTTGTTGGAAATATAGGAGAACTTTTTGACTTCAAATCTTTTTTGAACCATATTCAGGAGATACTCCATTGAAAAAACACGGTGCGCATTGAACTCCACTCGGAGCGGTCCCAAAGGAACAGAGAAATAGAAAGTTCCGCCTGTTTTCACCATTTTCGTTAGATTTTCAAAACCTGCCAAATGCCCGTTCACATCAATCGGATCGCCGTAGCGCCCCAATCCGAAATGTTCAATCGCATGCAGACACGACAACGAATCCGTACACGCGAGTAACTCCGGACTCAACGCACCCATCAAATCGCATTTCGTGAATTTGACATTGTGTATTTTCGAACTCAATGGACGGATATCAAACATCTCAATCTCACGAAAAGATGCCACATGGGCAATCAACCCGTCGACACGCGAACCAATATCGACATGACGAACCGGTTGTGCTTTAAAGATTTCCTGTGCGACATACAAGTCTTGAAAGAAATAGATCTTGTCCCCTATCCCACTCTCTTTTTTGTCATCGTCTAAAATCGGATACATCTTCCCAAGCGGAACAGGATTCTCAATACTCTCGCGCATTTGACGCGTAAACAACGAAAGATCTCTCCTAAAACGAAAGGAGAGACTTTTTAGCTTTCTTCCAATTCTCATTTATTACGCACCCCTTTATTACCTGAAAATATCATGAAGTTCAGTATAAGTTTTCCATTTCGACCTAGACATGAATCTCCAGACCACTATTTACGAGAGAACCCAAACATGACTTGTCCTGTTATTCGGCTCGGTTCTCCACGTCCAGCCTGATCAATCTCATTTTGTGTAATCTCCGCGCCACCACTAAGAAGAAAGGCCGAAAAGCCACTATCCGAAAAAAGGCGAAACACACTTGTAAATTTTTCCGCCGCGGCAAGCTGATTACCATGCTGACAAGGCGGCATTATTTCAACAACCCATTTTGCATCGGCCTCTGCGATACATTTTTTGCCGCCACGCAACACCAAATGCTCCGCCCCCTCAACATCCAACAAAAATAAACAACGACGACCAACAACCCTATGCGCAAGTAACGTGTCCATGTCATGGACAGGAACCAAAACACCATCTTCCCTGCTGTTCCAGATATTTACAAGAGAAGCTCCAGTACTAAACCCAAACAAATTTAGAAGCCCTGCGCGCTCCGCTAATGCAATTGGAAAAATTTCAACTAATTCGTCAAATTTGTTTAAATAAATATTTTTGTATAGTAATCGGCAATTATCGATATCCGGCTCAAAAGCGACAACTTTTTTACCCATAGATGCCGCTATACAGGCGTAATAGCCAATATTTGCTCCTATGTTGATAAACAGCTCTGCTTCCCCAAGCATTTTTTGAATTACACAAGATTCCTCCTGTTCAAAACCTCCACTCTCCATTCCCTTATTCCCGCAAAACTTAAAACCAAACGGGGTCTGAACTGGCTCACGAAATAAATTTCGATTGCGACGTTGTTGATCGTAAATAAACTTCAACCGCGGACTTATATTCAGCAATGCCTTAATTCTATTCTGAACAACTGACTTAATTGGCCTCTTCATTTTTCATTCCTTTACACTAGCACCTTATAGGGTTACCAGAATCATTCCAGTACCTCTGTTTGACATATTATGGAGCGAGATGAACAAAATAATCAACCTCTAAATCAACGTAACCGTTGCAACCCGTCGTGCATGTTACACAATAACCTTTTGTGGGTTGCTATTCAACCAAGCCGCCCACCAGGAAAAGGATGATTTCGGAGCACGTATGTTGTGCTTGCATTGACTCATCAGGAACATGTCTTCTGCTTGATCGGTAGTCTGGTCAACGTAAGTTACGGGAAACTCTAACTTGAAATTGTTTTTCACCCATGCTATATCATCTGAAAACACAAACAGATGCGGATGCGTATTCATCAATACCTGCTGTGCGATGATCTTCTGTAGCACCTGCTGATAGTACGCTAATCCAACCTCATTCTCCGAGCCCACAAAATCCGTCCGCCGAACATGCAGGCTAATGGACTCGGTTTCGGTGATTTGCTGAAGCACCTCTTGCGCATACACAGAAGTGAGTGCCTTAAAGGTGAAATCCCTTTTTACTTCATCCGCGATAAAATCAAAATACTGCGCATCCTGCCAATATCCTTTGTAATAGATATCTGTCCCTTTGGGCCAGATCGGAGCCCACATCTCTGGATGAAACTTCTCATCCCGATCGCGTCGCCATGGATTAATCGCATGGATATGTAGATTACGTCCAACAATCCAGTTGAATGGAGATTTTTTCTTGAGTCTACGAATCCCGTCTTTCTCAAGAACCGGCAGCTTCAATCCGAATATCCGCTCCAGTTCATACGTACGGACACAACACCGATGTGAGGGATCTTGGTTGTCAAAGAAACTAAGATCCGTACAAAAGGGTTCGCCGGTTTTATAAGCAAGGCCCTTCGCAAACGCATATTGAAACATCTGATTCCCAAGCCCGCCCCAGATTTGAATGATGTTCATACCTTCACCGTGATTTGAAAAAAGAAGAGAAACTGGATGCGCCACTTGCGATCCCCTAATGGCTCAACACTGTACAACCGATACCTCAGACGCTGAAGCCGAAACACACCATAAGCAACGGTACTCATCCGATACGGTGTGAGCGCTAGGTATTTAAAATATTTTCGCCACAATGCATTTTTGCACCGTGGCGACCAGGCTTTATGTCCGCCGGTATAATGGAGAACAACAGGGTGTTTCAGATGGGTCCACAAATCATATTTGAATCTGTTTTTGATCTTCAAACAGGCGGTCTGTACGTTCCATCGAAAAGGCAGAAAACGAACGCGGCCTTTCCACGTGGCATTAAGAAGCCCTTGATCTAAATCACCAAAACCGCTGGTAGCTGATGCTGCATAAGCCGCCTCGACTTCTTGTTTGAAGTTTCCTTTTCGGATTTCATCAAGGTTAAAAACGATCATCCCGGAATTGAAATAATCATCATCAGGCTTGGTCTTCTTGAGGTTGTCCGGTCCATTGAAGACAACTCCTGCGCAATACCCTTTGAGATCAATCTCCCACAACGGCAAGATATCGCCATCCACAATGATATCACCATCAAAATAAACCGCACGCGCAATATCGGATGGAGCAAGCTCAGGAATCTTAATGCGATAATACGCGCCCACCGTCAGATGTTTAATCCCCGCCGTCTGATTCCATTGCGAAAAATCGGATTCCTTGATCTGAATAAAATCAACATCGCAATCACGATACCGCTTCATCTGGGTGAAAGCGTCCAAATCCCGCTGCGACAAGCCAGAATAGATCAGATGAAAACTTGCCCGCGCCCCTTTCGCCAGATTCGCGAGAATGGAGGCCATCAGCACCACATAATGCCGAGCATATTCAGCATTATTGCAACAAAAATAAATATGACAAGAGGGTACCATCAGGGTTGGCTATCGTTTAACCGTCAATCGGATCCACATCATCCCCGCAGCGCGGCCTTCATTGACAATCTTGCTTCTCAACCATTTCTTAATGGTCTTGAGTATCGGGAATTCCTGGAGATCAACACCTCGATCCCCCACAATTTCGATTTCATGTGTGGCCTGAAACCGTTTAATTAAGGTGTTGATCATGCCGGGTACAATGAAATCATGAGATTCCACAATCAGATCAACCTGCTTCAATAGTGGAATCTTGGCTGGATCGAGTAACTCCGCTTCCGCACCCTCAATATCGCAAAAAATCAATGCCTTCCGCTGGGTACACGTTGTTCCGATCTCTGCTGCTGTGCAAAGACCGCCAAAGGTGATCCGTTCCTCGACACCATTTAACTGGGCAAGCGTTTTTGCATGGTCAAGCGCGACCTCTTCAATGTCATACGCATACACGCGGGCCGCGTAGTGCTTGAAGGCAAACCCGACTGCATAATATCCCTCTGCACAGCCGATATCAAGAATGACCTCATACTGGCGTTTGGGTATATCACGAATCCACGCAATAAGCGCAGACTCATAGCACCCGATAATTTTGGGCATCAACCGGGAACAATTGGCCACCGGAATATAGCGCATCCCTTCAAATGGTCCACCTAAAATCATGAGCTCTGCCCCAAGCAGCCTTGGGATCCGAAGATGTTTGAGCACGACATAGTTCCAGACAATCATCCATTCCTTTAGACCCATATCAACCTCCCGCCGTCGTAAAAGAAACCTGCGCACCGTTAATAAACGCGCACATGAAATCACCGATCCTTCTTCCGGAATAACACTGATGCGTCTTAACCCGTCCCGCACGCCCAATCGCGTACGCTTCGTCCGGACGTTGCGCGAACCGCTTCGCCTTCACAACAAGATCGTCAAGCGAATCAAAGAACATCATCTCCTGATCCGGTTCATAGAGCACCTGCAACCCTGATGTCGAAGCTGAAAACGTGCAGAGTCCATTTCCAGCCAGTTGCACGACGCGATCAGAACTGTACAGCTCAATGTCATTGCGATCAGAAAGATTTAATGCGCATAAGGACTTTCCGAGGAACTGATCTTTTTCGTGACCCCATACGGGCGGACAATCAAGGCAGGCTGCAAAACCGAGTCTCAATCCCGCTTGCACGCCCTTTGCCTTCAACTCCTGCAGAAAGGCGCGCCGGTCCGGACGTCCCTTGTCTGAACCAATATAGACGAGATCATACTCTTTCCTCGAATGATCTTCATCGAGATTCAACCGCTCCAAGTTACTGTCTGCGGGATTCGGGATGAACGCGACACGGCAAGAGGTCTTACGGAACTGCTCAAGATGTTCACCTCCCGTCGTCACAAACAGCGCGTCCAAATAGGGAAGCTTCTGAAACAGATGATCATAGTCGTGGGGCGGATAAACAGGATCGACATACCACAACGCGATCTTCATCCGAGGATACCACTGTCTTAGCATCCCCAAGGTTTCAGGTTTGATGTATTGGGCATGCCCGAGCAACAACAGGTCAGGCTCAATATTTCTGCAACAGGCCAGGAGGCACTTGTTAGCAAAGCCCTTTCCAACGTTCTTTGATCCAAAAATATTAGCTCGGGCTCGATCATTGATCGAGAAGGGATAGACATAATGACCCGCCTGGCAAAGCCCCGTATGAAATTTAAATTCACAGTTGAAGAACTCCGTTCCATCGCGCGTCAGGCTATAATGGGCTGCGTGTACGATTCTCATCTCATCACCGATCCAATCGTTTATGCGTAAACAAGCCGTCCGAAACACCAATTTTAAAATGTTGCTCCCGCCACCAGCGGCAATTCAATGGCTTCTCCATGTCCTGCATGCCATTGACCGTCCGACTCAGCGGATGCGCATCTGCATAGTCCAACATGTCAAGAAAGAATTTTTTGGTCGTCAGGATCGATTGATTTGTCCAATTGATAACTTTGGAATCAACACTATACATTCCGTCATCCATCTTTTTGATATAGTGGGGGAATCTTTTTTCCGGATACTTTTCTATGTAAAGACTTCGCCCTTTCATACGCATCGCATAACTTGGATAAAAAAACCGCTTTAAACAACGGCTCAACGTCGAGCGTGGCGCAATCTGAACCTCCTCGGTTGGAACAAATCGTTTATCAATCTCATGCGGAGTATAAACAGTCGTATACTTGTACACATCGCCAAATTGCTCGCCAGGCGTAAACCGTGACCGTAACCGCATCATATCGATCTGTCCCGAAGCGAGGCATGACACGGCCCGGTTTATTTCCTCGCGTGCTGTCGCCACCTCCACCACCAACGGGCAATCATTCTCCAGGTACAGAATATAGTCACTCTTCAGATTTTCAACGACCCAGCGCATCCCGTTTTGTATACCTATATTATCGGATCGGCCCATGTACGCCAGACCATATTTCTGGCTGATCTTCACATCCTCATCCGAGACACATTGGAAGAATAGTTTCACCTCAGAAAAAAGTTTTAGAAAATCCTTCTGGTGATAGGCATGAAGCGTGGCATCGATGGTCTTGGGTGCCTTGTAGGAAAGAATGCCCACTGAAACAGGGACTTGGTCGCTCATTTGGGATCCCAATACGTTGTTAACCACGCGGCCGGCAGGGAATGCTGATGAATCCATGTCCCTTTATAACCCACCAAGGCCTCATCGGGATCAGGTTTGCCATGAAAGGCTAATATCCGGCACTGTTGTGGGAGGGTTGGCACAAGGAAAATATTAAAGGGAAAAGACCACATGGCGTGGCGTTTGAAACTCCGTACCCATTCCGCCGGCCACCAATACACCTCCTTCATCGCATACGTGAGGAAGGCTTGTTCCGTCCTGAAAATACAATGATCGATCGCACGCTCCTTCTCGGCTAGGAAACGATCGCAGATATACTGGGAGTTTCCAGCTTCAAATCGGAATACGGAGGAGTTGCCCACAGCAGGTGGCTTTTTGAAAATTGTTTTCCGCCTCTCCACCCAATTGTGGATAATACAATTCTTTCCCGGTTTATAGTCAAAGAAACAATCAAGGTCGCCCGTGATCGCAATATCGATATCCAAAAACAAAGTCGAACCCTTTAGTTCCGCAAATCCATCCGCCGTTACCAGCAACTTCATGAAGACGTTCGGCCATGAGATGGACATTCCAGGATTGTCGGGGAAAGGAACCGTCTCAATCCCGTCCACCAATCCCTTTGGGTTATCCGTCACACAGACAAACCGGAAAGCGCGATGAAGGTATTTCTTCACGCCATAATAGAGATTGTTGACATAGTATGCAGGATATCGTGTACCCCATTTCAGGCATAAAATGTTCACTAATTCTTTTTCTGTATTCAATCAACTCCTTGTTTTTAAGAGATTACAGCCTGAACTTGCCGCGTGACACAAGCAATGGAAACTGGAATGATTTGATCTTGCCGTTTACATAAAGTCTCGGAATTCGGAAGGGATCACTTATAGGACGGATTGCCCGTTCGCACGTGAAGGCGGATGTGAATCCGAGTTTTTTCAGAATCAGGACATCTCGTTCTGAATATCGTCCAAAGGGATAGGCAAAGGCGAGACAAGGTTTACCTGTCACAACCTCAAGCCATTGCTTATTTTCCTGAATCTCGGTCTCCGCCACATCTGATACCGTGGCATTCAAATCAATATGGGTTACGGTATGTCCACCAAATTCGACAAGGCCACTCGCAGACATCTCCTTGATCTGTGCCTCGCGGAGCATGGGCTTCCCCGTGAAGACACTTTGTTTGGCCACAAAAAGCGTGATCTTGATCTGATGTTTTTTTAACAACGGGAAGAGACAGGTATAGTTATCCTCAAATCCATCGTCGAATGTGATGCAGGCGCACAATGTATCAGCCTTTTTTGACCGTACGATCAGCTCCGACGCGGTCAGGAATGAATAACCCTGTCTCTTCAACCAAACCAACTGCTGCTCCAACCGACAAGGATTCATGTTCAATCGTCTGGGCATCCCCGGAAATACCATCTGATCGCACGCATGATAGAGCAAGACCCGTGGATAGGCTCTGTAAATCGGACGCCGGAAAGGAAAATAGTATTTGCACAGGACCGCTAACAGAAGCCCCAACGCCACAAGCAGAATACTGTAGATTAAGAGGCTCATGTCAATCCAGAACCCTCTGATAGATCATCTGGGTCTGCTTCGCCATGGCTTCAACAGTCATATTGCGTATTGCAAAATCATACAGCCCATCAAAGGTATGTGAAAACGTCGGCAGATCCGAAAGGACTTCATTGATTTTCTGTGCGAGTGCCACTGGGTCGCCAGGGGGGGTCAACGCGCACACCGGGAGAAAGCCGACCATGCCTCCAACAGCTGTCGAGACAACTGGACAGTGCGCATGAAGAGCCTCGGCAAGCACCAATGGCATCCCCTCGCGAAGCGACGAGATGACCATCAGATCGCTCGTTGCCAAAAGATCACGGATATCGTCCCGATGCCCCAACAACTCGATCCTGTCCCCTAACCTATTCGCTTCAATCAGGGATAGAAGGTGTCGCCGTTCAGGGCCATCACCAGCGATCCGGAGTCTTGCCTCCTGGACCAATGGCCATGCACGGATCAGCAGGTCGAAGCCTTTGACAGGCGCGAGACGTCCGATTGCAAGCACTGAATAGGGACGCCCTGTCGCACGATGTCCCTGAGGAGAGGACGGGATTTTGAAGGGAGCGATCCCATTCAGAATGACTGAAATTGCGGACACGAATCCCTGACTTTCCAGTTGCAACTTGACCGCATCACTGACGGCAATCACATGGTTGAACCCATGCAAGAACTGGCTCCGTTTCTTAATTCCATGAACCGTCGCAATCCGCTTGAACCCTGCATATCGATTCGATGCCACGAGTTGTGCAGCCTTGCTACCATGGACATGAACCAGATCTGGACTGAGAGCCTTCAGCAATTTCCAGAGCCTAATATGCAGCAACGGATTCCATCGCAATCCCGCGAGCGATTTCAAGGCAATAACCTGTACATCGGGAGAGAACCCTGGCGTTACACCAGGGGCGATCACCGTCACGCGAAAACGTGGTACAAGCGCATTACAGAGCGTCTGGACATGAGTCTCCATGCCTCCTGTCCCTGAACTTGCAAGAATATGTACGATGTGCTTCATCTAAACAAGAAAACACCGAATTAATGTGGAACAGGGCGAGAATAGGTTGGCCAACGAGCCACATCTTGCCCTTTTGGAATATCCCTCCACAACCGATAGGCAAACAACCACTGTGTGGGGAAACGGCGAATAAGCTTCGAGGATGCATCCGCAACACGCTGCGTTAACGCCTCAATACTTTCGCCTTCTCGTCGCGAAATAACAATCGGCGGCACTCCCCTATAACATCCGTCAGGCCGTGCTTGAAGGTACCCAACAAAAATAGTCGCTTCTTTTATCCGTTGCAAGAAAAAGGCGGGGGTCGGCGCGAGCTGCGCAGGATGTCCAAGAAAGATCGTCCAGAGCCCCCCCTTCTGTGACCACAAATGTTGGTCTGCCAGCAAAGCGATATTTCCCCCCTTGCGAAGCGTGCGCAGCAAGGGGATAACCGCGCCCTCCGACAACACAATCTCCTGTCCAAGCCTGGAACGGACCGCATTGAGTTTACGAGTAGTCTCTTCGGTCCCCAGCGGTCTGCCAACACTCATTAAGGGAAAACCATGCGTCGCCACGATCTGTCCTCCCATTTCCCAATTACCATGATGCGCGGTGACAATAATCTTCGGTCCGGGCTGTTCGAGAAATACCTGCCAGGCAGCCGGGAGGGGCGCCCAACGTTTGACCAACGCCGCGTCAGCGCGGCTGAACCAGAACATATCGAACAAGACCCGTGTAATGTTTCGATAACACCCCACAAGGATCGCCTGACGTCGTTTAGCAGAGCGTTTTGGGAAAACAAACTGAATATTCTCGACGGCCATTCGCCGTCCCTTTCTATCAAGTGACATCCCTATAAAGGCAACCACCCTGACGAGCCGCAGTAACATCTGCCGACTCAGGAGCGGCAGGAGAAGATACCCAAGAGAGATCGGCAACCACTGCAGTTTGGCATTTAAATATTGCGTCAGATTTTTTGGTTTTTTAGCCATGTTTAATTAACAGATCCATGGATTCGCTTATCCGATCAGCCACTTCCAAAGCGGACAAATATGGACTTGAACGCCGTCACGTTGTATTTTACGATCCTCATGACCAACGGTCAGAATGATGGCCTCGGGAATCCGATAATACTTAACCACCGCAATCAGTGGTGTGATCTCGCGCGTGAAAGTATCCGGATCTGAGATATCCTGACAAACTTGTACCGCTAGACGAGGCTTTCCATGAAGATCATCAACAACAAAATCGACCTCCTGTCGCGTGGAAAGCGTGAGTGCGTAGCAAACCCTCGGATAACGTCTAGATAATTCCGAGAATACAAGGTTCTCCAATGCCCGTGAATGAGAACCATCCCATGTCGGACTATTATAGTTCGCAAACGCCCAATCAATCGCATAAATCTTACGATAATTTCTTGCCACCTGTTTTATGGAGTCGGTGTACAATGGAACCGCCTGGAAAAGCCAGGCATCCTCGGCATAGCGAATATATTGAGCAATCGCCTCTCGTCCCGTATTGAGTCCTGCACCTGTAAGGCACTTCTGAGCACTTTTAATAGTAAACGGCTTTGCCATACAGGAGAGCAGATACGCATATAAGGCGATACAGTCATCGACAGAACGAATCTCATTTCGCTGAATGATATCGCGTAACAACATCGTATCGTAATATTCACGTAATAGGGTTGGTTTAGTAAATTCCGAAACCTGAGAAATCACAGGGAATGAGCCCCATCGCAAATACTCTTGGAACGCCACGTGAAGAGCTGCTGTTTGACGTGTGGTATGTCCATTGGGATCAATCTTCTTGAACTTCAGAAATTCGCGAAATGAAAGCGGAGTAATCGTTGTTGAAATGGCCTTGCCTCTCAATGATGTGGCAATCTCAGTTGACAATAACCGAGCAGATGACCCCGTGACGACCACTTGCCAATTTGAATTTCTGGACAGTTCAATGGCATAATCTTCCCAGCCATTCACACGATGAAGTTCATCAAAGATAAAAACAATCGGGGTCTTCAAATGAAAAGAAGGATTCTGTTGAAAAAAAATCTGCTGGATGCTGGGTAACTGTTCCGCCCTCATCTGGGCCAGGATCGGATTATCAAAATCAAGATGGCACACATGGGATCTATTAGGGATGAATTTTTCTTGAATTAATTCCTCTGCAAATTGCATCGCTTGGAAACTTTTCCCGACACGACGCGCACCGATCAACACCGATACCATATTCCGGACGCGATGTATTCGACCTTCGCGCTGAATATAGTCAGGAAATCCAAGCTCCCTGAAATCCGCTAACTTTCGTGCTATTTCTTGCTCAACCATGTGTTCCTTTTATGTCAATTATTTTTGCACAAAGCTGGTCTTTGTGTCAATTATATTTACAATAGTGCCTGTGCATTCTTGCCGACACTTCTCAACTAACAGACTTCTTTGTATACAGCAATGGTCTTTTCAACCATCTGTTCAAGAGAGAAATGCAAAATCGCGTAATCGCGCAGTCCTGTGAGTTTCACACGAGATGACTCAACAATCGCCTCCCCTAACGCTTCAGCATTCTCAAGCGGAACCAGCCAACCCGAGACACCCGGCTTAACAATGTCCAGTGCACCGCCATGCGCTGTTGCAATCACGGGGCAGTTCATCGCCAAGGCTTCGACCAGTGAACGTCCAAAAGTCTCGGGCTTACGTGTTGTGGCAGAGATCACAACATTTGCGCAGGCATATACTTCCGCCATTTTACGTTGGCTCCCCGTAAACATCACACGGTCTTCAAGCTTGAGCTTTTGAACAAGTGCTTTAAGTTCCTCAGCATAATTCTCCTGGCCCGCTTGCGGATTCCCCACAATCAGCAGTTTCCAGGACGGCAATCTATCAGATACGTTCGCCAACGCCTTTATGGCCCAGTCAATACCCTTCAGCGAGGAGATACGTCCTGCAATCAGAACTACAAAACGATCCTCTAATCCGTTTTGAGCCTTAAACTGCGTCATCCATGTCGTGTCCAGCTTAGCTGGATTAAAATCCTCTGGATCTATGCCACGCGGTATCAATCGGAAGAGATCCTCGGTAACACCATAGTTCTGATGCAAATAATCGCGCATGGCATTGCTCGCACCGATAATTCGCTGAGCCTCTACCATAATGCGACTGTACCACCCCACAGTATTAAAACCATGAACCGTGGACACCACAGGAATACCCAACGGCTTATTGGCAAAGCGTACCAACCAACCTGGCACGCGGCTACGCACATGCAAAATATCAGGTTTAATTTCACGCAAGATTTTTCGCAACTTCAACACACGCAAGGGAAACGTTAATGGATTCTTAGATTTTACATTGCAGACAATGTGCCGCCCCCCCTGCTCAACAATCTGCGAAGCCAGTTTTCCACCCGCAGAAATTACAGTATTTTGAATGCCACGTTGGACAAACACGCGGTTCAGATCGACCACGCCGCGTTCTGTTCCGCCTTCATTCAAGGAGGGTATTAATTGCACGATATGCATACTTTAAACTATTGCCTTGTTGCCTTATTTAAGTAACTTCCGGATTCCATAATTTAACGTCCCTATATTCTCAATAGCCTCTCCGCAACACGATCCACTTCGACAAGGGCACCTTTGGATTGCAATACGCCTGCCGTTTTCCAAAGGTCAAAGGGTGTTACCCAGCCTTCCTCCACAAGCATCTCTATCCCTCTGGCCACGCGACTCTTCTTCTTTCCATCAAGCAGAAGCGAAGGCATATTCAATAATCCGACAGGCGCGCCACTCCCGAGTGCCTCATAGATCATCGATACGCTGTCTCGGGTGACCCATACAGCCGTTGCTCCCGCCAACTTCTCAGCCACCCATCCACGCGGCGTCTCTTCTACAGGAACAACGTCAATAGACGGACACTCCTTCCGTAACGTATCAACAAATCCGGCTGGCGTCCGCCGGGAGGTTGTCAGTAGAAATTGCGCCTCCGACTGCTGCCTGCCCACTGCCCACTGTCCACTACTCACCGCTTTCAGTTGTTCAATCACCTGCGTCCCATCCCACCCATATTCCTTGCTCGGTCCGCCAATCAATATCAGTATATATGATTTAGGACTTTCGGGCGATGGATGCACACCATGAAGCGCTCCAAAGGTTGGAATAATGTGTGGTGGCGGATTCGCCAACACGGCGGGAGTCAAATCATGCCGAGGCACAATACAAAAATCAAACCAAGACATCGGCAAAGAGGGCTTCATGCAAACGATTGTCTTCGCCTTTTTAAACAGCCAACCTGATAGCAACAACGGCAGATGGGTCCCATGTCCAGCAGCAATAATAAAATCCGGCTGGCAGTTCTCTACTGTGCTATCTAAAATTTTTAACTTTTTATTTTCAATTTTTGATTTCTCTTCCCACACCGCTCTCAACTTGCCCAAAAAACCTTTTCCCGCCAAATCGATTTCGCAAATCTGGCCCCCCATGCGCACGCTCATCGCCATAGCAAGCCCACGCGTCTGACTTAGATGCCCCGCCTTGCCGTCACTTAGTATCCAGATCGTTTTACTCAATGGCAGACTCCGTCCCCATCAAAGATGCAAAAACTTCCCTTGAGGAAGCACCATTAACTTCGTGCAAATCAACATGTTATAAATCTTCCCTACCACTCGATTTCGACATAGAGAAGAGACAAAATCAAGTTATATATTATCATTTTTTAGACCTCTAAGTCGAGCCTATTTTGGGATGAACCACATTTTGTAATTGCTATCTGGCCCTAAAACAATTTTAATACTCTCCATTACTGAACAACTAAGGAGTTTTATGGCGCTGAATATTGTAAGCAACATTGATAATCGGGTGGCGGTTAAGCATGTACTGATGAGTGTGTCGGATAAGACAGGCCTAGATACCTTTGTCCCGGCCTTGATTGCTTCATGCCCTCAGGTAAAGATTTTTTCAACGGGAGGTACCTATACGGCGATTCAAAACATGCTGACCGCAGCGCAAGCAGCCCAGCATCTTGTTTCAGTCTCGCAGTATACGGGCCAACCTGAAATGCAGGGCGGACTTGTAAAAACATTGGATTTCAAAATCTATCTCGGCCTTCTCAGCGAAACCTATAACCATGCGCACCAAGACGATTTGACGCGTACCCATGCAGTCGCCATCGACATGGTGGTCGTGAATCTCTATCCCTTTAAGCAGGCGGTGGCTAAACCGGATGTAACACCTGAATCAGCTCGCACAAACATTGATATTGGCGGTCCTTGCATGGTCCGTGCCTCTGCGAAGAATTATTTGCGTGTCGCCTCGGTCACGGATCCTTTAGACTATGCATCCTTGATTGAAGAACTGAAGTCCAACAATGGCACACTCAGCCTCAGCACACGGTTTGCGCTCATGAAGAAAGCCTTTGCACATACGGGATCTTACGATACCGCCATTGCTGCATTCTTCGCAACAGTCACCCCAGACCACGTCGCCGCTACGTATACTTTAAAATAATGAAAGAATATCTTGTTGAACTGATTCGTCGCACGACGAGCGACCTGCCAGCTGATATCGAATCCACTTTGTGTCAATCCCTGTCTGCGGAAACAAAGGAGACACAAGCTTCGCTTTTTCTAAATTCCATCCTTGAAAACGTCAAGCTCGCGCGTTCGCAATCCGTTCCGATTTGCCAGGATACCGGGACCCTGACCTTTTTCTGGACTGTCCCACGCGGCACCGACACCTGTGTGCTGGAGCATGTGGCGCAGGAAGCGGTCAAACATGCGACTACTCAAGGCTGGTTACGCCAAAATACCATTGATACGCTGACAGGAAATTCAATTGCAACAAACGTAACTGAAGGATCACCTGTCTGCCATTTTGAACAGACAGATACAACTGCCATTGAGGTTTGGCTTCTCCAGAAAGGCGGGGGCTCCGAGAACATGAGCTGCCAGTTCAGCCTTCCCGATGATGCGCTCCACGCGGAACGCGATTTGGAGGGTGTCCGCACGTGCGTTCTTCATGCCGTATGGCAGGCGCAAGGCTATGGGTGCTCACCTGGCATCGTAGGCGTCTGCATAGGCGCAGACCGAGGAGAGGGCTTCTTGCTCGCAAAAAAACAATTGTTGCGCCCCCTCTCCGACTGCTCCCCTTCACCTGAGCTGGCAGAGCTTGAAAAACGGATTGTTCAAGAGGCCAACACGCTGGGGATCGGCCCCATGGGTATGGGCGGAAAAACAACGCTTCTTGGTGCTAAACTCACGTCTGCGTCTCGCCTGCCTGCCTCGTATTTCGTGACGGTCGCCTATATGTGCTGGGTCTGCAGGCGGCGTGGCTTTCGCCTTGATGGCAAGCATCTTGAATGGCTCGGGTAAACCTTATTGCGACCACTAAGTGGCCGCAATGGAGTGATTAAAAGCGCCATTTTTTTAATCTCTTCTTTATGACCACTGTGTGGTCATAAAAACCCGCTTAGTGGTCGCCATGATGGAAATCCATCCGTGCCCATGGCTCAATGACAGGTAGCGGAAGGGCTGCCTTCTTAATCGACTTGATAAGCCACGCCATATTCTTACCAATCGTGCGCATCTGTTGCATGCCTTCACAGTCCTGAAGAACTTCATCCGGCGTCGTTCCATGAACACCATTCCAGTAACTCCCCGATACAATCGGCATGCGTGAAATCGTAAAATATTTATTAAGCCGATCAAATGCCGACCCTGCACCACCACGACGACAACTCACAACCGCAGCAGCTGATTTAAACGCATATTGATCATTCTTAAAGAAAAACGCGCGATCCAACATCGCGCACAATGCACCGTTCGCTCCCGCATAATAAACGGGGGAACCAATAACAATTCCATCGGCCTTAGCCATGCTTTCGATCAGCACATTCACACGGTCGCTATCAAACACGCACCGCTTGGTCTCAAAGCATTTCCCGCAGGCCGTACAACCATACACAGGCTTGACGCCCAGATGAAAGAAAGACGTTTCTATTCCCTCTTCGTTCAACGACTTCGCCACTTCGCTCAAGGCTGTAAAGGTACAACCCTCTTGGTTCGGACTCCCATTGACCAATAATACGTTCATAGCTCATTCTCCTGGCATATTAAACATGATATCGCGCGCTGATTGTATGCTGTTGAAGGGATTCAATAATGATATCTGGACGACGACAAGCAGTTGCCGTCTCTCGCATCAAGCATTGAGCAAGATAATGGGTATTGCATTCTTCGCTGAGATGCGCCAGCAACAACAGATGCAAGCGCTCTGAAAGAATCTGTTGTAAGAGTTCGGTCGCCTGCACATTTGAGAGATGCCCGCTACGCCCAGCAATGCGCGTCTTAAGCGGCCATGGGCGTTTAGAGGCCATGAGCATATCATAGTCATGATTACTCTCAAGAACAAGGGCGTCACACGAAGAAAGCTTATTGATAATGAGGGGCGTAGGTTGCCCCAGATCCGTGACAATACCTAATTTCTTTTTTCCGTCCGTGATAATAAACCCAACAGGATCGGAGGCGTCATGCGGAACGGAAAAAGCATCAATATGCAAATGACCAATATCAAACGACGATGCTGTTTCAAAAATCTCCCAGTCCAGTTTCGCTTTCGGGAAGGCACCGTCCACGCCAGATGCCGTTCCTTCATTGGCAAACAAACGGACAGGAAATTTTCTGGAGAAGACTTCTGCACCACGATAGTGATCCACATGGTCATGCGTAAAAATAATGGCTTGAATTGAAGCAGGGTCAATGTGGGCCATTTCAAGACGCGCAACGATCTCGCGCGCGGACAAACCGATATCCACCAACAAAGCGGTTTCACCATCTGTCACATACGTACAGTTTCCCTTACTGCCGCTGGCTAATACGCAAAATTCCATTACACTCCGCTATCCAACCCCATGCGATAGAATTTAATAAACGTCATGATTACATCTTCTTTTGTCACCGCTGAGACCGTATAAGTTTGTGGATCAGCACGGAACATGCTTTCGTGTTTTGTGCTGTGCATCCCCCGGTTCACCCGTACTTCCGCACGAGGCAAAATACCATTCTTCACATAATGCTTCATCACACGAAAACTGATCTCTTCCGTGTCGTTCGCACGAACAGAAAGCGTGACCGAAGCCGGTGCTCGACGCACCTGCGCATCCCGATTATGTTTTTTCAACAACTCCTCTGCAATCTCATTTAATCCCGGTACGGCGACGGTATCTAAAAACACTTCGAAACTAGCGTTTTCCTGCTCAGCGCGCGTTGTAGGCGTCTTGCGCTCCATGATGCTGCCCAACTCATTTTTCCAATCCATATCAACTCCCTCTCCGTACAAACGATCAACAGACCGCTCTTATTTTGCCAAACAGGCATTCATTGCCGCTGCGGCTCGCCGACCCTCGCCCATCGCAAGAATCACGGTTGCCGCACCCAGAACAATGTCGCCTCCTGCGTAAATACCGTCAATCGATGACTTACCCGTTTCATCAACAATAATATTACCCCACTTGTTGACGGACAATCCTGCTGTTGTCTGGCTGATCAGCGGATTCGACCCGTTGCCGATCGCAACAATGACCGAATCCATATCCATCAGAAACTCGCTGCCCTTGATTTCAACTGGGCTACGACGACCCGACGCATCGGGTTCACCCAGTTCATAGCGCAAGCACTCGATCTGCTTTACACAGTCATTTTCATCACCTATTATGCGTATTGCATTTTGCAATAGATGAAAACGAACGCCCTCTTCTTTGGCATGCGCGACTTCTTCAATACGCGCAGGCATTTCCTTCTCGGTCCGACGATAAATCAGATATACTTCTTCCGCGCCTAACCGTAAGGCTGTACGTGCAGCATCCATCGCCACGTTCCCGCCACCCAGCACGGCAACCTTCTTGGCTTTATAGATTGGCGTATGCGCGCGGGTTGCATCATAAGCCTTCATCAAGTTCGAGCGTGTCAGATATTCGTTCGCCGAAAAGACACCCACCAGATTTTCGCCTGGGATGTTCATGAATTTGGGCAGCCCAGCCCCTGTTCCAACGAATACCGCATCAAACCCATCCTTCTCCATCAGATCCTTAATCTTGCGCGTGCGTCCCACCACAAAGTTGGTTTCCAGCTTCACGCCCATGGCCGTAAGCGTGTCGATCTCCTTTTGCACGATAGCCTTGGGTAACCGAAACTCTGGGATGCCGTAAATAAGTACGCCACCCGGTTTGTGGAAAGCCTCGAACATCACCACCTCATGACCTTCACGACGCACATCCGCCGCAACGGTGATACTCGCAGGTCCGCTGCCTATCACCGCCACGCGCTTGCCTGTCGGAGGTTTAACAGCCGGAATGTCCTGTTGCCCTTTTTCACGCTGAAGGTCAGCAACAAAGCGCTCAACACGTCCAATAGAGACCGACAGCTCCACATTCTTCAACGCCTTGCCCAGCGTACAGGGTTCTTGACATTGTGTCTCCTGCGGACAGACACGTCCGCAGACTGCGGGCAGTAAACTATTTTCACGAATAATCGCCACGGCATCGTCGAAACGGCCCTCAGCGGCTGCCTTGAGAAAATCAGGGATGCGGATGCCTACTGGACAACCTTTGATACACGGCGCGGTCTTACATTGCAAGCAGCGCATGGATTCCACACGCGCCTGCTCAGCAGAATAACCCAGCGCAACCTCGGTCATGTTATGGCACCGCACCTTCGGATCTTGAGCTGGCATCTCTTGAGCAGGAATACCCATGCGCTCTTTAGGTGTAAGTGTCTTGTCTTTTAGCTCCGCGAGTTTCGCGGACGCGTCACTGTAAAATGTTTCGGGTGTCTTATGCATAAAATTGATTGCGTTATTGCATTATTGCCTTATTGCGTTATTTCAACTTCTGAGTAGTACTTCATTAGGTTAAACCGATTTGGCAGTGGTGTTCATTGTGGTCGGCGTCTTCACGGGGCTTATAAGCGCGCAGGCGCTTCATCATGTTATCGAAATCAACCAAGTGCCCATCGAACTCTGGGCCGTCCACACACACAAACTTGGTCTTACCACCGACGGTTACACGACATCCGCCGCACATACCCGTCCCATCAATCATGATCGTATTCAACGACACCACGGTCGGGACAGCAAACGGACGCGTCGTCTCCGCCCCAAACTTCATCATGATGGGCGGGCCGATAATAACGGCCATATCCGGCTTCGGCGACTGTTCGCAAAGTTCCTTAAGCGGAACCGTCACAAGTGCCTTGCGCCCATAAGAGCCGTCATCTGTCACAATAATCAATTCATCCGCGATTTTGCGCATCTCCTCTTCCATGATGAGCAAATCCTTGTTGCGGGCACCCATAATGATGGTCACCTTATTACCTGCAGCTTTCATGCCCTGAGCAATCGGATGGAGTGGCGCAACCCCAATTCCGCCACCGACACAGACGACATGTCCGAAATGCTCAATGTGCGTTGGCAGACCGAGCGGACCGAGCAATGCCGGAATGGTGTCTCCAACCTGCTTATCCGCCAACATGTGCGTGGTGCGTCCAACAGCCTGAAAAATGAGGGTAATGGTTCCTTTTTCTGCATCTGCATCCGCAATTGTCAACGGGATGCGCTCACCAACATCATTATCGATCTGTAAAATAATGAACTGTCCGGGCTTACGTTCGCGTGCGATAAGCAGAGCTTCTACTTCCATACGAAAAACGTCAGCCGACAACTGCTTCTTTGAAACAATTTTATACATGTTGACTCCCCAGCATTTCGCCTCTATAGAGAAATGAATTTTTTTACATTATCAAAAATCATACCCCCGCGCAAGAAGGTGTATTTCGTTTTTGTGAAATGAAAGAGCCCACACGTCCCAACTTACTGGCACTTCTAAGACTTACTGACACTTCCTAGACTTGCACCAGATGCTGGCCGCCATCCACATAGAGGGTCTGTCCTGTAATCGACTCGGACTCTAGCAACCAGTGGACAGCCGATGCCACATCGGCAGGTTTCGGACGGTATCCAAGCGGAAAGTGTCCGGCGGGTTCTCTTGCCGTGACCTCTGTCGGGCCGAGAATCGCCCCTGGAGCAACCGCATTAATCCGTAGCACTGGCGCAAAGGTACGTGCTCCCGCAATCGTCGCTTGCGCCAACAGGAGTTTCGATTGTTCATACGGCGTAGCTCCATCCATCGCAACTCGGACAATCCGCTGATCTAGCAAGTTGACTACGCTTCCCCTAGCCTGACGCACGTTCAGATGGTCAAACAAGTTACTTGTAAGCTGGACTGGCTGATGAACATTGACACTGAACATATATGCACGTTCGTGATCAGACATCTCCCTTTTCAATGAAAAAATAGCCGCATTGTTGACGATGCCTTCTAATCGGCCAGCCATCTTCAGTGCCTCCGCGAAGAGTGTATTCGCGGAATCAGGAAGGCTTAAATCTGCTATCACGCACCACGCTTGTACGCCATACAACCTAAGATGTTCACACAGCGCTTCTGCCTCTGTGTGCGAATGATTGGCATGGACGACCACGTTCCAGCCCGCCCTTGCCAGTTCCTCTGCAATCGTCGCACCAAGCCGGAGGGCTCCGCCAGTCACTAAAACGGATTGTGTTCTATCTTTTGATGGTTGACTTTCCATGGAAACAAGAATACTTTATTTTCACATGAAACAAAACGCTAATCTTTCAGTTGTCGATCGCGAACTGAAGTATTACATATTTGACTGGGATGACAACATCCTGCACATGCCTACGCGTATCCACTTAGAGCGTCGGTTACAAGATGGCTCGTGGGTTCCGCATCTGGTCTCGACCTGGCTTTTTACCGTTATTCGCAACGACACTGTGAATTACCGTCCTCCTGAGGGGAACTGGAAAAAAGCGTTTTGCGAATTCCGGGATTTTGATGAAACCCACGAAAGTATTTTTCTAAAAGATGCGCGAACCGCCATCGACCATCTGCTCAAAGGACAAACCGCTCCTCCTCCCAGTTTTAACACCTTCAAAAAATCCTTGATTGAAGGGCGTATTTTCGCGATTGTGACCGCTCGCGGCCACAGCAGTGAGACCTTGAAACGAGGCGTACGTCTATTTATCGACCGCGTGTTAACCCCCGAAGAACGTACCACGATGCTTAGCAATTTGCGAGGGTATGTGATCAGTTACGAAGGAGCCCCTCTTAACGAATCGATGAGTGACGAACAAACATTAGACTATTATCTCTCGCTCAACAAATATCACGCCGTCACATCCCCTCAATTTGAGCAACTCGTCGAGGGACGCATACCGGATTACAATAAGTCGGAGGCCCGTAAACAATTTGCCATCCTTGATTTTTTAGATCACCTCTTCACTATAATTGAGCGCATCGGCGTTCGGAAACCAATCAGTGTCGGATTTTCAGACGACGATCCGGCAAATATCCGGGCCGTCGAGGAGTACATCCGAGATGAACTGGCCAAACGGTTCCCCGCTGTTCGCTTCGTTGTCTATGACACTTCCGATTCCACGTTGACTGATGGACGCAAGGTCGTCGTGGCGGGTCAGCTTGAGTTTGGGTTCTAAATAACAATTATTGTTGCATACAAAAATGCAGTACTACAAAATTGTATTACTTTTTTGTTTCTTTATAGGTTAGTCCATCGTTTTTAATCCTTCGTGGGTGGCGGCTTACGTCTTTTTTTTCATGGCACAGGATTTGCTATATAAAGAACAAGCGATTTTCGCTAACTAAAAGTAAAGAGGAGTTCATTCATCATGAGTTATGTACAAAGCGTCCTAGAAAACGTCCGCAAACGTAATGCTAACGAACCCGAATTCTTGCAAGCCGTGCAGGAAGTTCTGGAATCTCTGGAACCCGTCATCAAGGCTCGTCCGATTCTTGAGAAGCAAAACATTTTGGCACGTGTCGTTGAGCCAGAGCGTATGATCGTCTTTCGCGTACCTTGGCAGGATGACAAGGGCAACTTCCAGGTCAACCGTGGTTTCCGCGTACAATTCAGCAGCGCAATCGGCCCCTACAAAGGCGGTCTGCGTTTTCATCCGACCGTCAATCAGAGCATTTTGAAGTTCCTCGGTTTCGAGCAGATCTTCAAGAATGCACTGACCACGCTCCCGATGGGCGGCGGCAAGGGTGGCTGTGACTTCGATCCTAAGGGCAAGTCTGACAACGAAGTCATGCGTTTCTGCCAATCTTTTATGAGCGAACTTTTCCGTCATATCGGAAATGATACGGACGTGCCGGCAGGCGATATTGGCGTCGGTGGACGCGAAATTGGATTCATGTTCGGCGAATACAAGCGCCTGCGTAATGAATTCACGGGCGTGCTGACCGGCAAGGGCCGCACCTGGGGTGGTTCGTTGATTCGTCCTGAAGCAACCGGTTATGGCTGCGTCTATTTCGCACAGGAAATGTTAAAGACTCGCGGCGAAGGTTTTGAAGGAAAGCTCTGCACTGTCTCCGGTTCCGGAAACGTTGCACAGTACACAGTTGAAAAGCTGAATGATCTCGGCGCCAAGGCTGTGACACTCTCCGACTCCAGCGGGTATATCTATGATGCAGATGGCATCACCCCAGAGAAGTTGGCATTCGTTATGGAACTCAAGAACGTCAAGCGTGGCCGCATCAGCGAGTATGCAAAGAAGTTCAAGAAGGCTCAATTCGTCGCTGGCAAAACCCCTTGGGCGGTTAAGTGCGATTGCGCATTCCCGAGTGCAACCCAGAACGAAGTCAATGGAAGCGACGCCAAGACACTCATCAAGAATGGATGCAAATTGGTCGCCGAAGGCGCGAACATGCCCAGCACGCCTGAAGCTGTTGAGCAGTTCATCAAGGCGAAACTGATGTACGGTCCTGGCAAGGCAGCAAACGCAGGTGGCGTGGCAACCTCCGGTCTCGAAATGAGCCAGAACTCAATCCGTTTAAGCTGGACACGTGAAGAAGTGGATCAGAAGCTCCATGGCATCATGTGCGCCATCCATCAGCAGTGCTGGGATGCCGCAGCAGAGTTCAACCACAAGGGCAACTACGTCATGGGCGCAAACATCGCTGGCTTCATGAAGGTCGCGACAGCCATGCTGGAGCAGGGTCTCGTATAATTGACCATCCGTTAGATTATGGCGGCTTCAACCCCGCCTTTTCAAAACAACAAAAAGCACCGGAAAAATTTCCGGTGCTTTTTTCTTCTTGATTTACCGTCTTACGACAGTCAATCTAAAAAAAGACGTACTTACTTCGCAGCTTTGGCCTTCTTTTCCTTCTTTGCTTTACACTGCTTAGGAGCGGTGCCATCTGCATTCGTCTTGCCGCATTCGCACTTGTCGCACTTGCAGGCTACGCCCTTCTTGTCGACTGTGCAATTGCACTTTTCACACTTGCAAGCTTCGCAGCACTTTGCAGGGGCCTTCTTCTCAGGCTGAACCGCATCCGCTGCCATCGAAACAGAAACAGCCATCACCGCCATCATCGCAAACGCCAGAATCGTCTTCATGAATATCTCCTCTTTATAGAATTAATAAAGTTAATAGTTTACGCCTTCCGTCTCATGATTGTCCAGCCCATATTTCTAAAAAATAAAAAAAGGCACCGGAGTGAACCGATGCCTTGTTTACCTTGAATAACGTATGACGCTACTCAGCCCATTTCGCGCATAGCGCGCCGGGAATGGCTACGTATACGTGCGCGCGCTGATTTGAGACGTAATTTTACACACGGTTTCTCGTAGTAACGATTGTTACGGAGCTGCTTGAGCAGCCCTTCCTTGTCCATTACCTTCTTCAGGCGCTTAAGGGCTCTCTCAACAGATTCACCCTTCTTCATTCGCATCTGGATCACGCTATTCACCTCCTCCCAACCAACAAAAAAAACATGGTAGTAGGGCTTGGACTCGAACCAAGGAAGGCGTAAGCCAGCAGATTTACAGTCTGCCCCGTTTGGCCACTTCGGTACCCTACCATTCGCAAAAAAGAGTAGTAAATTTAACAAACCGCCTCGGAAAGCGCAAGGCAGAAATTTAATTATTTTAGAATCGCAAAAAACGAGCTCTTATGTTAAATTTAATAAAACGTTTTAGGTCAAAACGATTGTATTTTCTCGTTTATTATGCGTGTCGTATTCATAGGTTCGGCAGAAGCTTCAGCGGTTACGCTGCGGGCATTAATGAAGTCTCCATTGCTCAAAGTTGTTGGCGTGGTGACACAGCCCGACCGTCCCTCTGGACGTAAACAACATTTTACGCCTTGTCCCTGTAAAGCGTATGCTGTCGAAAACAAGGTAGTCCCAATTATTTCTCCCGAAAAGATTAATACCCCAGAAGTTCTAAAAACGCTAGCCTCTTGGAAACCTGATGTCATTGTTGTCGTGGCCTTTGGACAATTTCTCGGCAAACAACTTCTAACCTTGGCACCGCATGGATGCATCAATGGTCATTTCTCGTTGTTGCCTAAATATCGCGGTGCCGCACCTGTACAATTTGCAATCGCCAACGGTGAAGAAATCTCTGGTGTGACCATCATGCAGATGGCAGAGGGCATGGATGATGGCGACATGCTGTTGACTGCCGTCGAACCCATTTGCTCTGATGATACCGCAGCCACCCTGATGGATCGTCTTGCGATTCTGGGTGCTGTCACGATGGTCAAGGCACTACGGCAAATCATTAATGGCGCAAGCACGCGAAAACCGCAAGATCATTCGCAAGCAACTTATGCCCCAAAAATGCATAAGCATGATGGCCTTATCGACTGGTCGTTGCCGGGGAAGACAATCGAACAACACATTCGTGCGTATGACCCCTGGCCTGGCGCCTTTACGTTTCTGCCCAATCACCTCGTCAAGAAGGGGTCCTCTGGACGAATGAAAATTTTGGAAGCCACTATTCTCCCTCAGCCAGAAGGATGGTCGAGAACAACGCCAGGAACCGTTTGCTCATTATCCCCGATCGGCCCCATGATCTTAACAGGAGACGTTGCCCTGTGCTTGACTGCCGTGCAACCTGAGGGTAGCCGGCGCATGGATGGAAAATCATTCTTGAATGGTCACCCACTTAAACGAGATGACATTCTCGGTGTCTGCTAATCTCACCTCAACAAGGAGAAAAATATGTCCACTAACCCTGTAGAATCGCATACCTTACCCGTTGAAGCGCACCATCTCCCGTTTTTTATCCTTCTGCCCTTCCATCACGCCGTCGTAACCCTCTTCGCCCTCGCTACACTCCTGTTCACAGGATGTATTTCATCTGACGCTCAACACGACGCTGTTGGTCAAAAGAAAAGCTATGCCTTGGAGGCGTCCACACCCCGAACGTCACTCCCGACACCCCGTTTTAGCCCTTTAAAAATCTTGTCCTTTAAGAGTCAGCCTCCTTTTGAGGCTAACAATCTCATTGTCCGGCGTGCAAATGGTGAAACTGTCATGGATTATTACACCACGTGGATTGCTGCACCCCATGAGTTGATTCGTGTTCAAACCATGAGCTATCTACGTAAGACAGGTCTCTTCAAGGCTGTTTATGATTCAAATTCCGGATCACTCGCACAAACCGGTCTCGAAGGCACCGTCGAACAGATCCTCTTGGATTGCCACACTGAAACCCCGACAGCCGTCATTACGTTGCGCTTTACAATTATAGATGAGACAACATCCGATTTCACCGTGCTTTGGAGCACGGAAACGACAGGTCGTGCAAAAGTGGAATCTGGCCCCCTTTCGATCATTGACGCTTTTGACAAAGCTTTAACAAAGGCTCTTGAGCAAATGACGCACGAGCTTGAAAAATCGTCGTTCCTGCAAAAGAAGTAAAAGGACAATTCACCATGAATAAATCGATGCTGGCAATGACATTGCTTCCCATTACCTGCGCGCTCGCACAGGAACCCTGTGACTGGCAAAATCAAAAAGCCCTCCATCAGGGCACAGAGAATCCACACGCAACCATGATTGCGTGTCCTTCGAAGGAAATCGCCAAGACGATCCGTTATGCCTTCGGAGCAGAGCGTGAAAAATCGCCCTTTTATCAATCGCTGAACGGTCAATGGAAATATCATTTCTCAAAGACGCAACTCGATCGCGTCTCAGGCTTTGAAGCTGTCACATACGATGACTCGAAGTGGACCACTATTCCCGTCCCCGCCAATGTCGAAATCGAAGGCCACGGCGTCCCCATCTATACCAACATCAAATATCCCTGGGGCAAACCCACACCGCCAGTCGTGGACCCGGCAAATCCCTACAACAGCGTCAGCTCCTATCGCCACACCTTTAACGTTCCTAAAGAGTGGAATGGCAACAAAATCTTCATCTCGTTTGACGGCGTCAATTCTTTCTTCTATCTGTGGATCAACGGTAAGAAGGTCGGCTTCAGCAAAGACAGCCGTACCTTGGCAGAGTTCGATATCACGCCCTTTGTGAAGCCCGGCGCAAACACAATTGCCGCCGAGGTCTTTCGCTGGTGTGACGGTTCCTATCTGGAAGACCAGGATTTCTTCCGCTTGAGCGGCATCTTCCGCGATGTCTATCTCTGGTGTGCACCCACAACACGCATCCGAGACTTCCAAGTCAACACGCCCCTCGATTCAAACTATAGGGATGCGGAGCTCAAGGTCGCGGTGGATATTATCAATGGCAAGGACACCACCCTTGAATACGTGTTAGAAGATGCACAGGGCAAGTCCGTCGTTGAGTTGAGCGTCAAAGCAGAGGGCGACAAATCAGCACTCAGTACGCCTGTCAAAAACCCCCTCAAATGGTCTGCTGAAAAACCCAACCTCTATCGCCTCATTATTACACTGAAGGAAAAAACAGGCACGGTGTTGCAAGTCGTTTCCACACGCGTCGGGTTCCGCTCCGTCGAATTGAAGGATGGTAATCTGCTGGTCAACGGACAGCGCATCTTCATCAAAGGCGTGAACCGTCATGAGCATGACATCAAAACCGGTCAAACCATGAACATGGAGATGATGGTCAAAGACATCCAGCTCATGAAGCAGCATAACATCAACACTGTCCGCACCTGCCACTATCCCAATGTTCCGGCCTGGTATGAACTCTGCGATGAAATGGGCCTATATGTCTACGATGAAGCTAACATTGAATGCCATGGCGCACAGAACCTGACGAAGGACCCGAACTGGCAGGAGGCCTATATGGACCGTACCGTACGCATGGTCGAGCGTGACAAGAACCATGCATCGATCATCATCTGGTCCGTGGGCAATGAGAATGGGTGGGGGAGTAACCTCGAAAAAACCGCCCGATGGATGAAGCAGCGCGATCCCTCCCGTCTGATTCACTCCTGCGAGGCAGGCGGTCGCCCGGAAACCGACATGATCTCCCCAATGTATCCGAATCCCAGCTCGCTGGCCAAGTATGCATCCGAAAAACATGACCGCCCCTATATTATGTGCGAATACGCCCACGCCATGGGCAACAGCACGGGCGATCTCTGGTCGTACTGGAAACAGATCTATACCCTTCCCTATCTGCAAGGCGGTTGCATCTGGGACTGGGTCGAACAAGGCCTCTACCAGCCCGCACGCGCCAACCGCTCACGCCAATTCGAAAAACCGAAAGCCGGCGAGAAGGTCTTCCAGGCGTATGGCGGCGACTTCTATTACACGGATAAAGATGGCAAGCCGATGCATAATGTCAAAGGCCCGCATGACGGCATCCCGAGCGATGATAACTTCTGCTGCAACGGACTCGTCTCTGCCGACCGTACCCCCCATCCTGGCATTCTCGAAGTTAAAAAGGTCTACCAGGATATTCAGCTCTCCTCATTTAATCCCGCCAAATGCACTATCCAGGTCAAGAATGGCTTCTGCTTCAAGACGCTGAATGAGAATATCGCCGGCACCTGGGAAGTCAAGGCCAATGGAAACGTTCTTCAAAAGGGCTCCTTCGACATTCCTGAACTTGCTCCGGAAAAAGAAGGGCTCATCAAAATTCCCCTCCAGAAACTCCAAGCTGAACCCGGAACAGAGTATTGGCTGAATGTCTCCTTCAAGCTCGCCAAGGACACCTCGTGGGCTGCCGCAGGCCATGAGGTGGCCTGGGAACAATTCGCAATATGCAAGGGCGCACCTGTCACGCCTAAACAGCACACAGGAACGCTGACCGTCCAGCAAAATGGCAAGACGATCAACGTGAAGGGAGCCTCCGTTGCGGCCACTTTTGAAAACGGACTGCTGACCGCACTTACCTACAACGGCGTCGCGCTTATTCAGGAGGCGCTGCGTCCTGATTTCTGGCGCGCACCGACCGACAATGACCGCGGTTTCAAGAGTGAGAAGTCGCATGGTGACTGGAAGACCATCGGCACTGATTGGACGCCAGAAAAGGTCACCGTGCTCGAGCAGAGCGCCAAGCAGGTCAAGATTGTCGCAGAAGGAAAGCTTCCGAAGGTGGATGCCCCTTACTCCTTGACCTATACCCTCTCGCCTGATGGCGAAATCGCGATCACCGCCAACTACACAGGCGTCGAGAAGAAGCAATGGCCAACACGCTTCGGACTTCAGATGCTCATGCCCGAAGGCTTTGAAACCATCACCTGGTACGGGTGCGGTCCGCAAGAGACCTATTCCGACCGTTGCGATGCCGTGATTGATCTCTACAGCGGTAAGATCGACGAGCAGTATTTTGATTACACCGAACCGTGCGAAAGCGGCAACAAGGTCAAGGTCCGTTGGACCGCCATCGCCAACGCAAAGGGCAAAGGGGTACTCGCCATTGCGGACAAGAACATGCTGAGCGTCAAGGCCATCCGTTACACTGCAGAGGACCTGCAAAGCCAC
>SESF01015010.1_pt1 | contig 30391 bp, 12 predicted proteins | sample 3171521 | NCBI WGS metagenome assembly SESF01 (sample SAMN10866945, study PRJNA518727) | freshwater metagenome | biome: subpolar coniferous forest; feature: holomictic lake; material: water; isolation source: holomictic Lake 227, 6 m and 8 m depth | place: Canada: near Kenora, Ontario | collected...
AGGAAAGAGAAGAGTGAAGAAGAAGTGAAGAGATAAAAGAGAAGAGTGAAGAGCGGAAGAAGAAGTGAAGAGTGAAGAGTTGAGGAAAATGACCAGGATGTTTCACGTGGAACAAATTCGCTTCCTAGCCTCTTTTCACTTTTATCTTACTTTCCTGCTTTATAGAGTTCTAAATAGTAGTCTTCTTTCCTGCGCATGGTGGAGATATCGGTCTTTGACTTGTCCTTATACCCGCAGAGATGAAGTGCGCCATGAAAAATCACCCTTAGGGTCTCATCTTTCAGGCTTGTTTTTAGGGTTTTTGCGTTATCCTTGATCCTGTCTAGGCTTACGTAAATCTCACCAATTGTTTGTTTCGGGTTTTCCGACAGGTCGAAAGTGATGATATCGGTATAGTAATCGTGCTTTAGATAGTTGCGGTTGATGTCCAATAAATATTCATCCGAACAGAAAACATAGGTTAGTTCAACTAGTGGCTTCTTTTCCTTTTTAAATAGTAGTTCAACAAAATGTTTCAGCACTGTTTTGTTGGGGAATAAAAAAGTCTTGTCTGCGTTTCTAAAAAAGATCGTTTCCATATAAATCTGTTACTACAAAAATCGTAACTATTTGCACAGCTTCCGTATTACCTTTGTAAAATATATTGATTAGATGAAGAGATTGTCAGAATTAGCAATTGGTCAGAAGGCTGAAATTATATCATTCGAAAAGGATGAGATTTTCATTAAGTTGATGGAGATGGGTTGTGTGCCGGGTGAGATCATTAAAGTTGAGCAAAAAGCCCCGTTGGGCGACCCCATTAGTATCTCTGTTGCGGGCTATCATCTTAGCCTTCGAATTAATGAAGCGAACAGTATTTTCGTTCAAGTAATATAAATAGGTAATAAACTGATAGTCAAATAATTATATGAATATTGGACTCTATTTTGGTTCTTATAATCCCATTCATATTGGTCACCTTATTATTGGTAGTCATGTTGCCAACCACACCGATATGCAGCAGGTTTGGTTTGTGGTTTCGCCTCAAAATCCCCTTAAACCTTCTTCTGTTTTATTGAACGAGTACCATCGACTTCACCTGGTGAAGCTGGCGGTGGAGGGCGACGATCAGTTAAGGGCTTCTGATGTGGAATTTAAATTACCTCGCCCCTCTTACACAATCGACACCCTTACATATCTACAAGAGAAATATCCGCAGCACCAGTTTTCTGTGATCCTGGGAAGTGATAGTTTTCAGAATCTTCCACATTGGAAGAATTTTGAACAGCTTATAAAAAACTACAGTTTCATTATTTACCGACGACCTGGTTTTGAGATCAGTGATTTATACGGGGCAAAGGCCCAAATGCTCGACGCTCCCCTGCTTGAAATTTCCGCAACTGCAATTCGTAAAGCAATTAAAAGCGGTCAAACAGTTCATTATTTGCTAAGTGACGCAGTAAGAGAAGAGATTGAAAAGACAGGTTACTATAAGTGACAATAGAAAATACTACAAACTCATCATTGTAATTACTAAACAACTGTTTATAATTAGTTGTTTACTATTTAAAATATTCGTTTATCGGCTTTAAATGCCTGAATAGACACTCATCAAATTCTTTCTAATTTTTAATTTTCATTGAATAGTTTTAGAATACAAAACTAAGCACATGAGAATAAGGTTATTAATGGCCACCCTATTGTTCTGCAGTATTGGCCGCGCGCAACTTACCGTAGAAAAAATTATGCAAGATCCCAAATGGATCGGTACTTCTCCAACCAATATTCTGTGGGCGCAGGATAGCAAGTCCGTCTTTTTTGGCTGGAATCCCACCCAACAGATCGCCGACAGTTTATATCAATTTGCAATTGGCGGATCTGGTCCCACAAAAGCAAATTATATCGAAACACAAAAAGCTATCGCTATCAGCAATGGGATTTACAATAGCAGTAACACGCAGCTGGCATATGTGTATCGGGGCGATATTTTTTTGGTAGATCTGAAATCGAACACCAGCATTCGTGTAACACAAACGGAGGACTTTGAAACTAACCCCAAATTTTCAGCGAATGGGGAATGGTTGGTATACAATAAAAATCAAAATCTCTTCGGCTGGAATATAAAAAACGGCAGCACCCAACAACTTACTAATATCAAATCTGGAGGCGATGCTGCTCCTGCTTTTCCAGGCGCAGGTGGAGCTGGTAGAGGATTTGGCGGTGGTGGCGGTCAGGCAAGATCAGATGCGGGTGCGGCTGGACGCGGACCAGTTGCAGCTGTGGCGGGACAAGACCAATGGCTTTTACAAAACAATTTGTCACTTTCTCAAATTCTTCGTGAACGCAAACAAAAGAAAGAGGCACGTGATGCATTTTTGAAATCGAATAAAGATGTGGACACGATCAAGTCGATCAGCATTGGCGATAAACAAATGCAATCACTACAAATTAGTCCCGACGGAAGATTTATCAGTTATCGATTATATACGGCTCCTACTGCTTCAAAAAATACCATCGTTCCAGACTACTTAGCTGAAACCGGCTACACCACCGATCTTCCGGGTCGCACAAAAGTGGGAAATGCTTTGGGTAAATATGAAACCTGGATCTATGATAAACAGAAAGAAACGGTATATCAGATTAGCATCGATAGCATTCCTGGGATTACAGATCTTCCTGATTATGCAAAAGACTATCCTAAAAAGTTTGCTGATAGAAAACCAATGGCAAGATCAGTAAACATGAATGGACCGATTTGGAACGAAAGCGGAACAGCTGCCATTGTTGATATTCGTTCGCAAGACAATAAAGACAGATGGATCATGCGCGTGAATCCAGAAAATGGAAAATTAAGTTTGATCGATCGTCAGCGTGACGAAGCCTGGGTTGGAGGCCCCGGTGTGAGCGGGTTTGGTGCCAACATTGGCTGGATCAACGAAACACAATTGTATTATCAAAGTGAAGCAACAGGCTACGCACACTTATATATATATGATACCAAGAGTGAAACAAAAAAAGCGCTGACTGCTGGAAAGTATGAGGTGCAGAATTTGGTATTGAGTAAGAATAAACAATATTTCTATTTGCTTACCAACGAAGTGCATCCGGGTAAACAAAACTGGTATCGCATGAAAACCGATGGTACCAAGAAAGAAAAGATCAGCAATATGGATGGCATGTATGAAGTGAGTTTATCGCCCGACGAAAAATGGATTGCTTATCGATATTCCTATATCAATAAACCTTGGGAATTATTTATCCAAGAAAATGCGCCCGGAAAACAGCCTAGTCAGGTAACCAACAAAGCCATGAGCGATGCGTTCAAAGCATATAGCTGGCGCGACACAAAAATTTTCACGATCAAATCGAGAGACAATCAAGATATCTATACCCGTATATACGAACCCAAGGCAGGAACAGAAAATAAGGCTGCCGTAATATTTGTACACGGGGCGGGTTATTTGCAAAACGTTCATTACGGATGGAGCAGTTATTTCCGCGAACAGATGTTCAATAATTTATTGGCTGATAAGGGATACACGGTGATTGATATTGATTATCGCGCAAGTAGTGGTTATGGCCGTGATTGGAGAACTGGCATTTACCGCTTTATGGGTGGAAAAGATTTAGACGATGAAGTTGATGCGGCAAAATGGTTAGTTGAAAATAAGGGGATCGATAAAAACCGAATCGGTATGTATGGCGGTTCTTATGGAGGCTTTATGACATTGATGGCGCTTTTCACGCAACCCGATGTGTTCAAAGCGGGTGCGGCACTTCGTCCCGTTACAGATTGGGCACACTATAATCATGGTTATACAGCCAATATCTTAAATGAGCCAGTTAATGATAGCATCGCTTATGCAAAATCATCACCCATCAATTTTGCTGCTGGCTTGAAAAATCATTTATTGATCTGTCATGGCATGGTTGACCTGAATGTGAATTTCCAAGATGCCGTGCGTTTGAGTCAGCGATTGATCGAACTTGGCAAAGACAACTGGGAGTTGGCCGCATATCCTGTTGAGGATCATGGGTTTGTGGAGCCAAGTAGTTGGACAGATGAGTACAAAAGGATTTTGAAACTATTTGACACCTGGTTATTAGAAAAATAATTGGCATCGCCCAAAAACTAAAAGACCTCTCCGAGCAATCAGAGAGGTCTTTTTATGTATTTAATAGTTATTTACTATTAAAAAAATGTAATTATCTGTTCATACTAGCTAAAAACTCTTCATTACTCTTAGTTCCGCGCATACGCTTCAACAATTCGTTCATAGCTTCTTCAGTATTCATATCGTTGATGAAGAGACGCAAAATATTCATGCGTTGTAGCACTTCTCTGTCGAGCAACAAGTCGTCGCGACGAGTAGAAGAACCAGCAAGGTCGATCGCCGGGAAGATACGCTTGTTCGCTAAACGTCTGTCTAGCAAGAGTTCCATATTACCAGTACCCTTGAATTCTTCGAAGATCACTTCATCCATTTTAGAGCCAGTCTCGATCAGAGCAGTAGCCAAAATAGTTAAAGATCCACCATGTTCAATTTTACGAGCTGCACCAAAGAACTGTTTAGGTTTCTGCATGGCATTTGCTTCCACACCACCTGATAATACTTTACCAGAAGAAGGAGCAACCGTATTATGTGCACGAGCCAAACGGGTGATCGAATCTAATAAGATCACTACATCGTGACCGCACTCAACCAAACGTTTTGCTTTTTGAAGGGCGATGGCAGAAACTTTTACGTGTTTCTCAGCAGGCTCATCAAAGGTTGAAGCGATAACTTCAGCGCGAACACTACGTTCCATATCTGTAACCTCTTCCGGACGCTCGTCGATCAATACCACCATCAAGTAAACTTCAGGGTGATTAGCTGCGATAGCGTTTGCTACTTCTTTCAGCAACATGGTCTTACCCACTTTTGGTTGGGCAACAATCAATCCACGCTGACCCTTTCCGATCGGCGTAAAAATGTCCATGATACGCGTGCTATAATTAGAAGGCGTAGTATAGAGATTGAATTTTTCAAAAGGGAACAAAGGAGTCAGATAGTCGAAAGGCACGCGGTCACGCACTTCATCGGGTCGCTTACCATTGATATTATCCACTTTTAAAAGCGCAAAATATTTTTCACCTTCTTTTGGAGGGCGAACAGCTCCGTGTACGGTATCACCAGTTTTCAGTCCAAATAACTTGATCTGAGAAGGAGAAACGTATACATCATCGGGAGAAGATAAATAGTTGTAGTCGGAAGAACGTAAGAAACCGTATCCATCAGGCATCATTTCCAATACACCTTCGCCTAAGATCACGCCTTCAAATTCAATATTGAATGCAGGTTCTTTGCGGTGTTGCGGGTATCGATGTTGTGGAACTGGTTCGGTGCTAGCGGCAGACTCGTTTTCACCAGCCTGATTATCGTCAGAACCAACGGCAGCAAGAATGGCAGCTGCATCGGCGGACAAATCTTTATCCGGCTGTGCTTCAACCGGAGCGGCAGGTTCTGGATTTTCGGCTCTAGGTTTACGAGGAAGAGGAGCTCTTTTAGTTGGAAGCGGTCCGCGTCCATCGTTTCGCTCACGAGGTTCACTCCTTTCGCGTTCGCGAGGTAGTGCTCTTTCGGCCGGAGCTGCTTTAGCAACATCGGGTTCTTCGGTAGCAGTTTTTTCAGATGCCGGTTCAGTAGATTCCATTACTTCAGCTTCTTCAGTGCCGTTAGCAGTTGAAGTTTTGATAGTAATAGGCTTTCTGGTGCGGGCAGTTTTCTTCTTAGGCTCATCTTTAGTGGTGCTGGCTTTTACAGCCTGTCCATCTAAGATCTTGTAGATGAGTCCTTGTTTGTCCAGTTTTTTTGTGCCGGGGATGGCTAGCTGCTCAGCGATGTCTTGCAGCTCTGGCAAAAGCATGTCGTTCAATTGCAGAATGTCGTACATAAATTCAATTAATGAGAAAAAGGGCTTTTATTGTTCAATGAATAAAACCAGTCTAAGGAAATTAAAAACTCAGATTGGTTGTTTGAAATTTTTTGATCGGAAAGAGGATAAACTAACAAATCGTGAGAAAAAAGGTCTTGTTCAGTTCGGTTTCCATTGCAATGTTAAGTCAGTTTTTCTGAAAAAACGAATTTTTTGTGGCTTTTTAATGAAGTTCAGGCCTTTAAAGCCTTTGCTGCGGGTTGTTTGGTTATCTTTGCCGCCAAAGCAGTTGTTGATCTAAAAAAAATTAACAATTAACAGTAGTATAGAACCAGAATCAATCAAAGATGTTTAATAAGAGAACTAAAATCAAAGCGCTTTTAAGCACAGAGCCAGCTAATCAAGAAATTATAGTAATGGGATGGGTGCGAAGTTTTCGCAACAACCAGTTTATAGCGTTGAACGATGGTAGCACCAATAATAATATACAAGTTGTTGCAGCATTGGGTTTATTAGATGATGCAACAGTAAAAAGAATTACTACGGGTGCGTCTTTAAAAGTGACTGGTGAATTGATCGCTTCTATGGGGAAGGGACAAAAAGTAGAGATCAAAGCAAACACACTCGAAATATTGGGTGACAGCGATGCAGAAAAATATCCCTTACAACCTAAAAAACATAGTCTAGAATTTTTAAGAGAGATCGCGCACTTACGTTTTAGAACTAACACATTTGGATCTGTGTTTCGCCTGCGTCATTCCTTGGCTTTTGCAGTGCATCAGTTCTTTAATGAAAAAGGATTTATTTATTTACATACGCCCATCATTACATCAAGCGATGCGGAAGGAGCCGGAGAAATGTTTCGAGTAACTACTTTACCATTTGATAATGCACCCCGCAATGAAGATGGTTCTGTAAATTTCAAAGAAGATTTTTTTGGAAAGAGTACGAACCTTACAGTGAGTGGACAATTAGAAGGAGAGTTAGGAGCAATGGCGTTTAGCGAAATTTATACTTTCGGTCCAACGTTCAGAGCCGAAAATTCTAACACTGCGCGTCACTTAGCAGAGTTCTGGATGATCGAACCGGAGATGGCATTTCATGATATCGAAGACAATATGAATTTGGCAGAAGAGTTCATACAATATTTGATTCGCTACGCGATGAAAAATAATATGGAAGACTTAGAATTCCTGGATGCACGTTTAGCAGAAGAAGAAAAACAAAAGCCACAAAACGATAGAGCAGAATTAGGTTTGTTGGATAAATTAAAATTTGTAGTAGATAATCAATTTGAAAGAATTACTTATACCGAAGCGATCCAAATTTTATTAGACTCTCCACATTATAAAAAGAAGAAATTCAAATACGATGTAAGTTGGGGTATTGATATGCAGAGTGAACATGAGAGATATTTAGTAGAAAAGCATTTCAAAAAACCAGTGATCGTAACAGGATATCCCGCATCGATCAAAGCGTTTTATATGCGCATGAATGATGGATGTGAACCAGGAAAAGAAACTGTTGCGGCGATGGATATTTTAGCTCCAGGAATTGGCGAGATTGTAGGTGGATCACAGAGAGAAGAGCGTTTAGAAGTTCTTGAAGCGCGTATGGCTGCGATGCATATTCCTCTTGAAGAAATGAGTTGGTATTTAGACACACGCAGATTTGGATCTGTACCACATGCTGGATTCGGATTGGGCTTTGAACGCATGGTTCAATTTGTTACCGGAATGACCAATATCCGCGATGTGATTGCGTTTGCTAGGACACCTAAGAATTGCGAGTTCTAATTTTCTTCTTGTTGAAGAAAGAAAAAAGATAATAGATAATAGTGAAAAGTGAAAAGAGGATAATAAGATAATAAGTTAATAGAGTTATAGAACCGCTTTTAACTTTCCAACTTACTAACCACTCTTATCTCTTCACTTTTATCTTTTATCTTTTATCTATTATCTTTTCACTTTCTTTTAGTCTCTAATTAATGTAAGGTCTCCTTTTCGAGAAACTGTTTTTCCATTTACGTCGATTCCTACAACCATATAAACGTAAGTGTCCATCGGCATTTTTTTACCATTGATCGTTCCATCCCATCCCTTACCCATATCGGCAGTTTCCCAAAGCAGATTACCCCATCGGTCAAACACTCTCAGGTATTGTATCCGCATGATCTCAACATAAATCGGAATGAATATATCATTAGCACCATCATTATTTGGCGTGAATGCAGTGGGTGCAAAAATATTCGGTTCCGCAAAAATCCATACTTCTTGTGAATCATTAATTACACATCCGCTGGTATCGGTGATCGCAATGGTATAGTTGATTTTTGATCCATCATTTTTATTATAAGTTGCAATCGGGTTCTGAATCTTATTGCTGCTCAGAGCGGTTGAGGGCATCCATAAATAGGAAGCAGCAGAACCACCCTGCAAAACAGATGCGGCTTCTTTTTCAGTAAGTTCTAATAATGTTGGAATACCATAGCTGGTAACTTTTGGTGGATAAGCCCTACCCGCACGCGGCTCTACAATATTTAGGATTCTTGTTTTGCTGTCGTTTAACGTTGGGCAAAGACTACTACTCACACTCAGGTTTACAGCAAACTGATTCACTGTATGATAACTATGCATCGGATTGCTAACAAAGCTTGCAGGTGTTCCATCTCCAAAATCCCATTTATACGTGTTGATCGAGTTTTGTCCATATCCGGGTGAACTTTCATCTGTAAATTTCACCTGGTTATTGATACAGTTGTTGATGAATTTAAAATCAGCCGTTGGTTTTCCAAACACTTGAATAGTTTGCATCGCAGTATCGCTGATACAACTACTATCTGCAACCGTTGTGAGGGTAACTGTAAACAAACCTTCTTTGGTATAAGTGTGTATCGGATGTGCACTAGTATCAATTGTTCCATCACCAAAATCCCATAGATAGGTTTTAATAGAACTGTTTCCAAAACCAAAATCGTATGTGGTATATACTGGAATGGTTGGTGTTTGCAAACAAATATTATTGAGTTTAAATTTTACGGTTGGCTTTCCAAAGTTTTTAACTGTTTTATGAAGCGTGTCAGAAACACAACCCTTATCATCTATTACATAATGGGTGATTTGGAAAATACCCGGTTGGTTATAGGCGTGAATTGGATTAGAAAGATTGCTAGTTTGTCCATCACCAAAATCCCAATACCATTGCTTTACAACACCCGGGATAGCTTTTGAAATATCTGTAAACTGTATAGTAAGATTACCTGTACAAGCCAATGCCATATTAAAATCATTCATGCCAATGGTTGGTTTATCGTAGGTGGTAACTGTATTGAAAACAGAATCAGCGCCGCATCCCATTGTTTGATCCGCTACTAACTTTATAAAATAGTTGGTCTTTGGTTTTGATAAAACAATGGGATATGGTGCGCTCATCGTAGAAAATAAACTATCGTTGATATACCATTTGTAGAGATTTGAAAACTGACTATTATTGGTAAAGCTTACACTGATCTGGGCACAACCCTGCGAAGGAAGAATGCTGAAATCAGGAATAGATCTTGGCATGATCAAAATTTTCTGATAGGCACTATCTGCACATCCATTACTATTAGTTGCTACCAATAACACCGCATAACTGCTAACAGCTTTTGTTGAAGCACCGTTTGAAAAATTATATTTAAAATCTTTACTGGAACTAATTAATATACCATTCACATACCAACGATAGGTTACAGGATCTAATGCAGCATAAGTTGATTGATTTGTGAATCGAATAGTATCTGCATTTAAACAATGTATGGTATCTGATGATAAAAATGCCGCTACAGGTTTTGGAATAATATGAATATAAGTAAGGCCCGTATCCATACAACCTGCGGTGTTGAAACCGATCAGGGTAACTTTATAATCTCCTGCTTTTGGAAACAAGTGCATTACATTATTACCTGTTGCCAATGTATCTGTACTATTGGGATCCGAGAAGATCCAATTGGCAGTATTGCCTGCGGGCTGATTACTTGTTGCCGTAAAAACAAATGGTGCGCAATTGGATGGCGCTGCATTAGAAATATAATTGGTAGGTGCTAAACTATTTACTGTAACAGTATGTCTGATGGTATCGGTACAGAATGTTGCATTTGAATTCTGCGATTTAATGACCATCGTTACTTGGTATACAGCAGCAGTTGAATAGCTATGTGTAGGACTAAAAGCGGTAGAACTATTACCGTCTCCAAAATTCCATTCATAGCTATAGCCTGCTGCTGAATTATTTTGAAATGCAATGGTTTCGTTTTTGCAGTAGCTTGATTTAGTAGTTGTAAAGTTGCCTGCAGGTTTTTGATTCAAGGTTATTAAAATCGAAAGCGTTGTATCGCTGCTGTTACAGGTGTTGGTTGCTTTTAGGGTGACCGAATAAATACCTGGTGTACTATAGTAATGTTTGATCTGTTCGATTCCAATCTGGGAAGTATATACAGAATCAATACTGCCATCACCAAATCCAATTCGATATAGATCTGCACCAGATGAATTATTTGTAAATCGAATAGTATCTGGCGCACAGCCAATATAACCGGGTGCGTTCATTGATAAATTGGCATTAATATTTTTCGGATACACGGTAAGTTTAACAGAATCAAAACTGCTACCACAGCCGTTCACTGCTTTTAATTGTATGGAATAATTTTTGGTGACTGCAGTTGTGAAAACATGCGATACAGAATTTTTATTAGTGCTGCTATCAATAACAGCATCAGCATAATCCCAATAATACATACTTGCATTTCCTATCGATAAATTATTTGCTTTAAACAGATAAGGAGATGAAACGATTTTACAAGCAGCTGTTGTATCTACCTGAATTTTTGCTAAGGGTATAGCATGTACCAGTACCGAATCTAATAAGCTAATTACAGTATCACATGGCGAACTTGCTTTTAGTTTGATATAATAAGTAGTATCTGAGTGGGTGGTTGCGGGTTTAAAAATAATGGTTGGCGGATCCTGCAAATGAGAGGTATCGCCATTGCCAAAGTCCCACAGAAACTGATACAAATTATTTCCCGCAGGTGTTGTTGTGTTATTGAAATTTACCGAGAGCGGTCCACATCCCTGCGCTGTAGATTTTGTAAAACTTGTTTTCGGTTTTGAGAGAATAAAAAAAGAATGACTCATTGAATCTTCTTTACAACCATAAGCATTGGTTGCAACAAACTTTACGATCGCCGTGTCGTTTGGATTGTTGATGTTATAACCAGGAAATGCAAGTGTGTTTCCGATCAAATTATTATTTACATACCATAACAAATTACTATTTGCAGTAGCTATTGCTTTGATGTTGATACTATCGATCAAACCTGGCATACATAATCCAGCATTTAAATAAGTGAAAGATGCTTTTGTATCAGGGTTCACTACTAGGTCAACCAACTGAGCACTCGTACAACCATCGGCGGTTAAATAATAATTATATAAAACATGCACAGGTGAAGCGCCAGTATTGATAAGGGTTTCAGAGATTATCCCTAAAGTATCTGTACTCTGTGCAAGTGGATTTAAAATATTGGCAACCGGATTTCTTGTCCAGCTAAAACTAGTAGATGGATTATTAGAACTAGCGTTATAATTAAAAACAGTATTGGTACAAACTGGCGCAACAACAACGGGACTGGTTAAAAATAGTTGCGGCTTTAATGCAACAACGATCGATTTTGTTGCGGAGCAATTGTTGCTAGTTACTGTAAGTGTATAGGTTCCTGCAGCGAAGGAGGAAGCAAGGTTGATATTGGGATTTTGTTGTGTACTAGTAAATCCATTCGGACCGGTCCATGCATAAGATAATCCCGTACCGGCTGTAACTGCTGTCAATGCAATATTATTTCCAGCACAAACGGGTCCGTTATAACTAAGTGTAGGAATAGCTGTGGCAGCGGGATCTACTAATAAAAACGGACCAACAATATTGGAAGAACAAGAGCCGATAGAAACATAAATATTTGAATAGGTGCTGGCTGGTAAATTAGCAATTACAATATTGCCTAATGAATCAGCAATAATATTGGTATTAATGTTTGTGAATCCATTGTTATAGTGAACCGCATAATTTGTTCCAGTACTTAATCCTTTTAAAATAATTGCGCCATCGGTACCGTAGCAAGTAATTGGGTTAATTAATGTAGCCGAGATAACGGGTGTTACAGTAACGGTTACGGTAATGGCAGACCTTGCCGATTCACAACCGGTTGAAGAAATTTGACTCACATAATAAATTGTTGAACCCGTTGTGGCCGTTGATGGTGTAGGTGCTGAAACTAATGGCGTGCCGCCTATTGCGACAGTGTACCAATTCAAACTATTTCCTGTTGTTGCAGTTGCGGTAAGTGGGGCCGCTACAGCAAACTGGCAGTATGCAATATTATTTACTGAAGGCGCAGTAGGTGTTGTACGAATCACAACAGTTGTGTTAGCAGTGCTGCTACAATTATTGAGTGTTGCTGTAACATAATAGGTTCCTGCAGAACCAACCACCACATTATTCCATGAAGGATTTTGCAAGTTGCTGGAGAATGAATTGGGTCCTATCCATGTATAACTAACGCCTGCGGTGCTAGAAGATGCTGATAAATTTAAATTGCTTCCAGCGCAAAGCGGACCATTATTGTTGACGACTGGTGTTGCTGGTGCACCGGGATCGATCAGTGTAAATGGCCCCATCATATTTGAAGAGCAGGTACCGAGGCTTAGAGAAATATTTGAATAGGATCCGGCAGTTAAACCATAGATCAAAATATTACCACCTGCATCTGATGATCTATTTGCCGTAATGGTAGTAGTTCCTTTCTGATAAGTGAGTATGAATGTGGTATTAGCGGTTAACCCACTAATCAGAATTGATCCGTCGCTACCAGCACAGGTAGTTGGATTACTTGCAATAGCTGTGCCGTTAGGAACAGATGAATTAATAGTAACGGTGATGGCAGCTCTTGGTCCCTCGCAACCACTTGCAGAAATTTCACTCACATAATAAGTAGTAATTCCAACAGTTAAGGTTGAAGGAGTTGGAGCAGAACCCAATGCTGTTCCGCCTGTTGCAGTAGTATACCATTTTAAATTATTAGTGCCCGAAGGGATTGCGGTTAATGCTGATGCAATTGCATTTTGACAATAATCAAGATTACTCACCGTGGGAATTGTTGGAGTTAGATTCACCAATACCAAGCTTGTTGCACCGGCATTACAATTGCTGACAGAAGCTGTAACAAAATAAATTCCCGAAGCAGCAGCAGTTGCATTTGTGATAGTAGGGTTTTGTAGGTTAGAAGTAAATCCATTCGGTCCAGTCCAACTATACGTCACTCCCGGAGTTGCAGAAGCTGCATTAAAAATCAGGGTGCCTCCACTACAGATGGGTCCGTTATTACTAACAGTAGGAATACCTGGTGATGGATCAACCAATGTAAAGGGACCGATTATATTAGATGCACAGGTACCCACAATATTTACAGAAATGCTACTGTACAAACCAGCACCCAATCCGGTAAGGGTAATGGTTCCGCTACCGTCGGAAGTCTTATTGATAGAGACTGCTGTACTTCCCTTTGTATAAGTAACTGTGTAAGTGGTGTTGTTTGCTAAACCTGCAATACGTATGTTTCCATCGGCAGTTGCGCAGTTAGTGGGACTCACAAAAGTTCCACTAATTGTTGGAGCCGGATTAACGGTAATGATTTTAGAATCGGTATTGGTACCACATTCGTTGGTAGCAGCAAGGCTTACAGTATGTGCGTCAAGACCAGGAATTTGTATGGGACCGGGATTGAGCAATGTGGAGCTGGCGGGGGTGGCACCGTTGAAAGTCCATAGATAAGTAGCGGCAGTTGCAGAGAAACAATTATTAACTGTTGCAGTTGGTGTAAAAGACAGTCCCGAACAAATGGTTGCAGGAATATTGATGCTTAGGTTAGGAATCGTTTTTACAGTGATGACTTGTTTTACTTGCGCAGAAGCACAGGCAGAATCTGGTGCTGATGTTACGAGAGCAATGGTATAAACACCAGGATTATTAAAAGTAAATTTCGGATTAGCGCTGGTAAGTGATCCGCTAGTAATAGTATAGGAACTGGAACCAGGTGTGCAACCTTGGGTGTTAGCATAAGTCACGGTCCACTGATAACTATTAGATCCATAAGTAGCTGCGCCTGTATTATTGGTAGTAGCCACATTGAAAGGAGCGCAACCCGCAAGACCAGATGCAGAAGTAATTGTGAAGGTTGAAATAGGTAATGGATTTACAACGATGGTCTGATCAATAAATCCAGAGCCACATGCAGAACTACCGCCAACATATAAGCGAATAGTATAAGTGCCGGGTACAGTAAATTTAAGATTCAGTGTATTGCTATTAGAACCCAACCAGGAAGAAGGGTCGGCATTATTAAAAGTATTTCCCAAAGTTTGTCCATTCCCAAGGGTAAATCCAGTAGCAGGAAGGATCGTCCACACGAATGATCCTCCAGAGCAAAGTCCCGCTGTTGAAACCGATTTATAAGCAGCGGTATTATTGGTAACACTATAAGAAGTGCTGGTACAGGTAGTATCTCTCACAACAGAAATAGCAGGAGTAGGAACTTCAGAAACATAGATTGGTGTAACAGAACCTTGCGAAACAGCACAAGGGTTTGTGGCTTCGATCTTAGCAATAAAAGAATTGGCGATACCATTACTGGTAGTGCCGCAGGAAGAGTGTGTATAGATATGAGAAATGAATGAAGGAATGGTAGCCTGCGTAAAATATTGAGCAGCCGTTCCATCGTTGAATGTAATCTTATAAGTAGTACCGGGAGAGTTGGTGCTAATATTATTGATTGGAAATGAGATACTATTATTAGCACAGATATAGGTGTTACCCGGACTAGCAATACCCACCGAAGGGTTGCTTCCTAAATAAATAGTAGTAACCGATGTGTCTTTACAACCATTTGTTCCAGTTACTATTTCGGTAAGTTGATTTGTTCCAATATTATAACTATGCGATTGTGAAGAGTTAAAAGAGTTTAAGGTTGTGTTTGCGGTAGTATCGCCCCAAATGAATAAGTAGTTAGTGTTTGTTGTGGTAGTAGAAGATGCATTATTGAAAATAAAATTTGCTTGCGTAAGACCGGTACAAACCGTTTGCGGTCCAACTATTTTTGCTTCCGGCTTTTCCATAAAAATTAAGTTATGGCTGATGGTGCTACTACAACCATTGGTACCGGTAACAGTAAGCGTAACCAAAAAAGTGTCGGTGCTATTACCATAGTGTTTAAAAAATCCGTGAGAAGGAGCAGCTGTACTATCGTAAATGCCATCCCCAAAATTCCAAACGTAAGAAGCAATGCTACCAGAAGATTGGTTATTAAAGCTGATGGGAACACCAGCGCAGACCAGTGTATTAGAAAAACTAAATGCAGCTGAAGGACATCCACCGGCAGCAGTTTTTTTTATAACATTAGGAATGGTATCAGATAAGGGTGGAGAGGCTTTCAGCAGATTGCTGGTTGAAAGCATTAGTAGAAAAAATAAGAATAATCTGTATTTCATAGAAATATGTTTGTAATGTTTTTAGAAACCAAACCATTTCAAGTGGTTTTGTTTTCCACCTGGGCATTGCGTTTTCTGACGAGTTTTTGCGGCTTCTGAAGTAGCGAAAGTGTAATTCACAGACAATTCAAATCCGCCCTTAAGGTTTGATGCGGGATTTAGTTGAGAAACGTTTACATCATAAGAAAGTCCCCCGCGAAGACTTCCTACTTCAATGCCCAGGTAAGGAATTACGGCATCTTTATATCGGTACCAAACACCGCCTAAAACGGTGATATCATTTTTTTCAGAATCGTAAGAATAAGTATTGAGCAATCCAATTCCGTATACGGCACCAATGATGAGTTCTGAATAGGATTCTGCATTCATGTAAACGCTGCTCAAATAAAGTCTATTGGAAGATCCGCTAAGAAAAGATCCACCCGCATGAACCACATAGCGTGGAATAACGATATGGGTAGTACCGTTAAAATTTTCTTTCGGTTTATTTACGTGGTAAACAGATCCGCCTACATAATAACTATTATCTTCTGAGATAGCAGCGTAAACAAGACCTGCAGAATAATCGAAGCTTACCGATGTAAAACCGTTTTTGTTTTCACCAGTAGAAAGATTGGGGTCGTAACCTTGAGGGGTTAACTGCGCGCCAAAAACAAATTTACTGTAGTCCAAAATTTTGGTGTTCATAGAAGCCATGAATCCACCACCGAGAGAATAAGTAGCGTTATCATCTTTGAACAATATTTTATGGAAAGACACAGATGGTGAGAGCGTGTTTGATTTTAGTCCCCCGTTATTCGTATTATCAAAAATACCTGTCAATCCGATTCCCAGAATATCGCCCTCACCAATTTTATCGTTTAAAATATTTGCATCAATTGAGAAAGAGCCTGTTTTGAATGGGTACATAATGGAAGGCCATTGCTCACGGTAGCTCCCGGAAACGCGAAGGTTTCCGGGAAACGCACCAGTGAGGGCAGGGTTTAATAAAAGGGGGGAGGCATAAAATTGTGAGAAGTGCGGATCCTGTGCCATTGTCTTTGTAAAGGCGGAACAGGAGACGATCAACATCACTATGAACAATATTTTTTTTAAATAATGTATAAGTAGAATCATGGTTCTGCATATTGGTGATAGTTTGGATACTGCAATAGCTCGACCAAAACAGAATTCAACAAATTCTGGATGCATACCTTAGGTAGCAGTTATTTATAGCTAAAGATTTTGCGGGGGTTATCCGCGAAGAAATGAATAAGCAGCAGACAGGTTCAGGGGGGACGAATTAAAAATAGATAGATTTTTTTGATAATTTATCAGTTACGTTATTTCACCGCTAAAATTCCGTTTTATAACTGATTAATATAGAAGGGTTAGCACCGTGAAAACACCCTATTATTATAATAGGCAATCATTTTTGTTGTAAATTTCTTTTGCTAAAATATTGATAATGATAAAGCCGCTTTTTACTAAACCCTATTTAGTTGTATTGTTTTTTTTGATATGCATATTTTCAAATGCAATTGCACAGCCTAAAGAAAGAATTTTAAAAACGCCAGATTCGGTCATCAAAGATTTTATGGATCAGCGTTTCGGCATGTTCATACATTGGGGGCCCATCAATTTGCGGGGCACAGAAATTGGATGGAGCAGGGGAAATGGTGTAGACACAGCCGATTATGATAATCTGTATAAAGAATTTAATCCACAACAATTCCATGCTGATGCTTGGGTAACGGCAGCCAAGAATGCTGGCATGAAATACTTAACTATCACATCGAAGCACCATGATGGATTTTGTTTATGGCCGAGTAAATTCACTGATTATGATATCATGTCATCGCCCTATAAAAAAGACATTCTTGCGGAGTTGAATAAAGCTTGTCAGAAACAGGGCATCAAGTTCTGTGTTTATTTCAGTGTGTTGGATTGGCACGATCCATTGTATCCAGTCTCAAATCTTCCGAATGGGAAAATGAAAGAGGGAGCTGATATGAAACAATTTGTAGAGAAGATCAAGGGTCAGCTTACAGAGATCATTACCAATTATCATCCGTATATGTTGTGGTTTGATGGAAACTGGGAAGCGCCATGGACTTTAGCGATGGGACAAGATGTGTATGCGCATATTAAGAAAACAGATCCGAATGTCATTGTAAATAATCGTTTAGGAAAGGGCACGCATAAATTAATGAACGATCAAACAGTTGGAGATTATGCTACACCTGAACAATTTGTGGGAGAGATCAATATGAAAGACGCTTGGGAATCTTGTATCACTATTTGTGAGCAATGGGCATGGAAGCCGAATGATAAAATGAAGACTTTAAAAGAATCCATTCAAACATTGGCGGCTACTGCAGGGGGGAATGGTAACTTATTATATAATGTAGGGCCAATGGCTGATGGAAGAATGGAGCAGCGTCAGGTGCAACTGTTACAACGGATGGGTGATTGGTTAAAAAAATATGGGGTGTCTATTTATGGTACAAAAGGAGGTCCGTATTTACCCAGCAAAGACTTAGTAGCAACAAGGAAGGGAAATAAAATTTATATCCATTTATTAAATGCAGCAGCAAGATCTTTAGCGCTACCAGATATCAAGGGAATGAAATTAAATGTGGTTAAATATTTAAATGGACCAGCATTGAAATTTACACAAGACGCATATGGTATCAGCATTCCTGAATTAGGGAAGCGGCCAGACGAAAACGATTCGGTGATTGAGTTAGAATTCTCGGGTAATGTTGAAATGGTTGCCTTGGTAAAGGCGTAGATGGATTAAAAGATTATAAAGTACAAATGCTGATGGGGCGATAGTTTTCACTGAAATATTTGTATTTTGCTCCTTCTCAACTTTTTAGTGTAAGCGCATGACCCCCAAAACCCTATTAATTCTGCTTATATTCTTTTGCAATGAAACGATTGCACAAAGCAGGATGGATTCGGTACAAGAAAATGGTCAACTCCAACAAACTTTATTATTATCAAGGCAACAGCAGCAAGAGCAAATAGTGCAGCGAAAGCAAAAGCAATTATACGAAGAACAGAAAATGGCTTTTGTGGAACAGGAAAAACAATTGCTGCAATTAAAATTTGAGAAAAATCAACAGCAACTGGAATTAGAAAGAAACAATGCAGAACAAGCTGCAAAGCAGATCCAACTACAATCAAAAGTTCGAGATTATATCAAGGATGAGGCGATCAAGGAGCAGAAAAACGAATTAATAATTAAACGTAAATGGAATTTTTATTTAACGGTATTGTTTTTTTTGGTGATGGGTTTTGCTAGTGTCACCTATTTTATACAAAGGAGAACGAAGCGTTTAAATGATGTGATCTCAAAACAACACGCTGAGCTTGAAGAAATGGGCATAGTAAAAGATACCATATTGGGTGTAGTAAGTCACGATATGCGTACGCCTGTAAATTCCTTATTATCTTTTTCCGAATTGCTTAAGGCTGGCGCTATTTCGGAAGGGAAAATGCAACTCTATTTAGATCAAATTTCTAATACCCTGAATCAAACATCTGCAACAATGAATAATCTGCTTAACTGGTCGTCCAGTCAGATGCAGGGATTTAATCCAAATATTATTTCTTTTGATATGGCGTTGGTGACAGAAGAAATTTTAGAACATTTTATAGATCGTGCAAAATCAAAAAAAATAAATATTAAAAACGATATTGAAATTGGTTGCTTGGTGATGGCAGATAAAAATATGACTGAATTAATCTTGAGGAATCTTTTGAGTAATGCTATTAAATACAGTTCTGAGCATGAAAATATTTTGATTACTGCAGAAGTGTTGGCAGAAAAAATAATTGTATCAGTTAGCGATGAAGGTGTAGGAATGGAAGATGAAAAAATTAATTTCTTTAATAAACCAAATAAAAAGCCATTGAAAAGCACGGTTGGAACTGCCAGAGAAAAGGGAACTGGGTTGGGTTTATTATTATGCAAAACATTTGTGTCGTTGATGCAGGGAACAATTCATGTTTCCAAAAATAAAAATAAGAAAGGATTAGTTTTTGAATTGGGGTTACCAAAGCCATTATAAATAAAGTAGAAGAAAAGCATGAACGATAAGAAAGGAGTTAGTTTAATAAAGTTTACTTTATGCGGATTAGTTGTGTTAGCATCAAATAGATTGCTAGGACAAGCGCCATCTATTGCTTATCCTGCACAAAAAATTTTGACATTAGATTCAGTCATTCATCCTATTGGTCCAAAAAATCAGGGAGCCGAAGTGCCCAGAGAAATATACGGGAACACTAGCACGTTTGCGGGTACTGGAATTGCGGGTTTTATAAATGCAGTAGCGATCAAAGCCAGATTAAATCATCCTTCAAAAGTTATCCTGGATCGATCAGGTAATTTGTATGTATCAGAAGAAGGAAATAATTCGATTCGAAAAATTTCAACGGATGGAATTGTAACAACTTATGCGGGTTCTGGTAAGGAAGGAAAAGAAAATAATGCAAAAAGTTCCTTAGCAAGCTTTCATGGCCCTTCAGGAATGGCGTTTGACAAATCAGGAAATTTATATGTGGCGGATGTGTTTAACCATCAGATCAGGAAGATCGATCAGACAGGTGCAGTAACTGTTTTTGCAGGAAACGGAAAAAAAGGATTTGTAAATGCGAGTCTGTCACAGAATGCAAGTTTCGCTTTTCCGGTTGACTTAGTGATGGATGCTTTAGGAAGTTTATTGGTAGTAGATGAAGGGAACCATGCGATTCGAAAAATTAGTGCGCAAGGAGTAGTAAGTACTTATGCTGGAACTGGTTATTCTGGATCGCAGGATGATGTGAATGCATTGAGGGCTTCTTTTAATCAGCCCAATGGAATAGCGATTGATTTGAGTGGAAATATTTTTGTAGCAGATCAATTGAATCACTGCATTCGTAAAATTAGTGTGGAAGGAATAGTGAGCACATTTGCTGGTTCAGGAATTGCGGGTTCTGCTGATAATACTGTGGGCAAGCTGGCAAATTTTAATCATCCAAGGACCATTGCGATCGATCAATTGGGTAATTTATTTGTGGGTGATGTAGGGAATCAAAAGATCAGAAAAATTACAGCAACAGGAATAGTAACAACACTTGCAGGAACGGGAGCAGAAGGATCGCAGGACGATTCATTGGGCACACGCGCTGGTTTTTTCTTTCCAAATGGATTAGCGCTTGATGCATCTGGAAATTTATATGTGGCTGATCAGCTGAATAATAAGGTTCGAAAAGTGTCTACAAATGGTTATTCTATTAGTCCCGAATTATTGCCAAGGGGTATTTATTTTAATCCTCGCACGGGAGTGTTTAGTGGTGTTGCATTAGAAAGCACAACACATAGTTCTTATAAAGTATCTGCTTATAACAATCATGGTACGAGTACTTCAAATATTTCATTTACTGTTTCTTCGCAGCCAGGTAATGCCTTAAGTTTTGATGGCTTTGATGATCGGGTGGTGATACAAGATGCGGAATCATTAAATCCAAAAACGGTGACGGCAGAATTATGGGTGAACGTGCGAAATAGCAAAAGAAGTTTTGGAAGAATTATGTTGAAGCGAAATGATATGACTTCTTATGATGATAGTTATTCGATCGGAGTAGATCGTGACCTAGGATTTTATTCGAGTGTTTGTTCGGGTGATGGAACATTTTCGGGGCAACGTTTTGCGCATCAGAAAAACAAATTGGAGCTAGGAAAATGGTATTTTGTTGCAGCTGTTTTTAGGGAAGATTCCATGAAAATTTATGTGAATGGACTTTTACAGGATGCAGTGTACACGGGATTTCCGTTGAGTAGGGGGAGGAGTGGATTGTATTTAGGTTTTGATGAAGAATTAGCTTTTGCGATAGATGAGTTGCGCATATTTAATACAGATCGATCCAGTAAAATACAAGACGATATGTTTTGTGATATGCCATCATCCACACCAGATTTAGCGGCTTATTATAATTTTAATTCAGGGCATAGTGGTGGTGATAATACCTGGCAAACAACATTGACCGATCTTAGTGATAATAGAAATGATGGAACCTTGATAAATTTTAAAACATTATCGGGTAATACCAGTAATTGGGTGGAGAGTTATGCATTGATGATACCACAAGTGTTGCAAGCAACAGAAATTTCAAGATATGGATTTACGGCAAATTGGAAGGCGTCGAATATGGGAGTCGTAGATGAATACATTTTTGATCTTTCCGAAAAAGCAGATTTTAGTGATTATGTGGAAGGGTATCGATCTTTAAAATTGAAGGCATCATCACAATATATAAAAGCACTCAAACCCGGAACAGTTTATTATTACCGGGTTCGTGCCGAAAAGAAATCCCTGAGTGGGCAAGGGGGATATTCAAAAACGATTACAGTAAAAACGGCTATTCAATAAATCTTGTAAGTGATTTTTTATTGATCAGATTTTCATGCAGTTGTTGTTTGTAAGAAATGCTGATAGGGATCAGTGTGTTATTACTGAGTTTAATATCGGAGACACTAATATTTTTGATGTGCAGGGTATTAATAATATACTGCTTGTGTACACGCATAAAAAAGTTAGCAGGCAATTGTTTTTCAAGGTTCTTCAAGCTCACCAATGCCATATGCGATTTTCCTCCTACAACGCTGAGTTTTGAAAAATCTCCTAAGCTTTCAATAAATAAGATATCACCCATATTTAGTTTGATATGGGCATTATTCTCTTTAATAAATACATATTCTTCTGCGTCGATAGTTCTGATCACCTCAATCGTAGCACTAGTGTTTGTAGTTGTAGTGGTTTTATGGGCAGGTTCTTGAAAATGTTTATTTCCGGAAGTCAAAAAGTTAAAGGCTTTTTCAACAGCCTTATTCAATCGCTCCAGTTTCACCGGCTTTACGATATAATCGATCACGTCTAGTTCAAAGCTTTCTGCGGCGTGTTCAGGAAAAGAGGAAGTAAGAATAAAAACGGGTGGGTTGTTTAAACTTTTGATCAGTCCCAGTCCAGATAGGTCGGGCATATCAATATCCGAGATCACAATATCGATCTCATTTTTCTTCAAATAATTGAGCGCTTCTAGTCCGTTTTCCAGGCAAGCCTTAAGGATCAATCCCTCAATCTTCCCAACTTTCAAAGCCAGGGAATCTCGCTCCAGAATATTGTCTTCAACAATGATGCAGGTGTGGTTCATTTGACGAATAAGTTATAATCCTTTGAAATAGAAGCGTTTATAAAATTGAAAATAGGAAAACTTGTAAAAACGCGCTGATATTTTTTTAATATCGACTGAATTAGTTATAAAATCTACTAAAAAGGCCAATTCATCAATTTGATTTCTCCGATGAGTGCAATCTGTATATTTTCCGCAAAATGTTGAAGTGATTCGGCGTTTCAATCTCTAATTAAACTGTATTATGAAAGCAATTCTACGCAAGTATGCCATTTTCTTGGCTACCATCCTAACATTCGCCATTTCATTTCAAACTAATGCCCAAATCACAGGAGCTTCGGCTATTTGTGTGAATGGAACTACCACATTGGTAGCACCTTCTACAACCATTAGTGGGGGATCAATCACTAGTGTGAGTGGCTATAACGTGCATACGTTTACCGGTGCCGGAACTTTTGTAATTCCGGCGGGTATTAGTATCAATGCAGAACTATTGGTAGTTGCCGGCGGCGGTGGCGGTGGATATAGACATGCCGGTGGCGGTGGCGCAGGCGGATTAATTTATAATGCTTCAACAGCAATTACCAGCAATCAAAGCATAGCGATCGGTGCTGGTGGAATTGGCGGATATACCGATCCTGTAAATGGAGCAAACGGTGGAAATTCAACTTTTGGAAGTTTTGTTGCTATCGGTGGTGGTGGTGGTGGATCTAATAATATTAGAGGAAATGACGGTGGTTCTGGTGGTGGCGGATCAAACGGAAGCTTTGGAGGAGTTGGAACAGCTGGTCAGGGTAATGCAGGAGGAAATCAAAATAATGGATTGGGATGTTGTAATCCTTTTGGAGCTGGTGGTGGTGGTTATTCGGCACCAGGAGCAAGTACGCTTCCGACAGTTGGTTCAGCTGGTGGAGCAGGATTTACTACTAGTATGACTGGCAGTAGCTTAAGCTTTGCAGGCGGTGGTGGTGGAGGAAGTAATCTTACTACTAATTATGCTGGTGGAATTGGCGGCGGCGGATTAGGAGCGAATGCGCTTAATATGACTGGAGGAAATGGAACACCTAACACCGGCGGCGGTGGAGGTGGTGGTGGAGCAAATGGAACCACTTCAGGAGTTGGTGGAGTTGGTGGTTCTGGAATTGTAATTGTAAAATATGCACAAGCGGTAGGTACCTGGACGAGTAGTAATACAGCGGTTGCAACTATTAATGCTTCAACCGGAGCAGTAACAGGTGTATCTGCAGGATCTGCTACTATTACTTATTCAGTAACTGTGGGAGGTGTGGTAAATAATTTTACAAAAGTTATTACAGTGAGCGGATTGCCAGTAGCAAGTATTAAAGCGAATGCTGCGTTAACAATTTGTGCGGGCGGGTCTGTAACATTAACAGGCAACGGTGCTGCTGGAAATGCATTACAATTAACAGGAGCGAATTATGCGGAGATAGTCAATAATAATTTACCTGTTGGAACAGCTGCGCGTACTTTGGAAGCCTGGGTAAAAACAACTCAAACTTCTACAGGTGCGATTGCAAACTGGGGTAACATAACAACTGGACAAAGATTTGGATTATTAGTCCTCAGCAACAAATTATATTTCGTTGGACAGAACGCTGACATGATTGGTAATATTACTATCAATGATGGCGTATGGCACCATGTTGCAGTTACCTATAATGGTACTACTGTTAGCATGTATGTTGATGGTGTTTTAGATAGAACAGGTAACCTTGGATTAAATACTTCTGGAACCACTTTAAGAATTGGTCAGAGAAGTATTGGAGATAATGGCAACGAACTCTTTGTTGGTCAAATCGATGAAGTACGAGTTTGGAATATTGCAAAAACCATTACTCAAATTCAAGCCACTCAAAAATTAAGTGTTGCTTCGAATAGTACTAATCTGGTTGCTTATTATAAAATGGATGAAGCATCAGGCACTACAACAGCAGATGCAACAGCAAATGCGGTTACTGCTAATTTGATCAGTAGTCCAACATTTGTTGCATCAGGAGCAGATATTCTTTATAGTACTTATGCTTGGTCGAACGGCGCAACTACTAATGCCATTGCTGCAAGTGCAATTGGGAACTATTCATTTACCGCAACAACTGCAAATGGTTGTTCGGTTAATTCTTCAGCAATTGCTGTTACTAGCGGAACTCCAACTATCAATATAACTTCAGCAACACCGGCAGTTTGTGCTGGCGCCACAGCAACACTTGTTGCGAATAGTGGTGGTGGTAACGCGGTACGTTTTAATGGAACTAATTCTTATATCGATTTAGGAACTGGTGTTGTATTACCAACCACATTTACGCAAGAAGCTTGGATTTATTCTGGATCTGGTAATGATGGACAGTTTCATGGTTTCATAGGAAATCAGATTGGGGGATCTTCATTTACAAGACCTCCTTCTATGTGGATTCATAATGGAACTGAAATGCATGGTGGATATGGTGATGGAGTTGGTTTCTATTATTATATCACAAATCCAGGGTTAATTCAACAAAATACTTGGAACCATATTGCACAAACTTTCGACGGAACAACGCTTAAGTGTTATGTGAATGGTGTATTAGCATCAAATGCTACTTATGTACCTCCGGCAGGAAAAATACCAATTGCAAATCCAGTTAAAAATATTGGACGTGTAGATAATTATTTTAATGGCGATATCGACGAAGTGCGTATGTGGAATATTACTCTTACGCAGGCACAGATCCAAGCCAATATGAATAAAGCTGTACCAACCTCTACAACGGGTTTGGTTTCTTATTGGAAAATGGATGAAGGAACTGGAACAACAACTTCGGATGCAAAAACCGGATTAACGGGATCGTTTGTAAACGGTCCAACATGGACGGTTTCTTCCGCACCAATTGGAGCAACAATTACTTGGAGTCCGAGTACTGGATTAAACACAACAACAGGTCCGATTGCTTTGGCAACACCAGCAAGCACTACAACTTATATTGCCACTGCAACAGATGCAACTTATGGATGTACGGCAACGGCATCAACAACAGTAACGGTAAATCCAATACCAACAGCAACTATTACAAATCCAGCTACTACTAATACATGTCCAGGTGGAACAATCAATTTACAAGCAAATACTGGAGTAGGATATACTTATCAATGGAAGAAAAATGCTATTGATATTCCTGGAGCAACTGCAGCAACTTATGCAGCAACTGCAACAGGATCTTATACAGTTGTAGTTACTGGAACTGGTGGTTGTGTATCTCCCGTTTCTAACGCAATTGCTATCACGGTTCAAGATATCGTTGCACCTACATTTACTAGTACACCAGCAAATATTACTGCCATTGCAACAAGTGCGAACGGTGCAGTAGTAACTTATACATTACCAACAGCAACAGATAATTGTACCATCACTCCAACAGTTACTGCGGTACCTGCTAGTGGAAGCCTCTTCTCAATTGGTACTACCATTGTTACAGTAACTGCAACAGATGCTACAGGAAATTCTACCAACACAACATTTAATATAATAGTATCTGGAACTGCTCCAGTAATAACTGTGCCTGCAAATAGTACATTAAATGCAACAAGCGGACAGTGTACAGCAACAGCCAATTTTGCTGCAACAGAAACTACAGGAATTCCATCTTCAACTATTGCTTATTCAGAAAACGGATCTCCGATAAGTTCGGGTACTGCTCTATCTGTAGGAGTTCATACCATTATAGCAACCGCTACCAATGCTGTTGGATCTTCTTCAGGAACATTTACTGTTACTGTAAAAGATATTCAAGCGCCAACATTTAGCGGTAACTCCAGTAATGCACCTGCAAGTATATTAGCGAATGTGCCAGAAGCGGCTCAGTATAAATTAGTATATCAATTAAATATTCCAGATAAGGCATTATGGTCTAGTCAGTCTCAAATTCCATACACCGTAAACAATGCGGCATCTTTAGCGGGTGCTAGTTTTAATCGGGTTGCTTATTATATGGAATTGGATAATGGCAAGTGGGTATGGGTATCGATGGATAAGTTTACAAGTGATCCAAGTTTATTAGGCATCCCAACTGGTTCAACTGTTTGGCAACAAAAAGTAACCAATATGAACGTTGTAGCAAGTGCTAATGCGGGTGTTACAACTGGTACAAATATTGGGACGGGAAATATTGAATTATGGAGTCATTGTTATACAACTACCAATGGACTTGGACTTCCAGTAGCAAACACAAATAGCTATGATTTTGATGATCTGGTACAAGGACAAAACTGTTATGGATCATTCCAAATACATAACTATGGTGCTAAACAAACTTTGTTTGCTTATAACAGATGGGCAGAAAACGCTAATAATTATTCTGACCTAGGTATTGGAAACAATACAGGTAATACAAATCCGGATTGGACTTTCATGTCTAATGCAAATACTGTAACAAATAAAAAAATCTACGTATTTATTTCTGGTGGCGTTATTGCTGATATCAATGCCAATACAGATTTGGGAGCTTGTTCTGCAACAGTAACTGTTCCAACACCAGCAGCAACAGATCTTTGTGGAAGCACAACTGTTACTGGTGTAAGAAGTGATGCACTAGCATTAACTGCAGCATATCCTAAAGGAACAACAACGATTACATGGACCGCAACTGATGCTTCATCAAATTCAACAACAACAACCCAAAAAGTAATCGTTACTGATAATCAGGCACCAGTAATAGCTGGTCCGGCTAACATTACAGCAGTTGCAACAAGTGCAGCAGGTGCGGTAGTAACTTATGCAACTCCTACAGCAACTGATAACTGTCCTTCAGTTACTGTTGCTAAAACAGTAGGATTAGCAAGTGGTTCAACTTTCCCAATCGGTGTATCAACTATTACTTATAAAGCAACAGATGCTGCAGGATTAACTGCTTCTTATACTTTCACAATAACTGTTGCTGGTGTAGCACCAATAATTGTTGTTCCATCAAATATTGTAACGAATACTGCTGTTGGTTTGTGTTCTGCAAGTGTAACATTTGCAGCCACAGAAACAACCGGCGTTCCTGCATCCACAATTACTTATAAAGAAAATGCAGTAACAGTAATTTCTGGTTCTGCGTTCTCTGTAGGTGTTCATACAATTACTGCAACGGCAACAAATGCTGTAGGAAGTAATAGCAAAACATTTACAATCACGGTGAATGATGTAACGCCTCCGGTATTTACTTCTACCGCTTCAATCATCACATTAAATGTGGCAGGAGTTGTACAAGCAACAAGTGCAAACGGTGCGGTAGTAGTGTATAGCATGCCAAACGCTACAGATAATTGCGCTGGCATTCCATCTGTGGTAGCAGTACCAGCAAGTGGATCAGTGTTCCCTATCGGAGTATCAACAGTTACAGTTACTGCAACAGATGCATATGGTAATAGTAGTCAAACTACATTCAGCATCACTGTTGCAGATTCACAAAATCCAACTGTAATAACTAAGAATAGTACGATCCAATTAGATGCATCTGGTAGTGCAACATTAAGTGCAGCACAAATCGATAATGGATCTTATGATAACACAACGATTCAGGGTTATGCAATAGATAAGACCAGCTTTAGTTGTGCAAATGTGGGAGCTAACACCGTTACATTAACGGTAACAGATATTTTTGGTAATGTAGGAACTGCAACCGCTATAGTTACAGTACAAGATAAAGTAGCACCAGAAGTGCTTACTAAAAATATCACTGTTGCATTAAATGCTTCAGGATCTGCAAGCGTGCTTGCATCAGATATTGACAATGGATCAACCGATGCATGTGGCATTGCTTCAGAGTCATTATCAGCAACAACATTCACTTGTGCGAATTTGGGAGTGAATACAGTTACGTTAACAGTAACAGATGTGCATGGTAATGTAAGCACGGGATTAGCAACTGTAACCGTAGTTGATAATATAGCACCGCAGTTTACATCAGGTGCAACAATTATTACGCCGAATACTGGTGGAGTAGTTACAGCAACAAGTGCAGATGGTGCGGTAGTATTCTATAGCATGCCAAGTGCTTCAGATAATTGTACTGGTAGTCCAACTGTGGTAGCAGTACCAGCAAGTGGATCTGTATTCCCAATCGGAGCATCAGCAGTTACTGTAACTACAACTGATGCTTCTGGTAATAGTAGTCAAACTACATTTACCGTAACGGTTGTTGGAGTAGCTCCATCAATCGTTGTTCCGTCAACAGTAACAGTAAATAATAAAGCAGGATTATGTAGTGCTGTGGTAAGTTTTGCGGCAACAGATCCAACAGGTGTTCCAGCTTCTACTATTACTTATGATATTCAACCGGGCGCTGTATTTAATGTAGGTACTACCAAAGTAACTGCAACCGCAACTAATGAATTAGGTAGTTCAAGTCAAAGTTTTGATGTGGTAGTAAAAGATACCGAGCTACCAATTGTGATCACACAAAATCCAACAATCTATTTGGATGCAAACGGACAAGCAACATTAACTGTAGCACAAGTAGATAATGGAAGCAGAGATAATTGTGCTATTGCAAGCAAAACAATTAGTAAAACATTGTTTAATTGTTCTGATATTGTAAAAACAGTTCCGAATGTTTCAGCGCTGAATTTTAATGGCTCAGGTGCAGCTCAAATCACTTCAATTATACCAGGAGGAAATAATTTCTCTTTTAGTACTTGGTTCTATGCAACTGATGCGAGCAATGGAAAAATAATTTCAAGTAATGCATTTGAAATTTGTTTATGTGGCAATAGCATTGAAGTATTTACTCCTAGTGGTGCCGCGTTTGGTGCACATGGAATTAGTTTAAACAGATGGCATAATATAGTTGTATCATATAGTTTCTATACAGCAAATGTGTATATCGATGGAAATTTATCGTTCTCATTTGATGCGGGTCCGATTGGAGGAATTTCTGGCGCGATATTAGGAAGACATGTAAATGGATGTTGCCCAATGATTGGAACACTCGACGAAATGAGCTTCTGGAATATTACACTTTCAGCAAGTCAGATTTCTGCTATGCAAACCAAGGCATTGAAAGGCGATGAAGCAGGCTTAACTGCTTATTACAATTTTGATGAAGCTGCTGGCACAACGATCAACGATCGTTCTGGAAACCACCACAATGCTGTTATACAGGGCATGTTTAATCCTTGGACAACAGCTGCGGCTCCAATAACAACTGCAGGTTCGAATACTGTGATTTTATCAGTAACAGATGCCAGTGGAAATATTGCAACAGCCACTGCCACAGTAACCGTGTTGGATGCGATTGCACCAACAATTACTTGTCCTGGTGATCTATCAGTGAGCACAGATGCGGGTAAATGTTTTGCAACAATGACTATCGCTAATGCAACTGCAACAGATAATTGTTCAGTGAAATCAATAGTTGGTGTAAGAAGTGATGCAGCAGCATTGACGGCTACTTATCCAAAAGGTATTACAACCATTGTATGGACAGCAACTGATGCAAGCGATAATAAATCAACTTGTACACAAACAATAACAGTAACAGATAATGAAGCACCAGTAATTGCATCGGTATCAGATATCAATGCAACAGCAACAAGTGCAGCGGGTGCGATAGTGAATTATACTGCTCCAGTTGGAACAGATAATTGCCCGGGTGCAACAACAATAATGACAGCAGGTTTAGCTAGTGGATCAACATTCCCGATTGGCACAACGGTAGTTACTTATACAGTAACTGATGCAAATGGATTAACTGCGAGTACATCGTTCAATGTTATTGTAACTG